>Ga0255766_10002923_pt1 | contig 15080 bp, 9 predicted proteins | sample 071ome_23_FD_179966 | JGI IMG/M metagenome (GOLD analysis project Ga0255766, IMG submission 179966) | Coastal salt marsh microbial communities from the Groves Creek Marsh, Skidaway Island, Georgia - 071403BT metaG (version 2) | ecosystem: Environmental > Aquatic > Marine > Intertidal zone > Salt... | reverse complement strand
CAACTGCTAAGCTAGCAGGGGTTGTGGCTGATGCCGATGGTAATCCATTAGTAGGTGCGAATGTTGTAGTTGAAGGATCAAACCTTGGTGCAGCTACCGATGAACTAGGTAGATATTATATTCTTGACGTTCCTGTAGGTTCTTATGACCTTAGAGCTGAATACATTGGTTATACCACTGTAATCGAATCAGGTGTTAGAACATCAGTTGGTTTTACAACAACTGTTGATTTTAATCTTGATGTTGCAGCTGTAGCAGGTCAAGCAGTTACAGTAACTAGAGAAAGACCATTAATTAATCCAAACGCAACAAACACAACTCGTGTCGTTGACAAAGAGTTAATCGACGCTTTTGCTGTTAGAGGGGTAAGCAATATTGTAAACCTTCAGACGGGTGTTGTTAATGGATTTTTCCGTGGAAGTAGAAGCGGAGACAGTCGTTACTATGTAGACGGTGTTCCAGTTAAAGATGTTTATGGCGGTGGAAACCTTTTAAGTGGTAACTCACAAGCAGCTTTACAAGAAATCTCAGTACAAACTGGTGGTTTCTCAGCTGAGTATGGTGGTGCTAATGGTGGTATTGTAAACATTACTACAAAAACAGGTGGATCTGATTGGACATCAAGAGTTGGTTTTGAATCTTCCCTTGGAGCAGACCCAAGCACAGACCCAGATAAACTATACACTGATGGATCTAAAAACCTTAACTTTGATTTTGGCGGTCCAATAAGTGATAACGTTAAATTATATTTATCTGTTGAGAGCACAGAGAAAGGTGGAGATGTATCATATAGCTATTATCCTATGATGGATGCAACACCTATGCAAGATGCTCCTCCAGCAGATTATTACAGTGACGGTTCAGATGGCTTAGTTTATGGAAACGATGCCAATGGAAACAAAATCACTCATATTGAAACCGTTATTAGAGAAAATCCGCTTGGAGATGGAACTACAAGCACGGATACAACCTATGTTGTATACAGTAATTATAGACGTATGTATGGGCAACAGCCACAAGACAGCAATGAAAAAATTACTGTTAATGGTAACATGACAATGGACTTTGGTCCGTTACGTTTAAAGCTTGGTACTCAAGCTTATGACTATGAAGGAAATAGTTATAGCTGGAGCAGGGTTATAGGCGGAACAGATGGTTCATTTATTAATGAATCAGATTTTACAATGGGATATTTAAACGCTAGATATACTATCAGCCCTCTATCATATATTAAGGCATCTTTGTCACAACAAACATATGAAACAACGAGTGGTAATAAAAACTATTTAAATGATCTAGCTTCTTATGGTAGAAGAGACACAAACCTTGACGGAAAAGTTGAGTTTGGAGATATAAACTACTACAAGAGAAATAACACCTTTTTTAATCCGATTGGACCGGATGAATTCATTGGTGTTGCTGGTTATGGAACTCAGTGGGCATCTTATGATACAAGAAAAACCACAACCAACACAATTAGTTTTGACTACACAAACCAAATTGGATACAACGAGGTGAAGCTTGGTGCTTCAATAGATAATCATGAAATTTCTAGATACGGAGTTGATAGTGCATCAGGAATTGGAAGATCTATTAGCCAAGTTGATACAAACGGTGATGGAGTTGCATCACAAGCAGAAATTGATGCTGCGGTCGGTGTAGAGGCTGGTAAAGACTGGAGATTTATTAACTACAGAGCTTTATATGTAACAAACCTTGGTTACAATATATATGGTGATGAGTATGATGGTCAATACAATCAAAATGATCACATGTTAGCTCCAGCGAAGCCAACACAATCACGTTTCTATGTTCAAGACAAACTTGAATTTAAAGATGTTGTTGTTCAATTAGGTCTATCTTATGAAACTATTGACACAGGTGCTATGGCTCCTGACTCAGATAATGATGGATATGGTGACTCTGACGGATTCAACAACCTTTATTTTGACAGACAACGTGTAAACAGAAACGGTGACGGTAATGGTAACTTTGTATGGAAAAAAGTTAAAAAAGAGACCGCTACCCACCCAAGAATAGGTGTTTCATTCCCAGTATCCGATCGTACAGTGTTCCGTGCGAATTACGGTACACACTGGCAATCAGTGCCTATGTCATATTTATATTTATCAGATTCACAGCTATCAGCTGACATTTTAGCTGGTAACGCTACTGCATCTGAGAACCCTGCATTAAAACCTGAAAGATCTACTCAGTATGAAATTGGTATTGAGCAGCGTATTGGAGCATTTGCTTCGTTAAAGGTTGAAGGGTTCTATAAAGAAAGTAAAGATTATTTAACGCTTGCGAATCGTACGGAAGCATTCACCAATACAGGTGGTGCGGACACCCAACAAAACTGGGCACAATATCAAAATGGTGACGTTATGGTATCACAAGGTTTGACTACAAACTTTGAAATGCGCAGAACAAGAGGTTTGTATGCACAAGCAAATTACACTTTCTCAGAGGCTAGAGGTACAGGTTCTTATGGTGAACAAAACTTCTTCATTACTTGGATTGGTACAGATGATGGTTATCCAAAAGCGATGAATCTATTAGACTACGACCAAACGCATACAGCCAATGTAATTCTTGACTGGAGATCACCTGATGCTACAGGCGTTCTAGCAAACACAGGATTCAATGCGGTTATGAGCTTTGGTAGTGGTACACGCTTTACACCATCTCAAATCTATAGTACAGTTTTTGAGAATCGCTGGGAGTTCCCAGAAGGACCAGTAAACTCAGGTACAATGCCTGCATATACTAATTTAGATTTACGTGTTGACAGAGCTATTAGCTTAGGCGGTTTAACTGCTAATGCATATGTATCTGTATTCAATGCGCTTGATTCTGAACAAGTAAATGCTGTTTACAATGGTACAGGTAACGTGGCTGAAGATGGCTGGGTTGCTACTGAAAGTGGGCAACAATGGCTTGCCAATAGATTATCACAAAACCCTGACGTAGATGCTGCAGGACTCTACCAAGACATCTTAGCGTTTCCTGGTAGATGGAACAGACCTCGTACAGTAAGGGTTGGTTTAAACATTAGTTTTTAATAATAAGAAGGTAAAGAGGTATATATGAAAATCTTAAAGAATATTACCACTACTACGATGGTGATGGCCTTGCTACTTGTTTCTTCAATAGAAGCGAGAGAAACCAAAAAGGTTTCAAACTTTAGCGGGTCTAACTTCGTGGAATCAAGTGGTACATTTGATGGAAACCGTATTTACGCTGATGTTACTAACAATGGTCTATTTTTAGACTATCACATTTCCGGTGATTCTGCACTTGAATGGCCAAAAGGAACAGGTGTTCACTCTATCTTCCAATCAGCACTTTGGTTGGGAGCAACTGTGAACGGTGAGATTAGAACGATTGTTGGTGATTATACACAAGATATGGGCCCTGGTCCATATGGCGGTGATCCATTAGCGGCGGTTCATAGAATATATAAAGTAAATAAAAGCATGCTTGACGATCCAGCTAGTTATGATGATTTTCAAAACTGGCCGGTTGACTTTGGTGCACCTTGGGTAGATGTTGATGGAGATGGGGTTTATACTCCTCTTCCAGCAGGTACTGACCACCCTGAATTTATAGGTGACCAGGTACTATGGTTTGTAAGTAACGATGGTGATATTGCTTATAAACTTAATTTTGGTACAGATCCAATGGGAGTTGAAATTCAAACCACAATGTTTGGTTATGATAGAATTGACGCTATTGGAGACATGCTATTTGTTAAACAATTAGTTATTAACAAAGGTGGAGATGACCTTGTAGACACATATATGGGTCTATGGTCAGATCCAGACTTAGGTAATGCAGGTGACGACCTTGTTGGTTGTAATGTAGAGCTTGGTATGGGTTATGTTTGGAATGACGGACCTGACACATATTATGATAACTTAGACATTGGAACACCAGCAGCAGGATATGACTTCTTCCAAGGACCTAAAGTTCCTTGTGATGATCCAACTGACACAGTTGAATGTCCAGCTCAAGGTGCTAAAATGTTTGGTACATACTATCCAGGTGAGAAAAACCTAAAGATGTCATCTTTTGCATTTTATATTAATGGAGACGCAACATATACTGACCCTGCTGATGAAGAAGAGGGTTATTATTACTTGCAAGGTCTTAGAAAAGACGGTAGTGCATATCCAAACGACATTGCTGGTGATTTATACGACCAGAAATTTTGTTTCTATGGAGACCCTGCTCAAACACATGGATCAGCCAATCCAGTTGATGGTAATTATGCATCAGCTGCTGATAGAAGATTCCTAATGAGTGTAGGTCCATTTACTATGGCTGCAGGCGATTCGCAGGAAGTGGTGTTTGGTATTTTCCACGCTGCTGGCGGTGACGCATTATCATCTGTTGCATATCTTGAACAGGTTGACCAACTTGCTCAATCAGCATATGACAACGACTTTGACCTTCCAGATGCACCAGTACCTCCTGTTGTAGCTTCTTCGGCTTTCTCAGATGAAATTGTTATTTCATGGCAAGGAAACTCAGAAGACTATAATGAGGATAGTTTCTTTACAGATCCAGACGGTAACACAACTAATTACCTTTTTGAAGGATACAATGTATACCAAGTTGAAACCGCTGATGGTTCTGGACAAAGAAAAAGAATCGCAACATATGATATTGTGAACGGTGTTGAAGAAATTGTAGACACAGTCTTTGATACAAATTATAATGAGTATATTGCTGTAACCACTCAGTTCGGATCTGATTCAGGTCTTGCTCGTTATCATGTTGTTGATAAAGACGCTTTAAATGGTAATAGTAAATTAATTACTAATAGAAATTATTACTTTGCTGTTACTGCATATGGGTACAACGAATTTGGTGTACCTAAAACATTTGAAAGTTCACCTAAATACTTTAGTGTTAGACCAGAAGTACCTAATACGTTAGTGTTTGGTGAAACAACAGCTAGTGTTGGAGACATGATGCTAGCAGCCCACGACGGACCTGCACAAGGTTATGTTGAAGTATGGGTTACAGATCCATCCAAACTAACTGGAGATGCATATAGCGTAACATTTGACAACACTATGCCAACAGGTGAAGCAGTTGTCAATTGGACATTAACTAATACAACAACTGGCGAAGTATACGAAGCAAATAACCCGGTAATGGGTGGTGTGAACGGTATCACAGGAGTTGAAGTTGGTGTTGGTGCAGCTAATCTATATGATGGATTTCAGGTACAAGTATTTGGTCCTCAAGAAGACTTAGTTGCAGTAGAAGAATATGCTTCTGGATGGATTGAAAATAATGACCTAAGAGATACGTCTGTATCTTACCTGCCTCCTAGTTTAGGACGTACTGGATACATTATTGAAAACAGAGCAGGTGAAGCATACATGCAGCCTTACAATAGAGACTTCGACAGATTTAACTATTGGGAGTCTGATGATGTTGAGCTTGACTTTGGACAAACCTCTGTAGGTTGGGATTACATTGCTGAAACAGTTGAGGGTTACGTACCATTTGCGGCATATAGGCATAATTTTGCAACTGGACAAAAAGAACAAATGTTTGCAGGTTATTGGGAGTCTGATGGTATTGCCGGTTTGAGTAATGACGGTGGTACTACATGGGCTGGACCAGTATATGGTGCACCAGCTTGGGAGCCTATTTATAACTTTGTGGGTAATGTTGGAATGGAGTATGATCCAGCAAAAGAGGCACAGTATATTGCTGACAACAACTTAGCCACTTCAGGTGGTTGTGGTTTCGGGGATGGTACCTGTACTGCTACGACCACTAGCGGTGCACAAATTACATACCCATATCAAACAGCTACATTGTTCACTGCATATGCAGCGGGTTCACAGCTTCCAACAGCAGCTGGACACGCAGCTTATGGTAGTGCATATACTACCGCAAGTTCTGTTGTATTTAGAATGGCTAAGCCTCTATCAAATAGAGACACATTCACCTTTACAACTGAAGGTATGACAATGATGGCAATGGATTATGATCCAGACAAAATCACAGTATGGCCAAACCCATACTATGGTTATAACCCAGAAGAAAGAGACGCTCTTGACAGAAGGGTTATGTTTAGTCATCTTCCAACTGAAGGACCAACAACAATTAGAATATTTGCTTTAGATGGTACTTTAGTAAGAACAATTAAGCACAATGATGCAGGTTCACAGCATACATACTGGGATATGAAGAATAACTTCGAAATTCCAGTAGCTAGCGGAATGTACATTGCGCATGTAGAGACTAACAGAGGAGATAAAATCCTCAAGTTAGCTGTAATTCAACCAGAACAACGTCTTGACGTTTACTAAGGAAAAGGAGAATAAGAAATGAAAAATACATTTAAAATCTTCCTTGGATGCGCAGTTTTAGCTTCTGCTCTTACTGCTGGTACAGTAAGATCGCAAGGTACTGCAGGGGCTGCACAGCTTCTCATACCAGTTGGTACTGAAACAGTAGCTCTTAGCGGAACGAACGTTGGTACAGTAGCTGGGATAGATGCATTATTTACTAATGTAGCTGGTTTAGCTAGGCACAACTCTGGGTTACAAGGAACAGTTTCAACTACCTCATACATTGCTGATATTGATGTAACGTATGCAGGTATGGTGGTAGCAATGGGAGAAACAGGAACCTTTGGTGTGACAATAAAGTCATTAGACTTTGGCGATATTCCAAAGACAACCTCTTTTGCACCGGAGGGAGATGGTCAAACATTCTCCCCAAGCTTCTTTACTGCAACCGCTGGATTCGCAAGAGCGTTTTCGGACCGTGTTAATGTAGGTGTCGCTGCAAAATTAATTTCAGAGACAATTGAAGAAACATCTGCTACAGGTTTGGCACTCGATGTTGGTGTACAATATCGTTTTCCAAACGCACCACTTACATTTGGTGTAGCTATGAAAAATGTAGGTAATAGAATGCACTACGACGGTATCAACCTAGACCAAGATATGGTTCCAGGTGAATCAGAGTCTGGTTCAGGTACTGAGAGCTTTAGAATCGTAGCAGACAATTTTGCATTACCTACAAGCTTAGATCTTTCAGCATCTTACGATGTATTAGACAATCTAAGTGTAAACACAACATTTACTAATCACTCATATCAAACGAATACGTTAGCGCTTGGTGCTAAATATACACTTGGATCGTCATGGTTCGGTGCGGCATCAACAATGACTGTTGGTGATGATGAACAACCAACCGGTGTTTCTGACGCAGATTGGGAAGAGTGGAACGGTACATTCTGGGGCCTTTCATTAGGTGCTGGAGTATCAGTTCCTGTCGGTGATTACATGATGCATGTTTCATATGCTATGAGAACTGCAAACGAGTACTTTGATGATCATAGTACTATGCAGGTTACATTTGATTTCTAAAACTGTTCTAAAGGTTTAGAAAAAAAATAGTTAAAGGGCTCAGCAATGAGCCCTTTTTCTTTATCTTATTGAAATAGTTGTTCGATATTATTTTTTAATAATTCTGAAGGTATATTTTGTCCTAGAAAATATCTCCCAGATTTGTCATCAAAAAACAATTCCCAGTGCAAGTGCGCCCCTTTATCATTTTGTAGAGCCCCCGAAGAAGTTCCAGTGTTACCAGATTGCCCAATAATATCACCAGCTTTAACTATATCTCCCGCCACCATTCCTTCTGTAATAGAAGAAAGATGTGAATAGACAGTGATAGTTCTATATTTATCGGTGATGTTATATCCGTGATCAATAACGACTGATTTGCCAAGAAGAATAAAGTTATAAATATCGTCTGGTGTTTTACCTGCTTGTGATGACAGATTTAAAAAGTAATTATATGTATCAATGTCAACATCTTGTTGATAGGTATTACTTCTGACAACCACTCCATCAAACGCTGCTCTAATTGGGTAATTCATAGGAGAGGAGAAATCTACCCCCATATGATAACCAGATCTATAATCTCTTTTAGCATTGGGTAGTAAATTGATATAATCAGGCACACCATATTCTTCTGCTGGAAGTACTAATTTATTTTTGAGTTCAGATATGTGAAGATTAATATCGCTATTTTGATAGAATAAATACCCTGTTTTGTCAATTTGGTTGCTTGATAGCCCAACATTAGAAGTCGGAGCAGCGCATGCACCTAAAAATAAAGCGCTTAATATATATAAATATTTATTCATCACTTACTTTTAATACATAAGTAGCACCATTATATCTCAAACCAATTTTTTTGATTTCTTTGTCCAAATTGGTCCATATCATAATGATATCATTATCTAAAATTACATTATTTACTTTATTATCATCATTGTCTTTGTTTAACGCTTTAATATCCATACGATACAACCTTAAATCATCTTCCATGGCGCTAAATAGATATCTTACCTTGATTTTTTTATCATCAAGCAAGCTATACCCCTCAATCCAAGAATCTTCTTCTGCAATAGTCTTATCGAATAAAATTTTATTCAAAATACTATTTTGTAATAAAGGTTGATTATCGTATTCAATATCTTCATCTAATAATGTTGCACCAAACCAGTTATTAGATGATAAATAAATTGCATCATCTTCAACTTCTAGTGTAATCACATTATCAACTGCAAAAATTCTTAAATCTTCATTCAGCCAATATTCAAATGAAATCTTGTATTCCTTTCCATTGTTTGAAAAAAGTTGAGCGAAAAGCAAAGCTATGATGTAAGCAATTCTTATCAATTTATTAAAACGGTTGAAGCAATTAAGAAATATAAAGCAACCCCAATGATGTCTATTGCTGTGGTAACAAAGGGACCGGTGGATATTGCTGGATCAAAATTAAGTTTTTTAAGAATGATGGGAACGCTAGCCCCTACTGCGGTTGCAATAGTCATGGAACAAAATATGCTTAATCCTATTACAAGACCCAAGTTGTTCATTGAGGTTCCCGTTATATGTTCTGAGGCAAGACCCACCAACAAGCCGTATGTAGCGCCCAACAAGCTTCCTACAACCACCTCTTTAAAAATTAGTGGAAAGCTGTTTGTGACATCTACTCTTCCAGTGGCGAGTCCTCTAACTACAATAGTTGAAGACTGCGTACCAACATTACCTCCAATTCCAATTATAACTGGTATAAATGCAGCTAAAACAATTATTTGCTCTAACAGGTTATTGAAGTAACTAATAATAGCAGCAGCACAAATACCTCCTAAGAGGCTTGCAAGAATCCAGGGCGCTCGAGACTGTGCATTCTCAAAGGGCGATTTTAAAAGAATTTCTCTATCTTTTCCCACACCAGCCATTTGTAAAAAATCTTCAGACGCCTCTTCTCTTATAATATCAACAACATCATCTATAGTAACAATGCCAAGAAACCTGTTTTGTCTGTTGACTACAGGCAAAGCAAGATAATTATATTGAGCAACTTTTTTTGCTACTTCTTCCTGATCAGTATCAGTAGTTGCTGCTTGAATATCCTTAATCATAATATCTTTTAGTTTTTTAGAGTTTTTTGAAGTTACCAGCGTTCTTAAAGATACAACGCCAACAAGCTTATCTTTATCGTCTAATACATATAAGTAAAATATTTTGTCGTTTTCAGGGAATGACTGAAGTTTTTTAATACTATCTTTAACAGAGGTATTTTGATTAAGCGTAAAAGTTTCTTTTGTCATTATACTTCCAGCACTATCATCTGGATAAGACATTATCTCTTCAACCTCCTCTTTGTCGTCGACTTCAATTAATTTTAAGATTTCGTTTTGTTTATCTTTGGAAAACATGCCAATAATTGTTGCCTGGTCATTTGTATCAAGGTATCTAAAAATATTTGAAATTGTCTTTGAGCTTTCATTTTCTAGTACTTTTTCAATTAATGATTCATCGAGTTCTTCTAGGAGTCTTGCTTTGTGCATTGCAGTAGGACATAGACTAAAAATTGTATTTTGATCGTATTGATTTAAGTTTCTCATAATAAGTGCAACATCTGCTTGGTGCGTTGTCCTTAATATTTTAGCAATATTAGTGTGCGCACTTCTCCTTAGAAGGCGTTGCATAGTACTTCTTAGCAGATTGATTTCAGTTGAAAAGATAGCTTTTTTCATTGTATTGGATTTTCTATAAATTAACTCTACTTTATAATATATTAAAGTGATAGTAAATGGCTAAAATTACAAAACAAAGCGATAATTTTTCCAAATGGTATACAGACGTCATACTTGACGCCGATTTAGCTGATTATGGCCCTGTTAAAGGAACGATGGTAGTAAAGCCCTATGGTTTTTCGCTTTGGACAAACATCAGAGACTCCTTAAATAAAATGATTGAAGACAGCGGTCATGATAATGCATATTTTCCACTATTCATTCCTAAAAGCTTTTTAGAAAAAGAAGCTAAACACGTTGAAGGTTTTGCCAAAGAATGTGCTGTTGTAACTCACTCAAAACTAATCTCTGAAAATGGGTCTTTAACAGTAGATCCAAACTCGAAACTTGAAGAAGAAATCATCGTAAGACCAACATCCGAAACAATCATTTGGCACATGTTTAAAAAATGGATTACATCATACAGAGATCTACCATTAAAAGTAAACCAGTGGGCAAATGTTGTACGCTGGGAAATGCGCACAAGACTATTTTTACGAACTTCTGAGTTCTTATGGCAAGAAGGCCATACTGCACATGCCACTAAAGAAGAAGCAATGAAAGAGACGCTAGAAATTGTAGAAATTTATAGAACATTATTTGAGGACTATCTAGCAATCCCTACAATTATAGGAAGGAAATCAAATCTTGAAAGATTTGCAGGGGCAGATGAAACATTCTCAATTGAGACAATGATGAGAGATAAGAAAGCGTTGCAAGCAGGCACTTCACACTATCTTGGGACTAATTTTGGATCAGCATTTGATGTAAAATTTCAAAGTAAAGACAACAAAGAGAACCCGGTTTATGCAACAAGTTGGGGCGTTAGCACTAGAATGGTTGGAGCGCTGATAATGGTTCATGGAGATGATAAGGGTCTAAAAATTCCACCTAAAATTGCACCTAAACAAGTTGTTATTGTCCCAATTAATCCAAAAAAAGAAAAGTCTGAAGAATTTTCTAGTTTTGTAATGAGAGTAGAAGAAAAATTAACTCACCTAGACATAAGAACTCACATTGATGATCTCGACGAAAGCCCAGGATTTAAATTTAATAAATGGGAGCTTAAAGGCGTGCCAATAAGAATAGAAATCGGCTTAAAAGAGTTTGAGAAGATGGAGCTTACTGTTTGTCGAAGAGATAATTCAGAAAAAAACCAAGTCCAAATCGACAACATTGACGAAATACTCACTATTTTACAAAGTATTCAAGATAATCTTTTTAATGATGCAAAAACCTTTATGGACAACAATACATGCACAGTAAGCTCTTTTGCCGATTTTACAGATATCCTATCAAAAAATAATCAATTCATCAAAGCATATTGGGATGGAACAGATGAAACTGAACTTAAAATCAAGGAAAAAACTAAAGCAACAATCCGTTGCATCGTTGAAGATAACGAAGACTCCTCAAATAAGTGTATTTTCTCAGGTGAAACTGCTAAACATTTGGTAGTTTTTGCTAAGGCTTACTAGTGAAGTGAAAAAAATAAATAATATTTCAAATATAATTTCATTTCTATTAACCACAGCCACAATCTATCTTTTGTTTTGGCCAGTTCCCATAGAACCGGCCGCCTGGGAAAGTCCAAAAGACAGTAGAATGGACCCTATATTTTCTTTCAATCAAAAACTTAAAGACATCGAGATATTTTGGAATAATGATGGATATGTTGGACCAGAAGATATTGTGCTTAAAAATGATAAAATTTATGTAGGTTATGATAATGGCGTAATAATGAATGATGATGGTATTTTTTCAGATACTAACGGCAGACCGCTCGGTATGGCATTTGATTCTAACGACAACTTAATTGTTGCAGATGCTATTCAAGGACTTATTTCAATTGATGATAGCGGTGAGGTTGTCTCCTTATCGATTAAATCAGATTCAGACAACATACCGTTTAAATTTGTTGACGACCTGGACATTGCAAGTGATGGTAAAATTTACTTCTCAGATGCATCAAGTAAATATGGATATGGCAATGATAGGTTAGAGCTTTTAGAACATTCTGCTAATGGCAGATTATTGGTTTATGATCCAGTTACCCAAAAAACAACGACCCTGCTGAAAGACTTGTACTTTGCAAATGGAGTTGCGCTTAGTAGCGATGAGTCATTTGTTTTGGTTAACGAAACATTTATGTACAGAATTCAAAGATATTGGTTAAAAGGAGATAAAGCAGGAACGTCAGAAATTTTTATAGAAAACTTACCCGGCTTTCCAGACAACGTATCATCAAACGAGGAAGGAGTTTTTTGGGTTGCGTTATTTAATCCAAGGAATGACTTTGTTGAAATGTCGTCCAATAGACCATTTTTAAGAAAAATGGTATTAAGACTTCCTAAATCATGGCAGCCACAAGCAATTAATCATTCTTATGTTCTCGGGTTAGATGAAGGAGGTAAAGTAGTCTATAACTTACAATACAAAGCAGAAGAAGCTTATTCTCCTATTACGAGCGTTAAGCAATACGAAAATAATTTATATTTTGGAAGCTTAACTCACGCAGGCTGGGGTAAAATAGAAATTCCAAAATGAAAATAAAATCCCAAGCATTTGTACTAAAAACAACAATATTTAAGGAGTCAAGTTTAATAATTAGGCTATTTACGAGAGAAAAGGGCAAGTCCACATACATTGTCAAAGCAGCAATGAGACAAAAGTCACCTAATAAAGCGATATATCAGCAGTTAAATGAGGTGGAGATAAATTATACGCACCACCCCAAAAAACAAATACATCCAGTTTATAGTGTACAACTCATAAATGATTGGGAGAATATATGTGCAGACTTAAAAAAAACAGTGCTTTGTACATCTATGCTAGAAATAATTGATAAAAGCTATGATGAAGAAATCCCAGACATAAAGACATATGATACATTACAATCTGTAATGTATTATTTTGACCATAATAACAAAAATCTTAATAATGCTTTTTATTACTTTATTTTGCATTTTCTTAAAAACAGTGGCTATGACATTTTAAGCGCAAAAAAACATCCAATAATCTTACGTTTTCAGCAAAAAAATCCAAATATATTAGGCGATTTAAATCTAATATTTGATTTAGATCTTAATGGAATGCATAAATCAAAAAATATCCCTAATTATGAAAAAAAAATAATGACTAGATTTATGTCTGAGATGGTAAGATACCACTTTCCAGATGTAAAGTCTTTTAAGGTTGCAAAAGATTTATTTAGTTAGACTTCTCGTCATTTACTTTGAAAACTCTTTCTCCAGGTTTAACCATTTTAAATTTCTCTCGAGCAATTTTTTCAATGTATTTTTCGTCAAACTTTAACTTCTCTTCTTCTTTTTCAAGCATGGCAATTTGATTTCTTAAATCATTGATTTCATTTTGAATTTCTAATTTTTCTTTTTTAAGTGACCATAAATTAATTAATCCCCTGTCGCTAAATAGAAGCAGAGATATGCAGCCAACAACAATTGTACCCATTAAGATGTTTGTTGGTGAGAAAAATGATTTCATTTAATAAAGTTTAAAGAACTACACAATGTCGAGTGTTTGAGCTGTTCTTCAATTCTTAGAAGTCTATTATATTTTGCAGTTCTGTCAGATCGACATACTGAGCCTGTTTTAATTTGTCCGCCATTCATCGCAACTGATAGATCAGAGATAAAAGTATCTTCCGTTTCACCCGATCTGTGTGAAATGATATAATTCATATTGTTTGTTTTAGCTATCTCTATAGCCTTGATGGTCTCTGAAACAGTACCAATTTGATTCAATTTAATTAATATAGAGTTCATTGAATTTTTCTCAATTGCCTTTTCTAGCTTTTTTGGATTGGTTACAGTTAAATCATCACCTACAATTTGGATCTTTGAACCAAGCGCCTTGTTCATGCTTGTCCAACCTTCCCAATCGTTTTCATCTAGACCATCTTCAATCGAAACAATAGGGTATTTTTGAATTAGGTCTTCATAAAAACCAATCATTCCATCGGTGTCTAAAACACTTCCATCAACTTTTAAATGGTATTTACGATCTTTATAAAAACTAGATGCTGCAACATCTAAAGCTAAAGAAATATCATTTCCGATATTAAACCCAGCCTTTTCGATAGAATTAAGAAGAAGATCAATTGCGTGGTCATTTGATTTTAATGCCGGAGCAAATCCACCTTCATCCCCTACAGTCGTTCCTAGTCCTTGTTTTTTTAATTCCATTTTTAAACAGTGAAATACTTCAGAGCCCATTTGAAGAGAGTGTTTAAAATTTTTTGCACCATGTGGGAATAGCATAATTTCTTGTAGATCGGAACCTTGGTCTGCGTGCATTCCGCCATTAAGGACGTTTATCATTGGTATAGGCATTATGTTGCTATTTGGGTTTAAATAGTGATATAATGGTTTATTATAGAAAGTAGCACTAACCACTGAACAAGCCATTGATATTCCTAAACTTGCGTTTGCGCCGAAGGCGCTTTTATTTGAAGTTCCGTCGATGTTAATAAGCAATTCATCAATTTCTTTTTGGTTGCTTGCATCTTTGCCAATTAATGCAGGTCCAAAATTGTTGATAACGTTGTCTACAGCTTTTAAAACACCTTTACCGTGAAATCTTTGGCTATCTCCATCTCTTAGTTCAAGAGCTTCAAATTCTCCTGTAGATGCTCCTGAAGGAACAGCAGAAATGCTTTTATGACCCGATGCTGTAATTTCCACTTCAACTGTTGGAAACCCTCTAGAGTCTAAAATCTCTCTAGCATGAACCTTTTCGATTATTGGTTTGAGCGTTTTTTCCATAAAAAAAGTTAATGTCTATTATTTTCATATGAAATAACAGAATTTAACATTATTCATGCATGAATCACCAAAATGACAAGAAATTGAATATTATTTATTTAATAGATAATATTCAAAAAAGGTTGATTACACCAAAAAAAGAGACTATAATTATAAATAAG
>Ga0255766_10002918_pt1 | contig 15094 bp, 15 predicted proteins | sample 071ome_23_FD_179966 | JGI IMG/M metagenome (GOLD analysis project Ga0255766, IMG submission 179966) | Coastal salt marsh microbial communities from the Groves Creek Marsh, Skidaway Island, Georgia - 071403BT metaG (version 2) | ecosystem: Environmental > Aquatic > Marine > Intertidal zone >... | reverse complement strand
CGCCTGAGGTTTGAAATTCTTCTTTTGAGATATAATCACTAAGACCTTCATCAATTATTTGATTTAATGCACCTTCTAAAGGCTCCCACATAAGCCAATGACACACTGTCAACCCCAACAAAGGCATCCTTTTTTGTTGAATATTTTTATTTCTCCAAGATGGTTCTGTTGTAATCCAAACACCATCTCTCTCCTTAATTTGAAAATCTCCAAAAAATTCTTTTACCAATGCATTAGGTAGAATCCAATTCTGGTTTGGTTCACTTTCTCTAAAGGATAATTTAACTTTTGAATACTTAATATTTTTATGTAGTTCAATTAAAAAGTTTTCATTTATATTTGTATCCCAAATAATTGCCTGTATATTTCTAAAAATTCCAAGCTGATATCCAATGTCTTTATTAACTACCATTTCAAACCAACCCATATCACTATCTTTAGAAATCCCACCTACTTCTAATTCAATTATTTTATTTTCTAAACCTACTAAAAATACTTTATCACCAACTTCTAAAGAATATCTCTTAGCAGTTAATTCGGAAACTAAAAGCCTTCCACTGTTAATTATTGAGCTATCATTTCTGTTATAGAAATAGCTAGTTACAGAAGGGTCAATTGTTTTGATGGAAACGTTATATAAATAATTATTTAGTGTATTTACTTTAACTTCACCTGAAGAATTAGTTGTTTTCTCAAGCCCTATGTTTGCTCTTCCTATAAAAGTTAAATTTGTATTTAAATTTTTTGCACTTTCTATAATTTCATTTGTAACACTATAAAAGAGGCTTCCTGATTGTGAAATAGTAATTACATCATAATTTTCAATCTTATTTCTATATAAATTTTCACTACTATTTTCTATTATTAAATTACTAGGGCTTGCTAAATTAATTAATAATCCAGTCATAACTGCAAAAAACATAATTTTATTTTACATTTGGTCTATAGATACAAAAAAAAAGTTTCAATAACTTGGACTTAAATTTTGAGAGTTCTAATCTATAAATTTGTGAAACAATTAACTAACTTTTTTGCATCCGCAGCTACAAAGAAACCGGTTATTACAATTATTATTGTTTTTCTATTAACTGGTTTTTTTGGTTACATGGCAGGTCAAGCCGAAGAATTAAGTACAAGTTTTGGTGGAGAGCTTGACACGCCAGAGATTCAAGCTCAATCAAAACTTGGTGAATATTTTCAAACTTCTGGTTCTCAATCAGTTTTTCAAATAATAGTTAGTGGGGAAGATGTACTAACTGTTAATGGATATTTAGCTTGGCAAGAAATAAATAAAGTTGTCATTAACAGTGAAATTTATCCTTATTTAATAAAGCAACAAGGTGGTGCTGTACAAGGATTTTTTGCACCTATAGATTTTGTTAAAGCTTTTAATCCAGCACTTAATGTGAGTTCTATGACTGATAAAGAATTTAAGGAATTATATAAACAAGCTAATTCACAAATGCCAGCTGAATTTAAAGCTTTCGCAGCTGCATTACTTTCTTCAACTTACGATGAAGAAAATACTACTGCAACTGCTGGGTTAGCAATTATTACTATCGATTCTGCTCTAATTTCTGAACAATTTGGTGGAAATGAGAATGCATTTATTGAGCAACCTAGAATGGAAGTTGCTTTATCAAAATCACTTAGTGAGATAAGTTATGGTTCAATTGAAGTTTCTGGTTTTTCATTCGGATTATTATTGGGAAATGAAGGAGATGATTTCTTACAAGAAATTGGTCAACTTTTTGGACAAGCATTTCTTATTATACTTTTAGTCTTATCGTATATTTTCTTTATAAAACCAAGAAAAGATTTTGGTTTCTTTAAATCTACACGTAGAACTATAAGTGATTTATTACTCAGCTTAGGTGCAATTTTATTATCAATTGGCTGGATGCAAGGAGCTGCAACTATCTTAGGGCCTGGCTACCTCAATATAATAGGTGCACCAAATCAAGTATCTCAAATCGCACCAATTATATTAATAGGTTTAGGAGTTGATTATGCAATTCACTTTACATCAAGATATAGAGAGGAAATTGGATCTGGAAATTCAATAACATCTTCAGCCTCAGTAACTTTGAAGTCTGTTGGAATTGCCCTTACGTTAGCAACACTTGCTACAATTGTTGGTTTTCTAACTAATGTAGTTTCACCATTACCGGAATTAAAAGACTTTGGAGTTTTAGTTTCGACAGGAATATTTTTTGCTTTTTTTCTAGTAATGACTTTTTTACCTGCCGTTAGAACGCTTTTAGATAAAAGAGCTGAAAAAAATAAAAGTATAAGTATTGAGGCATTTTCCTCATCAGGCGAAAGTTTATTAAATAAAGTCTCAGCTTCTATGAGTGTTATTCCAAAAAAAATTAAAGTTCTAGCACTTGGGTTACTACTAGTAATATCTGGTTTTGGCTATTTTAGTTTTAGTAATCTAGAAACATTATTTGAGTTTACTGACTTCTTGCCAGAAGACGATCCTGTAGTACAAACTTTAGATTTGTTAACTGAGGAATTTGGTGGTGGCTTTGGTGAAACAACAAGTGTATTGATTGAAGGTGATAATTTAGCAACACCAGAAATTCATAATGCGATAATTGAATCTATAAATAATTTAAGTAATACAGAAAATGTTGTAGTTTATGCAGGAAATGTTGCTGCTGAATCATCTATAAGTTCATTAGCTCAACTTTTAAATCCTAGTGGTGGTTCTATGGGTGGAACTCCAAATACTATGCCAGATATGGAACTAATTGGTAAGTTGGCAACTTTTGGCGTTGACTTGACATCTGGATTGTCAGGTATCGAGCTTTTAAAAGTTAAAGAATCTGGTGATGTACAAGGATTGTATGAATTTTTGGATAAAACTTTAAATGATTCATTTAGAGCCTATGTATATTTTGACAATGAGAATGTAAATACTGCTCAACAAATTCGAATCACTACTTCCGCTGGATCACTAGGAGCAGCTCAACTAAGAGATGATATTTATGAAGCATTTATACCTTTAACATCAATTGGAATTGATGTAGCAGCAACTAATGATTCTATTGTTACACAAAGTGTAAGTGATTTAATATCAGCCTCTCAATTTCAATCATTAATCTTTGCAATTTTAGCGTCTATGATATTTCTTATTTTGTATTATTTAATAGACATCAGGAAACCATTTCTAGGTGTTATAACAATTCTTCCTGTTGTCGCAATTGTTATGGGTACATACTTAGGTATGTATTTGCTTGAAATTCCACTAAACCCAGTTACTTCAACTCTTTCAGGTCTTGCTATTGGTATCGGGGTACCTTTTGTTATTCATGTGACTAATAGATTTAGAGAAGTTCTTGCTTCTTCTGATAGTCCAGTAGAAGCTGCAAAAACAACTTTGAAAACAACTGGTGGATCATTGTTTGGTTCTGCATTTACTACAATGGCAGGTTTTGGTATATTAATGACCTCAACATTAAAACCATTTCAACAAATGGGTATTGTTGTTGTAGTAGCATTAGGTTTTGCATTAGTTGCATCTATTCTAATACTTCCAACTTTGTTGGTTTTATGGGCAAATTACCATAACAAAAAAAGCGCTAAATCTTTATAACTTTTTAAACTACTATTAAATAAATGCAAATATTTGAGTTAATAACAGTAATTAATGAGATTTCTCCATTTTCTGGTGCTTTTTCTGATGATAAAGTTGGATTATTAATTGGTAAGTCTGAATCTGAAGTAAATAATATAATTTTTGCACATGATATTGATAAAAAATTGTTAAAAATTTGTAAAGAAAAAAATATTAATACTGTTTTAACTTATCATCCAGCTGTATTCAATGATTATGAAGATTTAAGTTATAAAAATTCATACGGCTTACCTCTTGATTTTTTAAAACTTGATATAAATGTGATCTCTTTACATACAGCTCTAGATGTATGTAAAGGAGGAAATTCAGATGTTCTTGCAGAATTGTTTAATTTACAAAATATTACATCATTTGGTACTAGTAATGAAAATAATAGCGTTGGGAGATATGGCGAAATAGATTTAATTTCTAGTAGTGAATTTTTAAAATTAGTAGAAAAAAAATTAAATACATCAATTATTAGGTATAACAAGTATTTTGAAAAAATTGAAAATATTAAATTAGTTGGTTTTGTTCCAGGTTCTGGTACTCAATTCTTGAACGAATTACCGAAAAATATAGATGTTTTTCTTACTGGAGATATTTCACATCACCATATGTTGTATGCTGATTATTATAATTTTGGAATAGTGCAGGTTAATCATATTTCTACTGAAATCCCAGGTGTTAAAAAGTTTATACAAACACTTTCAGCAAAACTAGAAACTAAAGTTGAATATTTTTTTGAAAGTTTTTATGGATAAGCCAATTCTATTAAGTGATTTAGTTGATTTACAAGAAATTGATAGTGCAATATATTCATATAATCAGCAAAAAAAAGAAGGCACAGTTGTCGTTAATTTAAAAAAATTAGAAATAGAATATAAAACCCTTCTAGAGGAGAAAAATATCAAGAGTGTAATTCTTGAAAATTATTTTATTTCCAAAAAAGAATATGATAAAAAACTAAAAGAAATAGAAATAAAAAACGATGATATTATTTTAAAATTATCAAAAAAAGACTTAATGCCTAGCGAATTAGAAAATTATCAGAAGCAACTTAAAGTAAGTGAAAATAATTTTGAAGAAGTGTTATCTAAAATTGATAAGCTTCAATATGAAAATAAAGATAATTTAGAAGATTATGAACTTATATTAGAAAAAATAAATACTTTAAAGAATGACTTATTAGAAAATTCTAAAATATTGCAGGATGAGTGGAACAAATTAGATAATAAAATCTCTGAATTAGATATTAAAAAAAATGTTTTTTTCAAAAATCTAAGTATTGAATTACAAGATCTATATAAAAATTTAAAGTCTAATGGAGTAGAAGTAGTGGCTGCTTATAAATTAGATAATCAGTGTGGTTGTTGTGGTGTAGATTTAACTGCTAGTGAACTTGAGCAGATAGAGGAATCAAGATTTAAGCAATGCCCGTATTGCAGTGGTGTTATTGTTTAATGTTTAAAATATATTGCGATGGAGCATCGAGATCTAATCCTGGCGAAGCTTCTATAGGTGTATCTATTCAAAAAAATAATATTGAAGTTGGTAATGTATACAGAAAAATAGGCATTGCTAGTAATAATGTTGCAGAATACCAAGCTTTAATCGAAGGGTTAAAATATTGTATTTTGAATGGTATTGATGAGGTTGAAATATTTTTAGATTCAAAATTAGTTGTTGAGCAAATGAACAAAAATTATAAAGTAAAATCTGAAAATTTAATAAATTTATTTAATGAAGCACAACAACTTACTTCACAAATTCGTTCTATCAAATTGACACACATAAGAAGAGAAAATAATAAAAGAGCCGATGAACTAGCAAATAAAGCTCTAGACTTATGATTTTGTCTTGGACTTCCTTTATTTCTATTTTTTTATTCAGATATATATTTAAAGACTACAAAGCGGATATGAGGTATTTATTATTAGGTACTTCATTCCCCAGAATCTTAGATTTAATTTTAAATATTTTAAATATTACAGATAATTATCAATTTATCGGACATAGTTTATTTTTTTCTATAATATTATTTTTTTTAATTATGATTTCAACGAATAGAAATACTATTTTTCGTAATAATTCACTACTAGCGTGTATAGGTATATTTTTTTATTTATTTTTAAGTTTTACATGGTTAAATCAATCAATCTTTTTATATCCACTTTTTTCCGATAGTAACTCAAATTTTATACTTTCAAGAAATGTAGAAATTATTCTTTCGTTAATTGGAGTTGTTTATTTTTTATTTAAAATTAAAAATTTAACAAATTTTAAATATTTTCTTAAGTCAGGGCTATTCATTTGAAAATAACATATTTAGAGAAACTATAAACAAAAAAGCTCCGAAGCCAATATTTAAATAATTTGAATTTATAGCAAATGCCACATTGCTACCTAAAATTGATCCAATTACACCAAATATTCCAACGGAAAGACCAATTTTCAATAAGTTTTCATTATTTTTTATTTTTGTAATCGCAGCAGTTAAAGCAGTGGGAATTGTTGTAATCAGCGATATTCCTTGTGCAGCTATATTTGTATAACCTCCAAAGAAAATTAATAATGGAATTCTAATAATACCGCCACCTATTCCAAGTAGACCAGAGGGTACTCCAGAAACAATTCCTATTAGAAAAAAGAACAAAAAGGTATCATATCCTGAACTTTCTAACGATGAACCAAAAATCATTTTATATGAAACGAAAAACAGTAATAAAGAAAATACTCTTTTAAGAGTTTTAGTGTTAATTTGATTAGTCAATTTTCCTCCAAAGTAACCTCCAACTATTCCACCAAATATAATTAATAAAATATTAAATGAAGGTTCAAAACCTTTAAATATATAAGTTAAACTGCTGGCAGCAGCAACAAAAACAACAGCTAAAGATGAAATACCAGTGTTTGTTTTAAAATCAATTTTTGTAAAGTAAGTCAATAATGGAACAAACACAACTCCTCCTCCAATACCAAGTAAACCTGAGAGGAAGCCTCCAATAGATCCAATAATAAAATAAGTTAACAATTTACTTACGTAATTTAGGAAGAAGCTCATTACCTAGTAGCTTTATAGTTTCTTCCTGATTTATTGACGAGATTTGAATAGTTATAATCTCAGAGTTAAATTCTTCTACTAGTGGCTTATAAATATTTTCAAGTTCAGCAATCGATGATGCTCTGGAGAACTTTGACATTATTTCTTCCTTGGGAAAGCTATCTGCTTCAATTCTTAATGCTTCTGGATCAAGTTCATTTAATCTATTTGGTGCTCTTAAGCCTCTCCAGGATCTAAGTGCAGTCCATGCTTCCTCATCACTTTCAGCAAACATGGTCCATCTATATGTATGAATTGACATTTCGTCTTTTTTTAACTCTTTAGTTTTTAATCTTGCTGGTTCAATAACATTTTCATAAGCAGTTTTAGGATCTTTAACACTTATCATTAAACCATCTGCATACTCAGCTGCAACTTGAGCAGACTTAGGACCACCAGCAGCTAGCCATATAGGTATTTTTTTAACAGGAGGAGAGTAAAGTTTTGCTTTATTTGTTTGATAATACTTTCCTTCAAAAGTTAATTTTTCACCACTGAAAAGTGATTTTATAATTTTTAAAGCCTCAATTAACCTATCTTTTCTCTCTTCATAGTTAGGAAAATTATATCCAAGAGGTCCTTCATTAATATTTTCACCAGTTCCTACACCAAGATGGAATGTTTTTGGTGTAAGTCTATCTATTGTTGCAGCGGCTTGTGCGATAACACCTGGGTGAATTCTCCATAACGGAGTAGTTACTCCTGTGCCAAGGTCGAGCTGAGGTAAGGTATTTGCTAGAGCCCCCAAAGTTGACCAAGTAAAATTAGAAGCTGAAAAATCATCAACCCACGGATGAAAATGTTCAGATATGGTTAACATATCAAATCCAGCATCTTTTGCTATAACTGCATGTTTAATTAAATCTTCTGGTTGCCACTGTTCTGAACCTAAAAAATATGAAAATTTTGTCATTATTTAATAATACCTTTTGATTAATTTTAGGTGGGTGCCCCGCTAGGAGGCACCCTTGTTCAGTGAAAATATAAGCCGGATTCTGTTTGTGTTAAACACAAGATAATCATCCATCTTGCATATTTGTTACCAAATATGTCTAGCTACCTACCCGCAATTTTTAGTCGAGCAAACTAATTGCTTTTTGGTATTGCTCCAAGAGGGGTTTACAAGCTAACTTAATCACTTAAGTTACTGGTTGTCTCTTACACTACCTTTTCACCCTTGCTTACTAAGTAAGCGGTTTATTTTCTGTTGCACTTTCCGTCAATTTCTTGCCTGGGAGTTACCCAGCTCTCTGCTCTTTGGAGTCCGGACTTTCCTCGATAAATCGCGATTATCCATTTCACTTAATTAAATTTTAGTGATTTAGAATCTATTTTGAAAAAATTATTAGTATTTCTTCGACATCGTTAAATGTTAAAGGACCTATAAATTTTTTTATTATTGTTCCGTCTTTGATTATATGTGTTTCAGGGACTCCAAACACTCCTGAATTTATGGCTAAAGTACTATTTTCATCTATTCCGTATTTGACGTTTCCTTTTCCATAAACCTCAAGAAATTTAATTGCTTCAGATTTAGTATCTTGAAAAGAAATTGCGTAAATGTTATTTTTTAGAGAATCGTACTCTGAAATTTCAATTAATAATTGGTGTTCTTGAATACATTCTAGGCACCAAGAAGCCCAGTAATTAATAATTATTGTTTGGTTTAAATCTATTTCAATATTCGAATTACTTTCTAGATCAGTAATGTTTTGAGTTAACTCTGGATTTACTTTGATTTGATTAGAGAATTCTGAACTTGTACAACTGACAAATATTAGAATAAAAATAATAAATTTAATTTTCATATGATTTAAGAATTTCTTCTATTACTTTTTTATCTTCTAGCTCGACATTAGAATCTAACAACAAACCATTTAAGATTTCTTTACCTTCGCTACGTGTACTATCTTCTTGTATAAAAATAATTCCTTTATATGTTTTTGCAATCGAAGATGTAGGTAAAATATTTATTGACTCTTCAATATAATTTAAAGCAGTATTTTTATCTCCTGATTCAAACACCATCCATCCTATTTGAGCTAATGAAAAACTAATATAACTGGGTTCATTTGAATTTTGAGCAATATACATAAAATGACTTAAAGCAGAAGAATAATCGTATTCTTCAAAGTATCTATTTGCTAATGCGATTCTCATTGGAAATATGTCAGGATTCTGTGAAATGACAATTTCCATCTCTTCATTTGTTACACTTTCGAGATTTGTATTAGTTTCAATTTTATTAGAAGTGTTATTCGTTAAATTTATATATAAAAAAATAGATAATAGCAAAACAAATAGTGTACTTAATGACCACTTACTTTTTATCATAAATGTTCCTTATAAAAATTATTATAAAAATTGAAATAATAAGAATTGGGATCAAAATAATTTCAAAATTTCTAGAAATTGTGTCTGTAACTATTCTTTCTCCATATCGAGCCACCCAAAAATTATATATTTGTTCATCAGTAAATCCTGTCTCTATTTGTTCTTTAAGTATAATTTTCATATCAGAAGCGTATCCAGAAGGTGAATCATATATAACCTCACCCTGGCAAACTGGGCACAACAATACTTTGCTCCACTTTTCATATCTTGATTCAGTATCAACTTTAAAGAATGACAAAAAAATTAAAGTTATTAATAAAATTAAACTAATAACTTTGGATTTCATTTTTTAATTTTTACTTTCGGAATAAAAGAAATTGAACTTATTAACAATCCAAACCAGATTATTAATATTCCAAAATTTTTTCTTACTATTAGCTTATATGCATCATTATTTATAGATTTAACACTTATGTAAGTATCATATAAAAAATTTCTATAAATTGCTGGAGAACTAATTACTTGTTGAGAAGAATTATTAAATATATTTAAAGAAGTGTATTTGGTTATTTTACCATTTGAAATTGGTAGTTTTAATTCAGTTTTTTCAGGTAAATTTTCTTGAACTACATCGTAAACTTGATAGTTATTTTCTGAAAACAGAAAATTTTCAAATGAGTTTACTTCAAATTCTTGAGAAAAACTCTGTGTAAAATTTAAAATAATTCCAATTGCCAATACACCAAGACCTAAATGTGCTATTTGACCAGACCAAAAGGAAGGACTTAAAACTTTGTTAAAGTTCTTTATGAAGTTTTTTAAGATCATTGTAATTAATAAAAATGAAATTACTATTGTCAAGCTAATCATAAAAGATCTATTAAAAAACAGTAAGAAGAGGATGCTAATTAAAAGACTTGAGTTAATAAAAATAATATTTTCTTCATAAAATGTCTTTAAATTTATATCTTTTACAGGAAGCTTTATAGAAAAGATAATTAAAAATAATAGCATTAGCAATATAGGACCAACTAATACATCAAAATAGTTTCTACCAATTGTAATTTGCCTGCCAAAAAACGTTTCATAAAAAAGTGGATAGATAGTTCCTATAAAAACAATTGTTGCAGATGAGAAAAGCAGTATATTGTTAGCAATAAAAAATCCAGACCTACCAAATATATTATTTAGTTTTTTTGAAGTTAAAAAGTATTTAGTATTTAAAGAACCTATATATAGAAATAAAATGCTAAAAAATAGAATTCCGATCAACAAATAAGTTCCAATTGAACCATTTGAAAATGCATGAACTGAAATTAAAACCCCTGATCTTGTAATAAAAGTACCAAATAATGTAGAGATGAACATTAATCCAACAAGAACATAGTTCCAATTTAATAAAGAGTTATTTTGTTTAGTTACCTTTGCAGAATGTAGAAATGCTGTTGATAACAACCAAGGAATAAATGAGACATTTTCAACTGGATCCCATGCCCAATATCCACCCCAACCTAAAACTTCATAAGACCAAACTGCACCTAAAGATATTCCGATAGTTAAAAATAACCACGGAATAAAAGTTAATTTTTGTGCAATTGAGACCCAATCATTATTTGAATCTCTTAGTGCTAACCTACTAATTGTTGCCACAAATGGGGCTGACATGCCTACATATCCAATATATAAAAATGGAGGATGAATAGCCATCAAGGGATGATTTTGTAGTAATGGATTTGGTCCACGACCAATTTGACTAGATACTAAATTTTGAAAAGGTAGTAATGAAGATGAATTGCAACCTATATTACTAGCTTCAATACATCCTGCAAAAGGAGAAGAACTAAAAATTGTATATCCAACAAAAAACAACAAAATTGAAGAGTAAATTTTTGTGTCAACATTACTTTTACTAATTTTATAATTACTCAAATAGAAGAGCATAAAAATGCTTAGTGTTAAATTCCATAACAAAATGGAACCATCCAAAGCTCCCCATAAAGAAGCAAATTTATACAAAGGTGGTGTTGAAGATGCTGAATAATTAGAAATGTATGCAACTGAAAAATCATCAATAAATAAACCAATTTCTAATAATAAAAATAAAAAAATATTTAAAAATACGATTAAACGTATATAAATATGTATTTTCAATAAATTATTTGTAAAAAAAATTATTCCAAGTAATAAAAACAGTAACCATGAAGTTAATATGCCTATTGAAGAAATCATTTTGAATAATTTTTAGCGTCGTAAACTTCACCGTCTTCAGAAATATATTCATTATCATGTTTTACCAACATATTATCTGCTAAAAATATGTTATTAACAAAAACACCATCTAAAATTACTCCCATATTTTCTTGAAATAATTCAGGTACATATCCATCAAAATTTATTGAAATTACTGTATTTCCATCTGTAATGTTAAAAAGTGTGTTAGTTTCTTTTTTAGAAATTGAATCTTGCATTACGAAACCTCCTAATTTTACTCTTTCATTCAACAAGTCAATATTTTCTAAAGCTTCGGTAGTTGTAAAGTAATAAACCGTGTTATTATTTGCCAATCGTAAACTTGCAAAAGTTACTAAAACTAAACCTGAAATTATAAATATTAAATTTTTCTTCACTTAGTTTAAATTTTAGCCCTACTAGATGGGTTTAAATAATTTTCCCATTGAATATCTATTAATTTAATAAATTTACTCGCTATTAAAAAATGTAAAAATGTTGTTAATACAACTCCAATTATTAAATAAATTAATATATCAGAAGAAATTGGTGCATTTCCTGAAGCAATTGTATCTTGAGAAAGAATAGAAGCTTGTTGGTGAATTGACCTCCACCAAATAACACTGAAGTGGATTATAGGAATTTGAACAATTCCAAATATCCCAATGTAAGAAGAGTTTTTAGCAGTTGTATGTAAATCTGAATTAAATTTACGTGATGCAATATAACCAAGATAAACTAAAAACAAAATCGCTGTTAAATTTAATCTGGCATCACCCCATACCCACCATGAACCCCAAGTCAATTTGCCCCATATTGAACCTGAAATAAGAGTTATTGCAGTAAAAATAAGACCTGATTTTGCATTTGATACAGCTATAGAATCAAATTTTGGATTGTTACTATAAAGATATCTAATCGAATAAGTAAAAGTAATTGAGTACGCTAGGTAGGCAATCCAAACCGAAGGAACATGCATATAGAGAAATTTAGAGCTAATACCTTGAGTTCCATCAAATGGTCCTGAATAAATTACTAACATCCATAAAAAAATTACTAATAATATTTTTTTCATTTTTTTAAAACAAAAAAATTTGCAAATGCAATATTTAATAAAGTTGTTCCAGTAAGTAACATAAAATAAATGGTAGTAAGTTGGGGAGTAACACCTAACCAAATGGGACTAATAATAATAATAAAACCTATATAGATTGGCAAAAGCAAAACCATTTGTACGAAATTATTTGAAAAATTTGTAAATAATTGGAAGTACAAGTTAGAAATAGAAGTATTTAAAACAAATAGAAAAACAGTTGCAATTACATTAAACAAATTTGTATTTATTGTGCTATCTGTAAGACCAGAGAAAATAATAATAAAAAATAAAACCTGTGGAAAAAAAATTATAATTTCAGCAATTAACTTACTATAAAAGTAATTTTGAAAACTGTACTGAGCAAAATTTAGTTCTCTTTTAATTTTTTTAAAATCAAAATTTCTTCTTATAGAGAATAATGTTGAAAAAATTAGCAAAAATAAAAGCTCTAAAATAAGAAACAATTCATTGTCAATAAAAAATTTGTTTTGAGAAAGTAGTGGTAGAAGGATTAATAAAGAAATTAAAGTCGGAGTTATCAAATATAGTGAAATATTATTTCTTAATTCAAGCTTTATCTCTTTTTGAAAAATTAATTTATTAAATTTCATTTAAATTTATTTCCTGGAAATCTGCACCTAAAATATCAAATAATTTTTGAGATGCGATTAAGTTCCCTTTTTTTTGGTTAGTTCTGTTATTAATGAGTTCAATAAAGAGTTTTATACCTTCATCATCTAAAAAATTGAAAGGTTCATCTATACAAAAAAAATCTGGATTATTTAACTCTATTAAAACTAATTCGCTTCTTTTTTTCATACCACTTGAAAAAATTGAAAATCGATCATTCATAAAGTGGATTAAATTATATTTCTCAACAATTAAACTATATTCCGAGTAATCTAATTTCCCCTTAGTAAAGTATTCAATATTTTCTTTCAGAGTAAGTTCATTAATTAAACTTTGTTCCGCACCAATTTCTAAAATAGATATGTCGAAATTAATTTTAAAACTTGAATTAAATATGTTTCCATCAAAATTATTACTTATAAAGTTAATTAAAGTAGATTTTCCAGCTCCATTTTTACCAATAACAAAATAATTTTTTGTCTTATCAATTTCAAGTTTTAAATCAGAAATGACTAATTCGTTTCCATAACCTAAATTTAACTGTTCGGTTGAAATTAATTGGTTCACAATTATATTCTATTCGGGTGAAGTGCTAAAAATTGCATAATTAAATTCAATTCTTGAATGTATTGATCTGTTGTTGAGATATTTATTGGATATTTAATTAAACTTTCTAAAACATTTTTGTTTGTTAAACTTACTTTTTGATTTTCAATTTTAAGACCAAAAAATTTAATATATTCATAAGTTTTTATATTGTCTTTTGAATTAATTAAATTATAAAAATTGATAAATGTATTAACTTTATTTAAATAATCAAAATATTTTTTTTTGGTTAATGCTTGTTCGTACTTTAATTGATCAGATAGGTCTTTAATGTTTTTTTGTAAAATTAATAAGTTATTTTCAATATTTTCAAAAAAAGTTTCTAGTTTTACTTTGGTTGTGTAAATATAATTTTCTAAGTCAAAGTTAGTCAAACAAGAACATGTTGAATTATTTAAAATAGAATCACCACACTTCGAAGTTCTAGAGTTATTTTTTCTACAATTGACCAGTTTTAATTCAGAGTTAAGAATTTGCTTGATCTTATGGGTTAAATTATATCCAATAATTGGGCCATATTGAAAAATAGTATTTTTAGAATCTTCTACTTTAGAAATTTCCAAATTAGGTTTATTGCTTTTAAGTTTTATCCAGTAGATTTTTGTTAGTTTTTTTCCTTTTCTATTTAAATTTGGTTGAAGTAAATTGATCAATCTCGATTCAATGATTATTGCCTCTAATTCATTTTTGCAAGAATGCATTTCTAAAATATTAGAATTAGAGATAATTTTATTAGACTTATAACTTCTAGAATAACTTAAATGTGACTGAATACGTTTCTTGAGGTTAGATGATTTACCTATATAAGTATAGTTTTCATTATCTTTAAATATATACACTCCAGCAGAATCTGGTAAATTGCCGATGTTAAATTTTTTCTTTATTGAAATATCAGGTGAATTTAGAAAATTTGTTAGTTCCTTAAAGTTAGATATTCCATTTAATTTTTTGTCTAGCAACAAATTCATAAGTATTTCATATGTTGTTAACACATCATCTTTTGCATTGTGATTATTTTTGTTTTGTGTCTTAAAAAATTGACTTATTGTTGATAACTTATGGTTTCTCACTTTATTTCTCAATAATGCTCTAGACATTTTTAAAGTGTCAATCTTTTCATTAAACGTAATTTCTATTTTATTTTTTTCGAATACATTTTTTAAAAAACTTAAATCAAAACTCAAATTATGACCAACAACTATTGAATTTTCTAAAAAGGTTTTTATATTATTTAACTCACTTTCTAGTTCAGGGGAGTTTTTAAGATGCCAGTCGTATATTCCTGTTAATTTTGAAATAAACAAAGGAATATTTTTGTTGATTTTGAATTTTGAGTGATACTCATCAATGAATTCATTATTAATAACTTTCATCATATAGAGTTCGATGATGTCATCTTTTCTTGGGTTTACGCCTGTAGTCTCAATATCTAGAACAACTAGTGGTTTTTTGAATTTTAAATCCAAGCTATTTT
>Ga0255766_10002913_pt1 | contig 15110 bp, 8 predicted proteins | sample 071ome_23_FD_179966 | JGI IMG/M metagenome (GOLD analysis project Ga0255766, IMG submission 179966) | Coastal salt marsh microbial communities from the Groves Creek Marsh, Skidaway Island, Georgia - 071403BT metaG (version 2) | ecosystem: Environmental > Aquatic > Marine > Intertidal zone > Salt... | reverse complement strand
TAGTGGATGCGGTGGATGCGACGTCGCCAAACGCAAAAGAGCTTCGCGAGATGGCAAATGCTTTGAGGAGAAAGTTAGCACCCGGTTCGCCACCGTCGCCGTGTCCGTTCAATCCCAATTTGAAATTCGCTTCGGCGCAGGATGCGCTGAATGTTTTAGCTGGCGATTTGCAAATCTTACATTCGCACGGCGTGAAGGTGGTCTTTTTGACGCTCGGCGAGTTAGGCTCGATTGTGTCGTCCAGCTGCGCCGAAAGTGGTAAGACGAGATACGCGCACGTGAAAGCGGCGAGCGTGAGCGGTAAAAACGCGTCCGTAGTTGGCGCTGGAGACGCTTTCGTGGCTGGCGCGGTATTCAAACTCGCCTCATTGTCAAAGGTCAAATTCAATTTCAAAGAAAACGTCGACGCGGCCACGTTTGGTTCGAAAGTTGCCGCGATGTGCGTCGGAACGACCGAAAATTCGCTCGGAAGCACTCCAGAGAACATTCGCAAGTTGGAAAAAATAGTCACTGAAGAGAAAGCTAGTCAATATAGTAGCTCTAGAATAGTAGAATTGAAGCCGCTCATCGCTGCGTTTCCTTAACATTAAATGTTTTTTTGTTTTAAAAGTTAAGAAGATGTGGTCACCATTAAATCACTCGCCTTTTTCATCGGACGATAATAATCGTTAATTTTCGGCCGAAACGTGCACTCTTTCATTTCTCTTTTCAATTTCTCTCTTTTCAACATCTCTTCCCTTTCTCTCAATCTCTGGGTCTGGTTTTTAGCAAAGTTGAACTCTTTCGGTTTCGTGATTTTATGTCGCACGTCTATTTGGGAAACGTTTTCTAAAAAAACTTTTTGTCTCCTGCTCTCTTTCTCGGCTCTTATTTTCGTCGCTTTTTCGACGTTATCGTAATACTTATCTATGCCTTTGACGATATCTTCTGCAGGAACGTGCGGATTCGCAATCCCGATTTCGGCTCTAATCTGTGGTGAAAACGTGCACGTCTTACGCTCTTCAAATTCGCGTTCGCGTCTGGCTTGTTCCAAGTTGTACTCGCGCGTTTCTTTTTCCGATTTCACGCGGTTCGTGATTGTATCCGCGTCGTATTTACCGTAACTGCCGGATTTCTTGCTCACTGCGAGAAGGAAATCCGCGTCGTCTGTTTTCTGATTCACGTGCGGGCTAAATGTGCACTCTTTCAACGTCTCCATTTCGTGAACTCTCTTTGCGGCTTCTCTCTCTAAATCTCTGGATTTGGAACTCGCGAGTTCGTCTAAATTCGTCGGGTTTGCTATGAGGTTTGATTTATCATTTATTTTTGGTACGAACGTGAATTGTCTGTCGCGTTCTCGGCGCATACTTTCAGCGCGTTGGTGCATGTCTTGCGCCTCGGTAATCGCCAGGCGTCTGGCGCGTTCATTTTGCGTCTCGTAGTAGTGGTTATATTTCTCTGAAAACGAGGGTGACGTAGATGAGTGTATCTCGGGAGAAAACGTGCACTCAATATCGAAGAGTTTTTCGCGCAACGCGTTCGTATCCGCTCGTTTTGCGCGAACTCTCGAGGCGAATTCGTATTGTCTCTCCAAGAAGCCTTCGCCAATTTTGCCGCTTTGAATGTTTTTGCGCACGATTTTTTCCGATTTGGCAGAGATGTTACTCGACGATTTACCCTGCGGCGACGATGTTTTTGTGTTTTCGTTTTTTTCTCCACTTTCTTTGCCGACGCTTTCCCTCGTTGCTTTCAGTTTCAGCGTAACAGTGTCGTTCTCTTTCTTTCGTCGATTCGCGAGCGCGGCTAATTTTTCGCTCGTGCTTCGCATCTTCGGCGGCTTGAACGTGTGCGCCTCTCGAAATGCCGTGTCGACTTTCTGCGCCGCCTCGCGCATGGCGCGTTCTCGTTTCTCTGATATCTCCTTCAGTCGTTCGTGCAAGGGCAATCCGGGCGAAACAGACGCAGGAGAGGAAGAACTCCTTGCTTTCCTCGCCGAAGTGCGTCGCAACTCCTCTTGCATTTTTTGCTCCTCGCATTCGCGGCGCTCTCTTAAACGTTCCTCTCGCACTCGCGCTTCTACGTACAATCGATCGCTCACATTCTCCACGACATCTTCTTCTCTTCCGTTCTTGCTCTTTGTCGCTAATATCTTCGGTCGAAACGTGCACTCCTTCTCGAACGCCGCCTTCTCCGCCTCTCTCTTCGCCGCTTCTCTCGCGCGCACGATATCCAATCTCGATTGGAGCAACCTCTCCCGTCGTGCCTTTCTCCGTTCCGAATCTTCTTCCATGAACGCTTTCGCGATCGTTCGCGGACGAAACGTGTACGTCGATTGTTTCTCCTCGTCCGCTTTTCTCAGCGCTCGCTCCAGCGAGTGTCTGTTCGTTGTTCTCGTTGTTCTCGTTGTTGTTGTTGTTGTTCCTCCTCGATAGCGTGGTCACTCCGCCGACCAGCGGCGATGGCACCGTCCTTCCCCTCGACGACAAAAGGTTCCAAGTCTGGAAACGCGCTCTTCTCGATCACGTTTTCCTTCTTCGAGCGTTCGTTCGGTTTTCGGTACACCGTCGCGTTCGAGTTTGTCCACCGTCTTCTTCCTCCTTTTCCTCCTCCTCTCGTTGGTGGTCGTTGCGCTTCATCGTCAACTATCTTCCCGAATCCTTTCTTGTGTCGCAACAGCTGCAACTCGCACCGCGTGATTTCCAAGTTTATCGAGTCGATTTCGAACAGTTCGTCGTCGACGACGACGCCAGAAGAAGTCGTCGCTTCCTGCTGCCGCTGCGACATGTCGTAAAAAGTGATGAAGCGAGACCCCGACCAACGGCTTTTTCACGTTTTTTCTTTTGTTTGTGAACACTTTTGAAACCCTAAAAAAATTTGGCATTTTTTCTCTCCGCGAAGGAAATCGAACATCGCGCATCGTCAAAAAAGAGGTGGTCGCTCTCTCTCTCGTCGTCGACAACACAACAAAAAGAAAAAGAAACAAACATGGCGTCATCGTTCGCGTTGGCATCGTCGACGTGCACCACCGCGCGTCGTCGTCTCACCTCCTCCTCCTCCTCCTCCGCGACGAAAAGGTGCGCTTTTTTTTCCAAATTTTTCCCGCCTTTCCTTTCTCTTTTCTGATATCTCTCTCTCAAAATCTTTTTTTCTGACGCTCTTCTTCTCTTCTTCTCGACAAACGAACAGATCGTCGTCCAGACGACAACAGATCCTTCGCGCTTCGGAAGACACCGATGCGGCACCGGCGTCGTCGACGCCGAAACTGGTTCCGTCCAACGCCGCTTCCATCAAGGTACGTGTTTGTTTTTTTCCTTTTTTTTTCCTTTTGGTTCGATCGCGCGATCGGATTTCTTTTTTTTTCGTTTTTTGGCGGTAAGCTGTTTTGGAAGAAGAGGAAGAGAGAGAGAAAGAGACTCTGACATTTTCACATATGTTCTTCTCTTTTTCCTTTCTTTTTAACGATGATCGACAACAAAAAAGGTCATTGGCGTCGGCGGAGGCGGTTCGAACGCGGTGAATAGAATGGTTGATACCGACATCCAAGGCGTAGAGTTTTGGGTGGTGAACACGGACGCGCAGGCGTTGACGTCTTCGACGGTGCCGCGATCGAACACTATTCAGATTGGCGAGACGTTGACGAGAGGGCTCGGCGCCGGATCGAACCCGGAAATTGGACAAAAAGCGGCGGAAGAGTCGAGGAAGGCGATCGAGGACGCGTTGCAAGGTTCTGATATGGTGTTTGTGACGGCTGGGATGGGCGGTGGTACTGGGTCTGGTGCCGCGCCGGTGGTTGCGAACGTCGCGAAGACGGCTGGGATTTTAACGGTTGGGATCGTCACCATGCCGTTTAAGTTTGAAGGGAGACAGAGGTACAATCAAGCGATGGAGGCTGTGGAGAGGTTGAGACAGAACGTAGATACGTTGATTGTGATTCCGAACGACCGATTGTTGTCCACCGTGGACGGCGCGTTGCCCTTGCAAGATGCGTTTTTGTTGGCGGATGATATTTTGAGACAAGGCGTGAGAGGTATTTGCGATATTATCGTGTTACCAGGTTTGATCAACGTCGATTTTGCGGATGTGAGAGCGGTGATGGCGGACGCTGGATCCTCTTTGATGGGTATTGGTCGTGCAACTGGTAAGAACAGAGCGAGAGATGCGGCGGCGGCTGCGATTTCTTCGCCGTTGTTGGATTTGGGCATCGATCGAGCGACTGGCATTGTGTGGAACATTTCCGGTGGGAAGGATTTGACTTTGCATGAGGTCAACGAGGCGGCGGAGGTAATTTACGATTTAGTCGACGACTCCGCTTTGATCATCTTCGGGGCGGTGGTAAACCCGACCATGCAATTAGCGGACGGGGAGGTTGCCATTACGTTGATTGCGACGGGCTTTTCGCCGTTTTCGCAATCGAGCGCGGGCGAACAAAGAGCCCCGAGAGCCGCGCCGCCGCCGCAAATGCCGCCGCCGCAACAAAGACAACAGCAACAACAACAAAGAGAACAACCGCGACAAGAACAAGAACCGTCTGGATGGGGGAATCAGCAAGCGCCGCAACAGCCGGAAGGCGGACGATCTGCCATCCCGAGCTTTTTGCGAAAGAGAATGGGTCGCTAATTTCGTATTGATTGCTCGCGCGCCCATATGTGTGCGCGCGCGTGTTTGCGTGTGTATGTAAAAGAAGAAAGCATTTTTAATGAAAATACCTTAATCTAACTAATTTGATGAAATACGAAGAGAAAGAAATTCACAAGAGTACCTTCACGCCTTCGCCTTCGATGACTTTCTTCGCACGTCTGATGACCTCGTCAGACGGCGGTTTCATCTTCTCCAACTTATACGGTATATGCATCTCTCGATACTTGAAGGTGCCGAAGTTGTGGTATGGTAAAATCTCGACACCTTTGATGCATTTTTTGTGCATCTTTGCGAGAGCGGCAACGCCGAGTAATTCCTCTTCTCCGTCGGTAACGATATCTTGAAACTCTTCGTCATCCGAAGACATCAACACAAATCTCAACCACGTCGGCACTTTGTGTTCTTCGAGCTTGGCGAGAAAGGCCATCATGACGCCGAAATTTTCTGGACGGCCCGTTATCTTTCCGTATCGCACGGGATTTGAGCTTTTACAACAAAGCAAAGCCATGTCGATGTGCGGCAAGACAAAGTCCCAAATCTGGTCGTTTCCGTGCGCGGCGGTATCGATGATTGCGGTCAAACCTCTCTCGCGCGCACATTTCGCCAACGCGACCACGAAACGATATTGCAACATGCACTCGCCGCCGGACATCGTTATGCCGCCTCCCGATTTTTTATAATACGCGAGTTTCGTCTCCAAAGCAGCGAACACGTCCTCTTTGGACATCTTCTGCCCAACGCCTTCTTCTAACGAATCTGGATTGCAGCAAAACGCGCATCTCTTCGCGCAGCCTTGGAAGAAAATAATTGCTCGCAATCCCGGGCCGTCTACGCTGGTCATGGAATCGATCGAGTGGATCCATCCCCAGTTCTTCTCGGAGAGTGCCACGCTCGTCTCCGTCTCGTCCCACTCGTTCGTCGCGCAGCAGCGCGTCGTTGAAGACGATACGTCTTCGATGTCCCCTGCACCTCCTCCTTTACCCGCGACGAAGGAGACGTCGCGGCAGTTTCTAGACGAAGGCGGCACTTGGCCCCTGGGAAACTTCGCGCCGCCTTTGCGCGCTAAAAATCGCCTCGTGGTTTCTCCTTCTTCTTCTTCGTTCTCCTCCATCGGACACGATGATGGTGATGCGCTCCAAATGTGATGCAATTTCGTATCTCTCGCGTATTTTTTGTATCTCAAATTATTTTCGTCACTTTTCCCACATGCTCGATCACGCGAAGAAACTCCCGCGAGAGATCCCAACGATGCCGTCGGATTCAGACGCAATCGACGTCGCGAGTTGGATCGCGAAAAACTACGACCCGTGCGACGACGAAAGCTTCGTGCCATCACCGGCGACGGAGCGAACGAGAAAACTTTTGCGAGAAGTCGAGAGGAAACAAAGCAAAGAGATTGCCAGTGGTGGCGTGTTGTGCTGCGATACGAAAACCGCATCGAACATTTTGAGTCACGGGAATGGATACATCGGGGATGATGCGGTGCTCGATTCAGTCATCGTCGGGTTGCAAACGACGAAAATGCTCGAGAGGACGATGAAGTTGAAAGGGGGCACGAGAATCGTCGAAAAAGCGTTGAAGGAACAAGGCGAGCGGATGGATCCGTTCACGAAGAAAATATTCGAAAACGTCCGAACGCACAACGATTGCGTGTTCGACTTGTACACTCCGGAAATGCGCGCCGTTCGATCGTCGCACGCCTTGACTGGTTTGCCGGATAGCTACGGACGCGGTCGTTTAATAGGAGACTATCGAAGAGTCGCGCTGTACGGAGTGGATCGATTGATCGAGGAGAAGCAGAAAGACGCGGCGAGTTTGGATATTTCGAACGCAAACGAGGCAAACATGGAAAAGAAGGACAAAATTTCCATGCAAATAAGGGCTTTGCATTTGCTGGATGGGTTGGCGAAGCAGTACGGAAAGAACATTTCGAAACCGGCGACGACGGCTAAAGAAGCGGCGCAAGCGATTTACTTTGCTTACCTCGCCGTGGTGAAATCCAACGATGGAGCGGCGATATCGTTCGGGAGAGTAGATGCGTTCTTAGACATTTACTTTGAGCGCGATTTACGCACCGGTGTATTGGCGAGCGAAGAGGAAGCGCAAGAAATCATCGATAACCTGGTGCTCAAATTGAGATTGGTGCGACATTTACGTCCCAAAGCGTACGACGAGATTTTCGCGGGCGACCCGATTTGGGCGACAAATGCCATCGCTGGTGTTTTAGTTGAAGCAAACGGTTCGAAGAAGCACATGGTGACCAAAACCTCGTATCGATTCTTACAAACGCTTGTAAATTTAGGCGCCGCGCCAGAACCGAACATGACGGTTTTATTCGACGAGTGTTTACCTGAGCCGTTTAAGAAGTTTGCGACGGATATCTCAATCGCCAGTAGCAGCGTCCAATACATCAACGATAAACTCCTTCGCGAGAATTGGAGCTGCGATACGACCGTTTCATGCTGCGTCAGTGGCATGCGCCTCGGTAAGGACGCTCAATTTTTTGGCGCTCGATGCAATTTACCCAAGATCCTCTTGTACGCTCTCAACGGCGGTAAAGATGAAATCTCCGGCAAACAAATCGCTCCTGTGGAACTCGCGCAGCTGTTTGAATCGCTCTCGGAGAAAGCGCAAACGGACGAAAATTTTGTTCATCTCGACTTCGAGGACGTAAAGAGACGTTTTGAGACGTACATGGATTGGATTGCCGAGCTATACGTATCAACCATGAACATTATTCATTTTTCACACGAAAAATACGCGTACGAAAGTCTTTTATACGCTTTGATGGATAGTGAACCTCAATATTCCATGGCTTTCGGCATCGCCGGCTTATCCGTATTGGTGGATTCACTTTCGGCTATTAAATATGCGAAAGTACGTCCGATTTTCTCCCAGGAGAAAGATAAGAAAGGCTTGATCACGTCTTTTGACATCAAAGGCGATTTTCCAAAGTACGGCAACGATTCAGACGACGTAGATGTACTCGCGAAATGGGTTGTTGAAACGTTCATCGGAAAACTTCGCAAGACGCCTGCGCTCAAAAACGCGAAGCACACCCTCTCAATTCTTACGATAACGTCGAATGTCATGTACGGATCGAACACCGGAGCGACACCCGATGGAAGACAAATGGGTGAGACATTTGCTCCCGGCGCGAACCCTATGCACGGTAGGGACAATACGGGTGCGTTAAATTCGCTGAACTCTGTGGCGAAAATCCCATATTGTTCTTGTTTGGACGGCATCTCCAACACCTTTTCAATCACGAAAGGCAGTTTGGGCAAAGACGACGCAAGTCGCACCGGAAATCTGGGTTCGCTTTTAGCGGGCTATTTTGAGAAAGGAGCCATGCACTTGAACGTAAATGTTCTGTCGCGTGAAACGTTGAAAGACGCTCAGATTCATCCAGAAAATTATCCAAATTTGACGATTCGCGTATCTGGTTACGCGGTGAAGTTCATCAAGCTCTCGAAAGCGCACCAGGACGAGGTGATAAGTCGAACTTTTCACGAGTTCATGTGAACACAGATGATGAACGCAAAGAGAGACACAGCGAGAGAGAGACAGAATACAAGAAGACGTAATGTTCTTTGAATAAATACTTTTGTTAAAATACAAACTTCTTTTTGTTGCTAATCTTATTACTCTCTTTGAATGATTTCTACTTTTGCTCTCATAGCTCCAATGCGTCTCACCGCTTCGCTTGAAACTTATATTTATACTTGGCGTCCGTGGACGACCCCGACGCCACTTGTTGACCGCTAATGATACTCTCCGTCACCGACTTCGAAGATTTTGTCTCTGTCCCGTAGCTATTGAATTTCGGTACCGCTACCGAAAAGAGGGCGTCCTTCTCGTTATCCACAATGGAGTCTAATCCGGTGTTGCCATTTTGTAACCGGACAATCACCATCAAAGAAGAACCCCACAATAGCAAAAAGGCGCACGCCGCAATAAGCCACCCACCCCAAACTACGCTCATAGACTCCAACGCATCGTCTACGGAGTCTTCTAACTTTTCCAGAGCATCCGAAACCATCTTGCACGTCGCTAACGCCATGATGTCTGACTCCTGATCCTTCAATGCAATGATCACTTCCGAGTTCTTCACCATGGCATCGAACAAGTTGGCCGGGATTTGCGCCGGATCTTCTTTGCCGCACTGCTCAACTAACGCAACTTGCGTAGAATCGTACTGACATCGAGAGTACATGGTTCCAACTTCGTCAATCTTCACCTTGTGGTTTCTTCCTGCAGTTTGGTTGAAATAACCTCTTTGCGTCTTGATGTACGTCTTCGTATTCGACGGGATCAACGCGCGGCGATAGGCGTCGCAAAATGCGGTGTAATAGTCATCCCCAGGTCTGTCAAACGCGCAATACTTGGAAGCAGCTTCTGCATCTCCGTCGTACTCTTGATCGATGAGTGGTAAGGTTTTTCTCGGATCGTACATTTGAATGAAATCGTTGTAGAGAAATACGCCGGCGGCGATGGACATGCGTGCAGTGTTCATGAGTTGAACGACGTCTTTTCCATCCATGCACGGCAGTGCATTTTCTAAATCCGAATCATAGGTGTAACCGAACTTCTGCGAGGCGGAATAGTCTGCAGAGGCGTACTGAAAGTCCGCCAAGAACGTCGTCGTACCGGTGAGTAAGCCCCAGAACAACCACGAACCGACGAGCGAAAGCGTGAGAAATCCAGTCAAGTACGTAAACCATCGCCACTTACCGACAAGAGAGGAAAGCGCGAGAAGAACACCACCCAAACCCATGACGGCAGCTAAAATCAAAGCTACGTCTGCGGTAACTAATCCAACCTCTGTGAGCTCTTCCATCTTTTTATCGATTTCAGAAATGTTCGCGATGGCATCAGCCAAAGCCAAGGCTTCGGTTTCAGCCTCGTAGGTGAACATTTTCGCGTCGTCCAAAGCTTGAATAATTCTCGCGCTTTGAGCGTTCATTTCCGCGGTAGAGTTGGAAATACTGTCCGCGATAACTTGAGCATCTTGTTGCAAGGCTAAACCTTTGTTCCAAACGAGAAAGCATCCGAGACAGGCAATCAAGGCAAACAAAATCAACTGCGCACGCGCAAAGAACAAGCCAGTGCCTGAGAACGGCGACCAGTTGCACGCGTTTCGGCCAAAGCACGACTCAAACCAGTGTCGTCGATACCAGAACACGAAGGAGAAGAACAATACCAAAACGGCAACGGCGATACCCGGAAGCGACTGTCCCACTAACATCATCGTGTAATCCTCGTTGACGCCAAACTCCAAGTCTTCGAAACCTTGAAAAGTGCGAGGATCGTATCTGGGAATACCGAAGAAACCATCGGATTCTTCCAAGTAGCCGACGATGGGTACGCACGAGGACAAATCGCTCGTATCATCGCAACTGAAATGTTTTACGAACGATTTCGTCCCGTTGTTGATGATGTCTTTCGTGTTCGCTTTCTTCGAGATGATGTCGAACCAACCACGTATATCATGGTTGAAATTCGGGGCGTCACAAAAGATGCGTTCCATGGTCGTTACCGCGTTTACTTTCCACATGGAGATGTCTTGGTTGAACACTCTGCTGTTTTCAAACTGGTGCGCCATGACTTTGTTGTTCGAGACATCCCATTTGTTCAACGGTGAGTTGAAACTCGTGGCGTTGTAAAACATGTACTCGGTGGAAATGACGTTTCGCATGTCCCACGAGTTGATGTCTTGATTGAACATAAACGTGTCTCTGAACATGTAATTCATGTATTTGACATTCCTGGTGTCAAAAAAGTCCAAAGGTTGGTCGAAATCCCAAGCGCCGTCAAACATTCTGTCCATATCTTTCACGTTCGTGGTGATCCAGTACGTCAACGGCGAGTTGAAGCTCTTCGCACCTTTGAACATGCCTTGCATGGAAGTCACCGCGGTGGTGTTCCAGTTGGACAAGTCGCCGTTAAACTGTTCGCGGTTGATGAAGGCGTTGCGCATGTCGGTGATTCTGGAAACGTCCCATTTATCGATGGTACCTTCTCCCGTGCGCTGCGAAAATTTGTAGCACTTGCCGTTAACCGGCGCCTCTTGCAAACACACTTGAATCTTTTGATAAAACTCAGCCACCGTTTTGATTGTTTTCACGTTATTCTTCACGCCTTTATACACTGGAAACGGTCTGGGTCCGGCCAAATCGCTCTCGTCGTCATCATCGATCGCCCCGGTGAAACCGCTGGAGTACTCCTCAAGCTGCATGCCGTTTTCATCCGTATTCAAGTTCCCGCGACGCATTTTGTCCGTGAAGTTAGAGTAATCGTGCAACTTAGTCAACTTTGGCACGTACTTTTGCTTCTCATATTCCGACACGGTTGGTTTGTAACCCTTCGCTTCTTCTTGCATCTCCTTGAAAAGCTTCTCTTCTTCATACGTCATCCCCGTTTTCGGATTGATCTTCACCTTGTCCGGCTCAGCTTTCACCAAACCTCCGTTTTTGTCGATCAAATTCACCTCGTTCGGTCTCGGTCGTCCCTCACTCACCCACTTCTTGTACTCATCCGTCCCTGGCGTCGGTTCGACCCAATCCGCGTCCATCGTCGTCGCTTTACCTTCGGTCGCGATGACATCGTATGCCTCCGGATTTTTCATCTTCTCAGCCATCATCTCGTTGTACGCTTTCAACTGCTCGTCCCAATCCGCGGTTCCACTCGTAGCTATCTTATGCATGTACTGTAATCTCTGTGCTTCAAACTGCTTGTACAACTCGTCGTCTTTCAAATCGCCATTTTTCTCCACCGCTTCTTGGTTCATCTTCTTCGAAACTTCCGCGATGGCGACGTTCTGCGCTTCCTTCGGATCAATCCCGACCGACTTCAACAGCTTAATCTCCTCTTTGCTCATCTTTTGACTTCGAATCTTCGCTTTCGCTTTCTCAATCTTCATTCGCACGCGCTTCTCTTCCCTCAACTTTTGCTTCTCGAGTTCCTTCTTTTGATCCTCTTGCAAGTGATACTTGCCCGGGTGCAGCGTCCGGTCCTTCAACTGCTCCGTCGTCAGCTCTCGGTCCGGGTGCATCGCTTGGTAGTGCATGACTAACTGTTCGGTTTCCGGATAGTCTTCGACCTGTTTTGATGTGAACGCGATAAATAACAAGTTAGCGACGTCGCGTGAGATTTATTTCGAGTCGAAGAGAGAGAGAGAATGAACGAGAGAACGACGATGGCGAAAAGAAAAGGAATCGTTCCAATCGAGAGTGGTCGTGATGGCATTTGGAGGCAAAAACCAAAATACTGGTCCCTTCCACAAAACGCGCCCGATTCGGTTTTGAATCGATCGCCCTCCATCCGGAAGACGAAGCTTCGATCGACCGAGCGACGAAGCGCGAATATCAAACTCCCCAACATTCAGAGCGATCGTTCGAAAAAAAGACGACGTTTAGAGACAGGAGGGAAGCGTCGTCGTCTCCGCGAATCCGCCCCCTCCTCCTACCCCGCGTCCCCGTTTTTCCAAAACACTGGGGGGCCCCCCCGAGAGAGAAAGAAAAGAAAACAAACGAACGCACGTTATGCGCGGGATGTTCCGCCAACACGTCCATTTTATGCTCAATCGCGGCTAAATACGCGTCCATATCCGTGATGTGCGCGACTTGCTTGGCGGCATCGCGGACCTCGTCCGTATTTAACGCCGGGTCTAACTGATGCTGCGCGGGCTCTTCCTCTGCCGGTGCTGCCGCTGCAGAAGATGCATCGACGACGTCTTTCTTTTTATGTTTAATCGCCTCCGCGCGTTTTGGCACCGTCGAGACGAAGAGACTCAACGCGGTGAAAAAGAGCGCAATGAGCATCGTTTTTGTCGTCGTCGACCGCCGACGACGCCGCCGCCGCGTGGGGGTCGTCGTCATTTTTGAGTGCGCGCGCGCGTCCGTTTAATCTGAGCAAAAAAGGAAGGAGAAAGCGCGCCCTTTTTTTTGTTTAGGGTTTTAGAGTGTAAAAGTTCTGTTTAGGGTATCAGTTTTCAAATAAAGAAGGAGAAAAGAGACGAAAGCAAGAAGAAGCGAAACAACGACAACCAGGCGAGAAGATAGTGCCAAGACAACCTATTGGGAGGTTACCGCCCCTGGACGGGTGAAAGCGGCTCTTGGGAGATACTCTAAACATACTAACGTTATTACTCTAATACTAAAACAGACAACTATTTTACTACTATTAACTAAAATACCGCACGTCTGACTTCAGAATTTCCTCCCGCGCACGCCGCTTCCAACATGTCGATCGCTTCTCGGCCTAAAGGCGGGCGAAACTCTCTTTTTTTTACTCGCACTTCCTCTAAAAAAACGTCTATGCTCTGCGAAAACCCCTTTTTTGCACGACAGGCGTTGAGGCAGGATAACACGCGGACGGCAAAAGCTCGACTGTACGGCGGCTGCGCGAATTCCAGAAACTCGGAGAGGAAGCGTTTAACGTGCGATTGGTCGATGTGATTCGGCGTCCAGACTTCGACGCACTCGTCGAGCGTGTCGGTGATGAATTCTTCGTAGTTCTCCAACGAGCTTATTTTCTCGTCTTCGAGTAACGCTAAGGTGACATCAATGGCGGCTTTTGGGATGTCGTCGCCGCAGCCTCGACCGGCGACTTCAATCGCAGTAGACACGCACTCTAAAGCGCGTAAACGTAACGTTGGTTGCGATTGGACGCACGTTTCGAGCAACGCGAACGCAACTTTGTGCGATTTTTCTGGATCCCGTCGAATAGCAGATTCAATCCAGGTGATGACCGCGGCTGTCGCAGGGAGACACGATGAAAGCGTTTTGAGTTCATCGCACTTTTCGAGAAATTCACCCGGCGACAAGTTTTCGTTTGCCCCATTTTTCTTATCGCCAATGTTCGAAGCGGAAGAAGCACTTTCGAATGTTCTCGACGCTTGCTCGCATATTTTTAAAGCCGAAAGCAAATCGTTGCGCGAGGCTTTGACGTCTTCTTTTACGTGGCAATCGTTTGCCGTCGCGAGCGCTAAAATCTCGACGCACAAAGCTTTGGGAGAATTTTCTGATTCGCCCTTCACCAATGCAGTCACGAGTTGCTGGACGTTAGCGTCGTACTGAAACGCTTCCTCAAAAAGCGCGCGCAACGCGTCCGGTCGACGCAACGGCGCCGCGGACGGTTTTTGACGGCTTTTGTTGTTCTCTTTGTCGTTGTCTTCCGCCTTGTATTTTCCTAAAATCTTCTTCAAGTCCCACGCCGCGAGCGCTCGTTTGACTTGGCCACCACCACCCGCCGAAGCTGCTGCTGCTGCAGATACGACTGCCGAACCACCGCCAGGAAACCCACCAGTGCCACTACTTCCATTACCACTGCGCAACCGTTTACGACTCACGAATGAGGACGAACCCAACGCGAGACCACCAATTGGTTTCCCTGCGGCTTGTAACAAATCAGAAATCGCCGACGCGACGTCCGCATCCGCACTCGTCACGCTCAATGCCGTGGCTATTCTCCTCACCGCCGTCGCGCCGTGCTTCTCTGCAGCGGCTATTTCTAAATCTTGAGAGAACCGTTTTGCGACGTCTTGGATGCTTGAGTTAAAGGAAGACTTGGAGGGAGAAAATTCATCGCCGTTGATGATGTCCGAAAGCAAAATCTGCGCGAACATGTACGCCCCAACCGTTCTCGTACACATCTCCGTAATCGCGTTCGTATCGTTTCGAATTTTTTCCTCCAATTCGCCCACGGCGGCGGTGTTATTCGTGTTGTTATCACTATTCGACGAAGCGGCCGCCAACACGTTCTCGCACAAACTCGTAAAATGGTCCGCCATCAACTCGTGAAAGACACCAAAATACGCGCTCGCCGCCGATCCTAGCGCTCGCACTTCTCTTCTCAACCCAGCTCTCCACGCGTGTTGAATCGCTAAATCGATCAACAAACAATTCTGGTGCCTATCGGCCAATTTAAACAGCAACGCTCTCCCTCTTTCCGATCGAAAAATATTCTCCAACCACGCCGGCGGTTTACCTTTAAACTTATCAAAGACCGCGTCTGCTTTCGCCGCATCAAAAGTACGGTCGATCAGTCGTTCTAACAAACCAATCTCGTCTATCGATCCGTCGCCTAAACTCGCTTCGTTATGTAACGCGTGATGGTGCGTGGCAGCGTTCCCGGTCGCCCCGCGTAAACCCGCAGCGCCAGCCTTCGTCCCATCTCTTCCCATCATACCTTTACCCTCCGCGCTGAGTAACAACCCAGCGTTTACTCCTCCCGTCGGCGTCTGTTCGTTCGTTCCTTTCGTTCTGATATCCTGCCCTTCGCCCACTCGCTTCTCTTTCGCCATCAACAACGAATTCATCTTCCCTTTCTCCTCCTCCTTCTCTCCGCCTCTCCCGTCTCCAAATTTTGCAAAACTCACCTTCGCAGGGCTCGTCGTCGCGTTCACCCTCGGCGGTCTCGTAATTTTCAGCCAATCGCACACCAAGCTCGTCATCTGCGCGAACCCGCGGTAATTAGAACTCAGCAATTCC
>Ga0255766_10002911_pt1 | contig 15114 bp, 7 predicted proteins | sample 071ome_23_FD_179966 | JGI IMG/M metagenome (GOLD analysis project Ga0255766, IMG submission 179966) | Coastal salt marsh microbial communities from the Groves Creek Marsh, Skidaway Island, Georgia - 071403BT metaG (version 2) | ecosystem: Environmental > Aquatic > Marine > Intertidal zone > Salt... | reverse complement strand
CGTTCCGGCGGCAAAGGTGCCGTCGAAGTTTTCGGCATACGGAGCGGTAATCACGCCACAGGCCGTGCTGCCGCTTACCGGACCTACCCAACTGGACGTGGAGGCTGTGCCACAGACATCGCGCACGTAGAAGTCATAGGTGGTCGAAGCGTTCAGACCCGTCACCGTGAAGGGATTGGTAGCCGCCGTGACCGTGGTGCCCGCACCTTGAGTGAAGCCCACAGGACCGTATTCAATTTCCCACGAGGTGGCCCCTCCTGATGTCCAGCTCAAGGTCACCGAGTTGGCCGTCGAAGCGGTTGCTGACAAGGAGCTCGGAACAGGACAGGCCACACAAACCACGGAACCGCTGTAGTGCACACCCGTTGGGATGGCGGTGTTCGCGTTGTGGGCATAGGCCGTATCGCCATTGGAATCCACCAGGTACCAACCACATTCGTTGGACCACTGGCCGTTCACAAAGAACTGCATGTAGATGGTGTCGCCGTCACAAACTGGAATGACCGTCGTGGAGTCAAAGCCCGTGGTAAACGTGTAGAAGGTGCTGATGGCTCCAACCGTTAACTGCAGTTGGTGCTGGGCCGTACCAAAGTTGTTTCCAACCCAACCGTCGCCCCAGCTATCCGTCATGTACAACGTGTAGGTACAGGGGTTTGCACAGGCGATGGGCGTTGCAGCCACAGGGCCGACCACGTTGGACAAATCATTGGCTGCACAGGAGTCGTAGACATAGAACTGGTAGGCAGTTCCTGCAGTGAGACCCGTGATGGTGAAGGGATTGCTGGTCGCTTGAACCACTGTGCCCGAACCTTGCGTGAATCCGCTCGTGCCGTATTCAATGAAGCTGGTACCACCGGAAATCGATGTCCAAGAAAGCTGCACGGAGGTGCTGCTCGCGACGATGGCGGTCAAGGCCGTGGGGTCCGCACAAGGCTGGGCGTTGTCGATCACAATGTCGTCAATGGCCATGTCGACCTGGTTTTGGTTGCCCCAGTTTCGGTACGCAAACCATCGAACCTGTACGCTGTCGCCCGTGTAGGCCGACAGGGACACCGCCGCACGCAACCAAGGATCGGTCGCAGCCGATTGCTGAGCACCGGTAGCGGTCCATAAATTGCTCCAAGCTCCACCGTTGACGCTGATTTCCACGTCCATTTTTTGGATTTGGCCACCAAACATGTGGTAGAAGAAGGACAATTCTGGGTTGCTCAAGGTATCCAAGTCAATCACAGGAGAAACCAACCAGGTGGCCGTCGTGCCGTTAGTGGTTTCCGTATGCATGTACTTGCCGCTACCGCTGGTGTGGTCGCTAATAGGACCTGTTCCGCCCGTAGGGGTGGCACCGGTTTCCGCCTTCCACCAGAAGGTGTTCGTGGCGCTTCGGTCCCAACAGGGGTCGATGTCGCCCGCTTGGAAATGCGTTGACGTCACCCAATTGGCCCCGTCAAAGTTTTCGGTCCAAGGAGCCGTTAGAGAGGTACAAGGCGTCGTGAAGGTCAAAGGACCAACCCATAGAGAACTGGTTCCGCTACCGCAACTATCCCGAACGTAAACATCGTAGGTCGTTCCGGGCGTCAAACCCGTCAGCGTATACGGATTGGTGGAGGCCGTTGCAAACGTGCCAAAATTGACCGAACCGCTAGGACCAAAGGCCACGTTCCAAAGGGAAGCCCCGCCCGTGGACCAGCTCAATCCGGCCGTCGTAGTGGTCACCGTACCCACAGCTAAAGCACTAGGAGCCGGACAAGCGGGAGCCTCTTTGATTTCGATCTCGTCGATAGCCATGTCACTCTGGTTGGCCGAACCCCGGGTCGCAACAAAACGCACCATCAAGGTGTCGGATGCAGGCAAGGTGAAGGCGGTGTCCAACCAGGGAGGATTGAAGCCCGTGAAGGGTTGGTTGCCGCTGAATACGGTCACAATTCCAGACCAACCACCGTTGGGGGTCCACACCTGGAAGCCCAGGCTGCCCATGGAATTGCCGCGCGCGTGGTAGCTAAAGGACAATTCAGGGGTGGTCAATGTGCTAGTATTAATCGGCGGTGTGCGTAGCGTGGTGACTTGAGCGGGCAGACCCGATGAAGACTCCGTGTAGGCAAATCGGCCACTTCCCGAAGCATCCGTATTGGGGCCAGTACCAGGGGTTGTTGGTGCAGTGGCGCGAATGCCCCAGTAGTAGGCAGAGCCTGGGCCCGTACCCGCCTCAGGGTCGCGGAACCAGCAGGAAGCGAGGGCGTCGCCCCCGTTGTAGGTGCCTGTTCCAGCGGTCCAGCCCGTGCCGTCAAAGTCTTCGGACCAAGGGGCAGCGACCGGCGTACAGAGTGTGCTTACCAAGAGCGGTCCGTACCAGCCCGAAGTATCGCCCGCCCCGCAAATGTTGCGCACGTAAATGGCATAATCCGTCCCTACTGTCAGGCCAGTGAGCGAGGGAGTCGTAGACGAAACCACAGTTTTTGACATGGCACCCGGTGTCTGAGCCGTACCGCCGTAGGCCAACTGCCAGCTTGTTCCAGCTCCCGTGGTGATGTTTAAATCCACCGAAGTGAAGTTCGTATTGGTAGTTGATAGGCCCGTAGGCTGCGGACAGGTGGGGCCGTTTTGGAAGTGAATATCGTCGATGGCCATGTCGCCCGTAGTGTTAAAAGAGCGAACGGCGCGGAAGCGAATTCGGATCGTATCATTGGCCAAATTGGTCAAGGGCACATTCACGGAATCCCACGCGGCGGCGGAAGACGTTTGGGTCGCGCCCGATTGGCTCCACAAATTGTATTGCCAGCCGTTGGTAGGCGTCCAAACGTCCAGAGCTACCGTACCCGTGTACTGCCCGAACATATGCTTCCAGAAGGTTACTGACGGATTGGCCAAGCCGCTGATGTCCATCAAAGGGGAAATCATATCGGCTTCGTCTTGGTAGGCACCCGCACTTGCCTCCGTGTAGATATACTTCGCGGATGCCGATGATGTGCCGACCGTGTGATCCGCACTGGGACCTGTATTGTTAGTCGGAGTTGGGCCCGCTTTCGTACCCCACGCATAGGGCTGTCCACCGCCATTGCCGGTCGGTGCCCCCGGATCGCGCGTCCAGCAGGCATCGATGCCGTTGTTCGCATTGTTGTTGCCTGTTCCAGAGGTCCAAGCCGTCCCGCTAAACGTTTCCAAATAGGGCGCTACCAGGGGGGAACACAGGGTCGTAATCGTAACAGGCCCCACCCACATAGAACTGTTGCCCGTTCCGCAGGAGTCTCGAACATAGACGTCGTAGCTGGTAGAAGCCGTTAGGCCCGTAATTTTTTTCGTGGTCGAGGAGCTGTTGACATAGGTACCCGCTGTGGTAGGATTGAATCCTACGGTACCGTATTTCAGCTGCCAATTGCTTGCACCACCCGTTGTCCAGGAGAACTGGGCCGAATTGGACATCACCCAGTTGTTTTGCAGGCCCGTGGGCGGGAAGCACGTTGGCATGGGGCCGTGGTTCACCGTGACAATCCAGGTGCCGCCTACCACTTTGTTGACGTTGCTGTCGCAAGCCGCAGGCCCACCCCAGGTGCGGAAAGCGTCAAGACGAAAGACCAAAGTGCCGGTCGTGGTAGCTCCGTTGGCGATGTTCAAGCCGGTTCGGCTATAGGCTTGCAGACCGGATTGGTTGCCCGTTCCTTGCGAGATGGTCGCTTCCTTGTTGCCCGTCGTGGTACACGTCAAATAGGAAAACTGCTCACTCTTCCAGCCGTTGTTTGCGGCCAGCATATCGTACTGGACGTCCACGCTGTAGACCCAGCGGTTGGCGGGGATTTGAACCACCAAAGTGTCAAAACAGGGCGAGACAGAGGCAGTGGTCGGATTAGGACCGGGAATTCGGGTCGTCGGAATGGAAGGCCCAAAAGCCGTATCCGAGGTGCTAACGATTTGGCTAGATGCGCTGAAAGCCAGTGCCATCAAGGCCGAAAGGAGCGTAAGTCTGCGAAGCATAGGTGATGCGAATTGAAGCATGGAAAATACATGGATTTACCGCTAATCTGACGCCACGAATGCGTAAAGGATTAACAGCGCACGGGTATCTTTGAGGCATGCCCAGCCTCCCTCCTTTCCCAACGGCCGCCACTGTTGAACAGTTTTGTGCCGAAAATGCTGGGAAAAACGTGCTGGACCTTCGGCTGAAAAAGAGCAAAAGCCCTGACTTTGAATGGTTGATAAATCAGTTGGAGGTGCGCAGCCAAATGAGCGAACGATTTGCACCCTTGCTTGAACGCCCAGGCTACCTCTTCCCGTCCAAAGCACGCCTCAGCCAGGCAAGTTCATGTGCGACAGCAGCGTGGCGAGGTCGGGAGTTGGCCAAACAGCTTCCTTCATCGGCTCGCATTTGGGACGTCACGGGCGGCAGCGGCATCGACACCTGGGGATTAGAGGAAGCGGGCTTTCGCACCGTGGTGACCGAACCTGATCCCGAACTCGCCGCGCTTCATGTGCACAACGCGTCCATTTTAGGCACAGCACGCGAAGTCCATGCCTGCGCCAGTGAGGGCTTCACGCCTTCAGAAGTCCTAGACGGCATCTACGTGGATCCCTCTCGCCTCGACGAATCGGGCAAGCGTGTGTACCACCCCGTAGACTGCTTCCCCAACGCACTGACCGAACTTCCGCGCTGGCTCAGCTTGGCGTCAGAAGTGTGGATCAAGCTCTCCCCCATGGTCGACCCCGACGAAGCGCTCACCTGGTTTCCCGGCACGCGCACGCTGTACCTCCTGAGCGTCGGCCGTGAAATGAAGGAGGTCCTCCTCCACGTACAAGCTGAACGTTCTGAACACCCAACACGCATCGCCGTGGACCTGCATGCAGATGCCTCCGAGCACTACCGCGTCGGCATCGATCCTAAGGCCGCTAAACCTTCCCTGTCCGCTCCAAAAACCTACCTCTACGATGCGGACGCGGCACTGGTGGCGGGACGCGCCATCCCCAGCGTGGCAGCAGACTTCGGCTTGCAACAGCTCCACCCGGAATCCCGCTTGTTGACGAGCGACAGCCTGCACCTGGACTTCCCCGGCCGCGTGTTCCAGGTGGACGCCCTTCATCCCCCCTTCAAAGGCGATTGGCCTTTCGGTGCCTCGGTCGTCGTGCGCGGCTATCCCGAAAAAGCTGAACACATTCGCAAACGGTTGAAGCTGAAAGAAAACGCGGAACATTATTTGCTTGCTACTGTTTGGGGAAACGAGCGCGGCTTTATTGCGGCGCGTCGCCTAGGAGCCTAAAAATTCCCCGTAGATTTAAGAAGTGAAACGACTTGGGTTATTGGTTGCGCTGTGCATGGCTTTTTGGAGTCAGGCGCAACCGTTATTTATTCCCAATTTGGGTCAATGGCCCGAACCTTTTCTCGCCAAAACCCCCCTCAGCTACGGCGCCGTGTATTGGGAGTCTACCGGCTACCGGATGATGCTCCTGAACGAACGCGTAATGCCCGAACACGGCCACAGCGACGAGGCGCATCACCCGCCCAACCTCCACCCGGACGGCCCCGATGCCTATGGCCTCGTCTGCACCTACGTGGGCGCACGAGCCCAATCCCCCTTTGAGGGCATGGACGCAACGGCCAGTCCCCGCCACTACCTTTTAGGAAATGATCCCTCTAAATGGGTCACCAATGTTCCTGAATATCAAGGATTTAAACGTCCTTCTCTCTACCCTTCGATCGATCAATATTGGGTGGAAAAAGACGGAGAACTGTACAACGCGTGGTATGTTGGGCCCGGTGGAGACCCTGCCGCTATCCAAATTGCCTACGAAGGCGTTCAACCGCGGCTAGACGCTGAAGGACAAGTCGTCCTCGAAACCCCCTTAGGCACCATTACGGAAACAGCGCCCTACGCCTACATCTTGGAAACGGGCAAACCCGTGCGCTGCGAATACACCCTGGAAAACGGCCGTATCGGCTTCAAAGTTGGCTACTACGCCAAGGGCAAAACACTGGTCATTGACCCTACCCTCGTCTTCTCTTCGTTTAGCGGCTCGCTGGCGGACAACTGGGGCTATACCGCGACTTACGACGCCCAGGGCAACCTCTACGGCGGAGGCATTGTCTTTGACGCGGGCTACCCCACCACTGCAGGGGCCTTAGATCCCACCTACAACGACGTCACGTCTGCAGGCTATTCGCGCATGGACATTGGCTTGACCAAGTTTAGCGCCAATGGTTCGGCCCGTTTGTACTCCACGTACATCGGCGGCGATTCTCCCGACCAACCCCACTCCATGATGGTTAACAACGCGGGCGAATTGGTGATGCTGGGCACCACGGGGTCGGACGACTTCCCTATGCCCAACAGCGGACTGCTGACGCAATTCCAAGGAGGACCGGCCTATGGCCCTTCGCAAGGATCTTCAACCTCTTTTGTTTACGACGATGGGGTAGACATCTTCCTTCTCAAACTCAATCCCACAGGAACCGCCATCACCGCCAACACCTTTTACGGAACGAGCAGTTCCAACGAAGGCCTCAACATCGGCCTTGCAAAGAACTACGGCGACCACGCACGCGGCGAAGTCATTGTCGACGACAACGACAACATCTACATCGCCACCACTGCGGCCGTGGGTACCGACCCCTCGCAAGCCATCGTGGCTTCCTTCACTTCCAACCTGCAAACCCAGCGCTGGGCTACGGCCGTAGGCGGCTCGGGCAAAGAAGCCGGCTTGGGCGTCAAAGTCGCGGGCAACGGGGATGTCTACCTCACCGGTGGAACCACCTCCAACGACATGCCCAGCACGTCGGGAGCGAAGTTTCCCACCTACTACGGCGGCACAGACGGCTTTATTGCCCGGTTGAACCCCAACGGCGCCGTGCAGCGCGTGACCTATTTGGGCACGGGCAACATGGACATGAGCTTCTTCATCGACATCGACAAGTACGGTGCAGTCTATGCCTATGGCCAAACTTTGGGCCTCTGGCCTACCACGCCCGGCACCTGGTCCACGACTGCGGGTGGCCAGTTCGTGGTCAAGCTCAATGCCGACCTCAGCCAGTTGATTTTCTCTAGCAAGTTTGGCTCGGCCAACAACTTTGTCAATCTGGTCCCCACGGCCTTCAACGTGGACGAATGCCTCAACATCCTCCTCTCCGGCTGGGGCGGTGCGGTGAATGGGGGCAATTTGGGCGGCAACACCAACAATTTGCCGGTCACTACCGATGCGGTTCAGCAGACCACGGATGGCAGTGATTTTTACTTCCTGGTCCTCAAGCAAAATGCCAATTCCGTGCTCTACGCCACCTTCTTTGGGGGCACCGCGGCCGAACACGTCGATGGGGGCACCTCCCGATTTGCGCCCGATGGCACGATTTACCAAGCGGTTTGCGCAGCTTGCAGCAACGGCTCTTTCCCCACTACCTCTGGGGTTATTTCACCGACCCGAATGAGCAACAACTGCAACCTCGGCGTCATCAAAATCGACTTCGAAACCTCGGTTACCGCCGACGCCTCCATCGACTACGACGCAGACGTGGACACGCTTTGCGACAACCTTCGGGTTACATTCACCAACAACTCCAAGAACGCCAATCAGTTCTTTTGGAACTTCGGCAACGGCCAAACGTCCACCACCAAGGAGCCGACGGTCATTTTCACGAAGGGCGTTTGGGACATCAAGCTCATCGCCATCGATACGGTCTGCGACATTATGGACAGCACGACCATCCAAATCACGCACAACCAAGGCATCTTCCCAGAAGCAAAATTCAGCACCGAATACTTCTCCTGCGACCGCCTCTTCGAGGTCAAGGTCTTCAATGAAAGCATTGACAGCGAAATCCACGAATGGCGCTTTGGCAACAGCGGTCTCGTCTTTGGCGATACCCTGTCCTACAATTTTTCATCTCCTGGGCCACATACCATTCGCCTCGTCGCCTACGATACGACCTGCGGCACCTCGGACACCACCTACCAAGTCGTCCAATTTGACCCCGATTGGCCCGGACCTGATGTCAGCGTTGCCCCCGATTCCTGCAAGGACGGACGTGTTCGTGTTAATGTCACCTACGACACGGATACGGTAGGCTACATCTACCAGTGGACCTTCCACAATGGCGTCAAAGACACCGGCCGCGTGGCTACTTACCGCCTACCGGCAACCGGCACCTACACCGTGCACCTCGATTTGGTGGATACAATTTGCAATGCCGTCTACGGCTACGATTTTACCTCAGCGGTTACCCGCATGGACCAACGGCTCTGGATCCCGAACGCCTTCACCCCCAACGGCGACGGCCGAAATGAAGTCCTAACCATTGCCGGCAACGACTGCTTCCCGGGGGATCACTTCGTTATTCTAAATTCCTTTGGCAACATCATGTTTGAGACCGACGAGCCCTTCAAGGAATTTTGGGACGGCAAGCACGACGGCAAGCCTGTACAGCAAGACACCTACGTCTACCGCTTTGAAACGGAAGATGGGGATGTGTATGGGTATGTGCAGGTCATCTACTAGCTAGAGGGCTAGAGAGCTAGAGGGCTAGAGAGCTAGAGAGCTAGAGGGCTAGGAAGCTAGAGGGCTAGAAAGCCAGGGATTTTGATTTCCCAATCAACTCTGGGATGCAATAGCCTTAAGAATCTCAATAAACCGATCCACTTCTTCCGTCGTGGAGTAGCGCGAAAAGGAAATCCGCGTTCCTCCGGGAGAGCCGATGCCGTTCAAAACATGGGAACCGCCCACGGCGCCGCTGCTGCACGCGGAACCGCCCGAACAGTGCACACCCTGAATGTCCAACTGGAAGTTCAGCATGCCGCCTTCGTGCAGGTCGGGGTGGTAAAAGTTGAGAACCGTGTATAGGCTTTTGTCGAGGTCCCCTGACTTGCCATTGAACTGGACGCCGGGGAATTCTTCGGTGAGGCGTTGAATGGCGTGTGCTTTGACGGCTTTGGTGGAAGCGATGTCGGCCTCCATGTCGTCCCAGCACAGGGTGAAGGCGGCACCGAGGCCGGCGATGCCAATGACGTTTTCGGTGCCGGCGCGGTGGCCGCGCTCTTGGGCGCCCCCTTGCACAAAGGGCTGCATGGGAGTTCCTTGCTTAACGTAGGCGAAGCCGATGCCTTTGGGGCCGTGAAACTTGTGCGCACTGCAGGCCGCAAAGTGGAGCGGCGTGGCTTTGAAGTCTAGGGGGAGGTGGGCCATCGTTTGGACTGTGTCCACGTGCAGGAAAGCACCTTGCGCCTGGCACAGCGCAGACAGGTCTTCCACGTCCATCAAGGTGCCGATTTCATTGTTGGCATGCATGAGCGACACCATGGTCTTTTCGCCGGCAGCTTTGTGGGCGGTCAATCGCTCCGCAAGCCACACCAAGTCGTGCACCCCTTGTTCATCGTGGGGGACATAGTGCACGCTGACGGGGTGGTTTTTGTCGACGTATTCGGCCATGTGAGAGACCGCGTGGTGCTCCAGGGCCGAGGTATAGAGGTGCTGAATGCCCAGGTCGCGCACACCGGTTAAGAGGGCCCAGTTGTCCGCTTCCGTTCCGCTGCCGGTAAAAACGATTTCGGCCGGGAGGCAGTTGAGGCGCTCGGCGATGGCTTTGCGCACGGATTCAATGATGGCTTTGGCTTTTCGGCCCTCGCCGTGGGTAGAACTTGGATTGCCAAAGACCTCCATCGCCTCCACCATGGCCGCTTTGGCTTCAGGGGAAAGGGGCGTCGTCGCGGCGTTATCGAAGTAAATGCTCATGCGTATGGGATTGTGTGCCTAAAGGTAGGGCTCAGCTAAACGCTTCCAATTTTTTCACAAACGTAGCGGCCAAGGCATCGGCCTCTTCTTGGCTGGGTGCCTCGGTATAGATCCGAACAATAGGCTCCGTATTGGACTTGCGCAAATGCACCCACGTGGATTCAAAGTCAATCTTCACACCATCAATCGTAGAAGGCTGATATTCTGCATATTCCGAAGCGACAGAGGCCAGTAACCCATCCACATCCAAACTGGCCGAAAGCGCCGCTTTTTCCTTCGCCATGAAGTAGTCGGGGTAGGACGCGCGGAGCTCAGAAGCCTTCATTTTCTTCTGCGCCAAATGCGTCAAAAAGAGCGCGATGCCCACCAGGGAATCGCGGCCGTAGTGGAGTTCGGGGTAGATGATGCCGCCGTTTCCCTCGCCGCCGATGATGGCGTTTTGGGCCTTCATTTCGGTCACCACGTGCACCTCGCCCACCGCACTCGCACTGTGGGTAGAGCCGTGGCGTGCGGCCACATCGCGCAGAGCGCGGGAAGAGGACAAATTGCTCACGCAGTGGCCGGGACGCTTGGCCAACAGGTAATCGGCCACCGCGACCAGCGTGTATTCTTCGCCAAAGAGTTCGCCGTCCTCGCAGACCAAGACCAGGCGGTCCACATCGGGATCGACCACGACACCCAGGTCGCATTTCTTGGCGGGCACCAGGGCGCAGATGTCGTCCAAGTGCTTGCGAAGAGGTTCGGGATTGTGCGGGAAGCGGCCATGAGGCTCGCAGAAGAGCAGTTCTTGGCGTTCGACGCCCAGGGCATCCAGCAAAGCGGGAACGGCAATGCCTCCTGTAGAGTTTACCGCATCGACGGCCACGGAGAAACCCGCAGCAGAAATCGCAGCCACGTCCACGTCCTCGAGGTCTAGGATGCTTTGAATGTGGCGGTCGATGGCATCGTCCACAGCAATGACCTCCCCCATTTCTTGCACGGGTGCGTACTCAAAGCCCCCGGCTTGCACGCGGGCCAGAATTTTGGCACCGTCGGCTGCAGAGAGGAATTCGCCCTTGGCATTGAGCAACTTGAGGGCGTTCCATTCGACCGGATTGTGGGAGGCCGTCAGGATGATGCCACCGTCGCAGCCTTCCCAGGGCACCATGACCTCGACGGTCGGTGTGGTGGAGAGACCTAGGTCCAAAACGTCGATGCCCATGGACACTAAGGTGCTGACCACGAGGTTTTGGATGGCAGGGCCGGAAGGGCGTGCATCGCGGCCTACAGCCACCTTCAGGCGGTGCTCACCGGGTGCTTCGGATTGGAGCCAAGCCCCGTAGGCGGAGGCGAAGGCGACCGCGTCTTGGGGGGTGAGATTTTCGCCGGCAATTCCGCCGATGGTTCCGCGAATACCCGAAACAGAAGTGATGAGTGGCATATGGCCTTGTTTTTGCGTTGCTTTGCACAAAATTAGCAGGGAAATGCTCCCCCACTCGGATTGTTTAAAAAGCGGTGGAAAACGCTTGAAAGCACCCCGGGGTACCATTGGGTAAAAAGGAGTAGTTTCATACTGCAGCCACTAGACAATGAGCGAAGATCCTTCCAAGCACCTCATAGACCGATTCGAAGAACAGCTACGCAGCAAGCGCGTGAGCTTTTTTGACGCGGACGAATTGGAGGAAATTGCGGATTACTATTTGGAAACCGGGCAGTTGGCCCGGGCACTCCTGGCCATTGACATGGGCGTGGACATGTACCCGCATGCCACCACATTTGCGGTGAAGCGTGCGCGCTACTATGTCGCGGCGCAGCAACTCGATCGCGCCAAAGAAGCCATTGCTAAGGCAGAAAGCCTCTCCCCCAACCACCCCGACCTGGAGTGGGTGCGCGGACAGCTGCTGATGCGTTTGGGTAAAAACGGCGAGGCTATTGCCTCCTTGAAGAAGGCCCTGCAAAACGCGGACGACCCCTTCCCCATCCTGGGACACCTCGCCAGTCTGTATACGGCGATTGGGAAGTTCAGCCACGCGGTGAAGGTTTTAAAGACCATGCTGCGCGAAGAGCCCAAGGACGACCACTTGCTGTACATGCTGGCCGCCAACTACGATATGGCCGGCCAGGACGACAAAGCGATTGAGTGGTTCAAGGGCTACATCGACCAGTACCCCTTTAGCGAGACGGCGTGGTACCATTTGGGGGCGGCCTATTACCGGTTGGACGATTTGGACCGCGCCTTAGATGCCATGGATTACGCATTGGTCATCGATGAAAACTTTACGGCGGCGCATTTTGACCGCGGCCGAATTTTAGAAGAAAAAGAGGACTACAAAGAGGCCATCAAAGCCTTTGAGGCGGCGATTGACACCGACGAGCCCGGCGGCTATACCTACTACCGCATGGGCGTTTGCCAGCAAGCACTCGGACTGGAAGCGGAAGCACTAGAGTCCTTGAAGCACGCGACCAAACTGGACGAAGACCTGGACGAAGCGTGGATTGAACTGGCCATCATTCACGGCGAGAACAACCGGTTGTTTGAAGGCATTCAGCACGCTAAGAAGGCCCTCTCCCTCGATCCGGACAACCCCGACTACTATTTGGTGGCCTACGACCTCTACATGCAGCTCGGACTGATGCTGGAGGCGGAAAAAATGCTCAAGATGGTGTTGAAGACTTTGCGCATCGAAGAGCCCAGCGGCTTGCTCGAGTACGCCAAGTCCCTGTTGGAGATGAACCAAATCGATGCCGCCCACAGTGTACTGCGCATGGGGTTGGAACGCTACCCCGATTCGCCCGAAATGTGGGCCATCTACTGCGGTTTCCTCTACGCCATTCAAGAGCTCACCCTCGCTCAGCAGCATCTGAAAGAGGCCCTGAAGCGCTACGGAAGTTCCTTTAGCACGCACCTTTTGCTGCACTATCCCAAATTGGGCGAAGACCCCGAAATCACTGGGGAACTGAACAAGCACCTGCCCCAGCCATGAAGCATTTTTGGATCCTTTTGAAAGGCCTCGCTATGGGGGCTGCAGATGTCGTGCCGGGTGTTTCGGGCGGAACGGTGGCCTACATCACGGGCATTTACCAGCGCTTGCTCGATGCCATTCATGCGGTCGGACCGGAAGCGCTTAAAGCGTTTAAAACGGATGGACTCAAAGGGCTCTGGCGCGCCGTAGACGGTTCCTTCCTCCTGGCCTTAGGCTCCGGTATCGCCCTCAGCATTCTCAGCCTTTCCAAGCTGGTTTTGTGGGGATTGGAGCACTACGAGCCGGTCGTTTGGGGCTTCTTTTTTGGTTTAATTGTCGGCTCTATTCCCCTCATCCTCAAAGAGGTACCCAAAAAAGCCGTAGCAAAAACCTTCCCGCTTCTGCTCATCGGAATCGCCATCGGTGCCGTACTCTCTTTCCTCTCTCCCACGCAAGCCACCCTCAGCCTTCCCTACATCTTTTTGTCGGGCGCCCTGGCCATTTGCGCCATGATCCTTCCCGGCATAAGCGGCAGCTTCATCCTCGTTTTGCTGGGCGCGTACGAAGGCATTTTAGAAGGTTTGCATGCGCGCGATTGGGCCCTCATCGTCACCTTCATGGCCGGCGCGGGCATTGGACTGCTCAGCTTCGCACGACTCCTGCGTTGGCTTTTTGCGCGTTTCCCGACCGCCATGGTCCTCACCATGGCCGGCTTCATCATCGGTTCTTTGGTTAAAATCTGGCCGTTTCAGTCCGAATACAGCTCCACCGCCTCGCCCACTTGGACGATTGTTGCCATGGTGCTGGGCTGGCTGCTCGTCTTTGGGTTGAACCGCTGGGCCAAATCCCTAAACGCGAGCTAATGTACTTTGGGGTCATCGGCGCACCGATAGCGCACTCTAAGTCCCCGCAGCTCTTCGCCGAATTTTGGGCCGAACACCCTTGGCGCGACCAACTCACCTACGAGAAAATTTTAGTCGAACCCGCTGATTTGCAGCGTTTTCTGTCCGAAACCCTCTTGTCCGGCTTTAACGTCACAGCCCCGCACAAAACGGCCATCTTGCCCCTCTTGGCGGGCCTGACCCCGGAAGCTCAAGCGGTCGGAGCCGTCAATACGGTGGTGCGCACGGAAGCGGGCTGGGTCGGCCACAACACGGATGCCGATGGATTTTGGGACGTGATTGCGCCCTATCCCCTGCTCGATGCGCTAAAAAAATTGCCCGTCTGTGTCTTGGGCAATGGAGGTGCCGCGCGGGCGGTGGCGCAGGCCTTGCACAGCCGAGGCTTCAAAGGTCAAATCGGCTGCCGAAGCTCGAAAGGCGCTTTCCCCTGGCCTGAATTGCCCTTTGAACAGCTTTTGGCACCCAAATTTGGGCTGGTCATTCAATGCACCCCCTTGGGCATGGATCCGCACCCGGAAATCCTTCCGCCCCTGCCCTATTGGACCGAAGCGCCGCCCGAACTTGCCGTCGACCTCGTCTACACCCCCGCCAACACTCTCTTCCTTCAATCCATGGCCGTTGTGGGCACTGAAACGATTTCCGGGGAAGGAATGTTGCGATTTCAGGCAAAAAAAGCCTGGCAGTATTGGGCAGAAGTGCTCAATATTCCTCACATTTGAGGTTCCTTAACTCACAAACCTCCAGCTATGTCTGAGAAAGACCTCCTTCCCGGAGAGGAATTGACCTCCAACGGGAATACGACTCCCGAAACGCCCGAAGTGCAACCCGCTGCAGAAACTGTGCCTGAAACTGCTCCCGAAGAGACAGAAGCTGCGTCAGAAGCTACGCCTGCTGTAGACGCCGCAGTTGAAGATGCCGCGCCCGCTGAAGTAGCTGCACCAGCAGCCAGCGAAGCGCCCGTAACCAGCGAAGCATCCACTGAAGAAACCGCGCCCGCAGCCGACGAGGCCCCTGCCGCAGAGACTTCCACTTCGGACGACGAGTCAGACGACGCCAGCGACGAGGAAAAGGACGAACACGAAGACCATACTGCCGATTACGCGGAAAAGACCACGGAAGAGCTTTTGGCAGAAGCCAAGCGCATTCTGCATGAGGTAGCCATTGAGCACGTGCGCGTGCCCATGTTGGCCATCAAGGACATCTTGAGCGGCCGTTGGGACGAAGAGCGCAACGGCGCTTTGGAGCGTTTTGTCGAGGAAGGCGGCAATGCCATTGACTTCCACTACGAGCAGCCCACAAAGGATGCGTTCTATCAAACGTTCGGCGAGTTTAAGAAGCGCCGTTCGGCCTGGAAAACGGAGCAGGCCAATCAGATGGCGGTGAATTTGGACCTCAAGAAGGCCTTGCTCGATGAGATTAAGAAACTGGCCGAAAGCGACGATCTGCCCACCGGCCAGACCTACAACGAATTCAAGCGCATCAACGACCGCTGGAAGGAAGTGGGCCACGTGCCCAACGATGAGGCCCGCGACCTCTACGCCTCCTACCGCTTCTTTGTGGACCGCTTTTAC
>Ga0255766_10002904_pt1 | contig 15126 bp, 11 predicted proteins | sample 071ome_23_FD_179966 | JGI IMG/M metagenome (GOLD analysis project Ga0255766, IMG submission 179966) | Coastal salt marsh microbial communities from the Groves Creek Marsh, Skidaway Island, Georgia - 071403BT metaG (version 2) | ecosystem: Environmental > Aquatic > Marine > Intertidal zone >... | reverse complement strand
TAGCAAAAATGACAGCAATTGAACGAAGAAAAGTTCTCGACGGCGTCGCTGGCGTCACTCTATACGACGATGAGATTCGAAAAGGCGGCAAACAAAAAGAAAAAGTCGAGGCCTACATTGAACGAATTGAACTCCTTCAAAAAGAACAACTTTCGAGGCTTAACACCTTAAAAGAAGAAAAAAAGGTTGCAGAAAAGGCAAAAGCCGTTATTGACTCAATCCATGAAACTAAAAAATTGCTCCTTCAATCGAGGTATTTGACATCGAAAAATGAAGTCGAGTTTCAAGTCGCTGAGCGACAACGGTACTATGATTCCGAAAAGCAACTCCGAAACCTTCACATTGAAACAATGCAAACTGTTCAACAACTCGATGATCAAGTTTCAGAACTGCAAAAACAAATCAATGAAATTCTTGGAGGGGAAGATAATAAAATCAACACGATCATCCAAGATTTGCATGTGAGTATTGCTCGAATTCGTGACAAGAAAGACGCAATGCAAGAGCAATCTGATGAAGATGAAATAGAAATAAAGTACGTCGATGAAGAATTGGTCGGTGCGGAAAAAGAACTCATTGTTTTTACTGCTGAGTTGTCAAAAGCAGAAGAACTTCTTACCGAAGCGATGAATCAACTCAGTGTTGCTCAAAACGAAAAACTTGAACTGGATGAAGCACTTTCTCAAATTGGTGAACAACATCAATCCCTGGCCAACGCCTTAGAGGACGCAGAGACTCAGGTTGATTTATGCCAAGATTCTGTACAAAAGGCCCAATCAAAAGTCGACAAAATTGCTACGCAAGTCGAACTCTTGCATGAGGAACTAGCACAATCAAGAGATGAACTCGAAAAGAATCAAATCGCCCTAGGTGAAATTGAACTTCAAGAAGAGGATTTGAAAGACGAGGCACCACAATTTGACCGTGAAGCTCTATCAAAGCGTTTGATAGAATCACAAAATGCTGAATCAAAATTGGTTGAGGAGATTGCCCTCATTGAATCAAAACTTCGAGATTCTGAACGAAAATTATTCACCGCCCGTCAAGAATTGGAGTCAAAATCTGGCTCAAAGGGATTGGCTGGAGGTGCGAGTTCGGTCATCTCTGCCAGAGATAAAGGCGAATTGTCTGGAATCATTGGAACAATTGCAGAACTATGTGCTCCAAAGAACCCTGCCCACGAGAATGCGCTTGGTACTGCTGTTGGCGGTGGTATGACATCAGTTGTTGTTGAGAGCGATGAAGATGCAGCACGGGCAATTCGATGGCTTAATGAAAAGAATGCAGGCCGTGCAACCTTCCTGCCACTGAACAAATTAACAAACACGAGGGCATTAGGAAAGTCGCTTATCGTGGCTAAAAAAGATGGCGTTGTGGGCTTTGCTCATGATTTACTCGATTTTGACCCACGGATTGAGATTGCCGTTCGGTATGTTTTGCGAAATACGTTGATTGTGGATAGTTTATCCACAGCACGAAAACACATGGGCGGTGTTCGTTTGGTTACACTTCAAGGTGATGTTACCGATGCTGGAGGAGCAATGGTCGGTGGCTCAAAGCGGAAACTTCCAGTTACATTCGGAGGGAAAATCCAGGGAGCATCTGAAATTGATAAATTAACCAATGAAGTTGACCGCTTGCAATTGATGGCAGATACAGTTTCTGCGGCTCTCCTTGAAGCCCGTTCGATACAAAAGGAAGTAAGGCAACAAATCAATCAAGTCGTAGAAAACGATTACACAGAGCGAGTCCAAACACTTCGTGCTGAAAAGAAACAAATGAAACAAGTATTCTCCAACGCCCAAATAAAACATGAGAAGTTAGAAAACAGATTACAAGAACTTCATGGTCAAGCAGAATCTGCATTACAGGGCCTTGACTTAGCTCAACTTTCGCTCGATGAAAGCAAAAGTCAACGAGAACAAGCATCCAAAGAACTTCAAGACGCAAGTCCCGAGCAACTTCGAGTTCGAATTCATGAAAACGAACTGTTGATGGTTTCCGCTGAAAGTCAGAAATCACAAGCCGAGAATTCAATAGAAAAGGGTGGGTCCCATCAACAAATTTTGCAACGACGGGTTGATGAGTTAACCAATAGAAGATTGAAACTTTCATCAAACGTCGAACAGACTAAATTGAATGTAATCAAACTTCAAGATGAAATGGAAGGTCTTGAGGTTCAACTCATAGCAAAAGAAGAAGAACGTGCTGAGTTCCTTTCTGAACATAAAGAATTGGAAGATTCAAGGATGGAACTTGTAGAATTGAGAGGTCAAAAGAAATCTCTTGCTGAGCAACATTTGGAAAATGCAAACCAACATCGAAGATTAGCTGATGACATCAATCGTACAATAATGGATCGAGTACGAGAGCGAGATGAAATGTTGGAAGCAATGCTTGAGGATGGTTTGTCGGAAGATGAATTACCAGAATCAATTCCGAATGTAGGCGAACTCGAGCGGAAATTACGTTCTCTTGACAAAAAATTGGATGAATTTGGTGCAGTGAATATGCATGCAATCGAGCAATACAATGAGGTCGAACAGCGATTGAATCTCATGAAAGACGATTTTGCATCGTTGCAATCTCGTCGAAAAGAACTCATTCAACTCACTGAACAGTTAGAAGAACAGCGGAAAGACAGATTGCTCAAAGTCTTGAAAGAAGTCAATAAAAATTTCAAAGAAGCATACAAAATACTCTCTGATGGTGGTCGAGGGGAATTGTTTCTTGAATCGCCCGATGACCCATTCAAAGGAGGTCTAGAATTGTGGGCACAGCCAAGAGGAAAATCAGAGAAGGTGAATCGTCATCAACTATCAGGCGGTGAACAATCAATGGCTGCACTTGCCCTCATATTTGCAATTCAAGATTATGACCCAAGTCCATTCTATTATTTCGATGAAGTTGACCAAAACCTCGATGCTTACAACGCTGAAAGAATTGCAAAGATGTGCAGGGCTCGTAGTCAAAAAGCTCAATTCATTATGGTGACATTGAGAAAAGTCTCCTTGATGCTTGCAGACCATCACATTGGGATTACTCACGGCGGTGACGGATGTAGTCGACGGATACTTGATTTCGACAGAGAACGAGCAATAGAAATCGGTGAGAAACACTTTGTTGAGTCTCCAAACGATGCTAAAATCAATGAAACAAGGTTGCTTGAAGCAGAAAATGTTGAGTCATCAATGCCAAGAATACCAGAGGAGTTACCGCCTCCAACAAGTTTGGGTGGTTTGCTATCGCATCTTGAACCCGCGGTTGAGAGTGGTCTCGAACATCTTTCAGAACGTGCTTCAGAAATGACTGAGGAGATTGAAGAAACACAAGAATACCTTCAATCTTTGAGGGATGTCGATGTTGAAGAAGAACAAAATGACGACGACTCTATTGAGGTTGAAGAATAGAAAAGGTGAGCGTATGGAGAAACAAGCTGCACTTGACAAATGGTTCCTTCGACAGGACATCATTGACAAGTTGGTTGCCGTAGGCGAAGATTCGACATCTGCCTCCGAGTTCTCCGATAGAATCATGGCATTTGCAAGTTTTGAAGAAGCAGAATATCAAACATTGAGCGATCCTTTTGATCGGTCTGTCGCACTAGTGTTTTCACTTGTAAAAGAAGAACAATTCAATGCTTGGAATATCAATCTCGAGTCATTTTTGAAAGAATTTACAACTCGAGTAAAGCAGGAAGCGGAAGCATTGGACCTGCCTGCTTGTGGCCGCCTAATACGTATGTCATGGGAAGTTTTGCATCATCAATCATCTGAATTATTTGAGAAAATTCAGTATTCAGAAGAAGAGTTTGAAGATGAAGATTTGCACTTTTCCTGGCAAGATGAATATGTAGACGAAGAATATCTGTTCACCCAAACAGTCCTTGAAGGAAAAAGCGAAGAATTTCTCCCTCAATTCTTCGATGGCAGAATTCGACGTCAAGAAGGTCGAAATGTCACATTAGCAGAATTACTGGCAGCATTCAAGGACGCAGCGGATGATGCAGAAATGGTCAAACAGCGTGAGGAAATGCGAATATTGAACAAAGCAGAACTCGACCAATACATGTCAAATGTCGATGGGAGAATGCACAATGAAGACCTTGAAGGTGATATTCTACGTTCTTGGCAAGCAATACGTGGCGTAAGTAAATCCCGAAAGACCACAAAAGTTGCGATTGACGATGTCGTCGATGGACTCTATGAATTGAGTGAAAAGCATGATGATAGTCATTTAGAGGCAAAGGTGAGTGCATTCATTTCGGGGCTTTTTTTAACCCACAGAGGATTCATTTCAGTCTCACAGTCAAGTGAGTCAGAACCTATTTACTTTGAAGATTTACATCCTGATATCGATGATTTTGATACAATTCTCAATGTAACGAAATCGATGATGGATGATGCATCAGAGGAAATATCTTCAAACAAAACAGGACATGAACTCTATCTCGAAAAATTGGCAAAACGTGCTGAAGAACAACGGCAAAGAGAAGAGAGAAAACGACTGAAGGAACAGAAAAGCGAAGAAGTAGATGAAGAACAATCTCTTCTCGATGAGGATTGGTTGGTGGAATAATGGAATCCAATGAAGAGATTCCCCTTGAAACTTTGCTCGAGGCAACAATGTTTGGTGCAGGTCGATCAATGTCGGTCTCAGAATTATGTGAATCATTAGGTTATGATGAAGAGGAAATGCTTGACTCCCTTTGTGCCCTACAAGCAACGCTGCGTCGGAGGAGGTATGGTGCATTACAACTTTCAGAAATAGGTCAGATGTGGGCCTTGGAAGTCAAACCTTCGATCACACAAATGCTTCCAAAAGATGTCAAACCTGACATGCCTCAAAAGTTATTGAAAGCAGCATCACTTATCGCATATCATCAACCGATTGCTCAGTCAAGATTGGTGGACATGCTCGGGCCTAAAGCGTATGACTATGTTCGAGAGTTAGCTCAAGCGGGTATGATCGATCGTCGTAAGGATGGCTCAACACGTCGTTTGACAACAACTCGGAGGTTTGCAGAACTTTTTGGCTGCCCTGAAACAGACAAAAAGAAGGTAAGAGATTGGTTCAGAGCGAAAGTCAAATCTTCGGGAATCCTCGACTCATTACAAGATGAGCACTTGGTCTTACAAGAAAATGAAGATGAGCAGGAAAACTAATTCTGCCTCATTTCGTTAAGCAAATCGTTCACCAGTGTTTGTGTGATTTGACCCTGCTTTGAGTGAATCCGTTGAACCAATTCATCGATTTCATGCTCAAGAGCACCCGATGTCATTGCCATATTTTTGACATGTAATTTCATATGTCCTTTTTGGATTCCATCAGTCGCCAGTGCCCGCATAGCCCCTAGATTTTGAGCCAGTCCTGCACTCACCATGATGCCTGCTAGTTGACGAGCTGATGTGATACCTAGAATCTTCAAATTTGCCATCGCTGTAGGGTGAACTTTGGAAGCACCACCGACAATACCAACAGCAATTGGCACTTCGATTGAACCAACCAAATTTCCATCCACATCCACGGACCATGTTGACATCGATGTGTATTGCCCTCCAATCGATGCATAAGCGTGACAACCTGCTTCAATCGCTCTCCAATCTTGGCCACATGCTACTGCTATGCTACTAATTGCATTCATGATTCCTTTGTTATGCGTAGCTGCACGATAAGGATCACCTTTTGCAAAGAGGTACGCTTCCATGACTTTCTCAATGACCTCTGAGCCGGATTCAACCGAGCCATCGTGACTCATCTCTTGGGGTGTGAAGATGGCTGTTGAACGTGCAAGTCGATGGGTTGCTAGATTCGATAGAATCTTGAGATGGGCTCTTCCATCTGTCAGTGATTCGAGAAACGGTGCAATTCGCTCCGCCATTGAATTGACAGCATTTGCACCCATAGCATCTTGGCAATTGATGTGCAAATGAACGATGACCATGTCCAATCCATCCACTGATAGCCTTCTACAATCGATGTCTTTACAACCGCCACCCAATTCAATCATTTTTGATTCGACGTTATTTGCTTTCTCGATAATCTCTTGCTTTGCATTAAGGATGATTTGAATCGCTTCATTTCCGTCTTTCAGGTCAAGCAATTGAATCTGGCCAATCATCACAGGGTTATCGATATCAGTTTGGAAACCACCGGTCGACCTACAACGCTTAGCTATGTTTGATGCAGCGGCAACAATACTTGACTCCTCGACACAAAATGGAATGATGTATTCTTGCCCATCAATGAGGAAGTTCGTTGCTATTCCGACGGGAAGAGACATGGTGCCAATCACATTTTCGATCATGTTGTCGGCTTTATCACGAGTTAAGCCGTTCTCGGTGTCGAAAACTGATAATTCATCTAAGCTCATGCCGGTGCTGTGTGAAATTGCTTCCATTCTTTGGTCAACAGATTTGTTGTACAATCCAGGGATTCGGCTGTTGTCGACAGGCATGCCCATTCCTCTAAACGATTGGTGAATGTCTTGTCATTTCAAGACGACGGCATGAAGATTTGGATGAAATTAACGCGTTAATATTGCGTTATTAACCTGTTAGTGAAGCGTTAATGTGAGGCAAATAATGTGATTGGTCTCCACCATAACACATCATAACACATGCGATGATGTATAAATCGAATAGAAAGAATATATACTATGATTATTGATGTTGAAATATGGCTAAAGTTTGGCGTCATCTTCAACTTCCACACGTTCATCAGAACCCATTTTCGATACGCCCCCTGTCAGCAGAAGACTCGAATTTATTTGTTGGACGCCAGGATATGCTTTCGATGTTTAAGCAGTTTATTTTGAGAAAATCGTCTCGACAAATATTGCTCGTCGGGCCATACGGTTCCGGGCGTTCTTCATTGGTTCAATGCTTGGAGCCAATTGTTACTTTATCTGCATATATCGATCATCTCAATGTCACTCACCCAGGACACAGTTTGCTTCAGTCAGTGTTTTCACAATTTTTTGAATCAGAACCTCCGCAGACAAGAAGCGAAGTAACAAGTGCACTAGTGAATGCTTCTTTCTCATCAGATAGAGCTCCTTTAATCGTTCTTGATTTTCAATCTGGCGACACATCGACGCTTCACGTCGCTCTACGAGATACACTTGGGGTACTTGAAAGGACACAGGCTCTTGTCATCATGATATGCGATCAAAGGCAGCGTCAGTTATTACCTGTAGAATTGGCACAACCGTTTGAAGAATTTACCATGCCTCGATTCACCCAAAACGATGTGATTCAACTTGTTGCAACTCGCCTTGAATCGGTGGGGCATCCTCATTTTGAGTTAAGTATAGATGCAGCAAATGAAGTGCTGGAGGTCACAGATGGCTATCCAAGGAGCATCTTACAACTGCTTCGAAATCATGTTGATGAACAGCACAGAGAATCAGGTCGTGAAATGGCATACAAACCGATACAAAGTGAATTTGATGCAAGGCCAGAATTGAGAAACGAGCCGGATAAGTTACACAAATTCAGGGGTACTTTTCAAGAAGACATTGAAGAAATGCATATTGAGGAGGTCGAGAGTTCTAACGAACCAGTGCCCAACAATATTATCGATGCCTCTATGCCTTGGCATGAGAGAGATTCTTTCATTGGTCCTCAAGACAATCAACTCTTCGATTTGGATCTCGAAGAATTAAAACAAGACATCGAAGATGATGAACCACTTCTTGCATCTCCCGCTGTCGGCTCATTTGCACATGAAATACCTGATGACCCTCCAAGAGTGTTCACAGGTGCGTTTAAGAGCCTACGAAGTCGAAATATTTCAGCCTTAGAAGAAGAGAAAAATGTGACAAATGAGGAAAGAGTACTGGAATCAGATGAAGAATTTGTATTGACGACGTCGATTTCGGCACCACTTCAAAATGAGGATGATGAACAAAATATATTTGATCATCAAGGTATGGAAAATGAATTCAACATTCAAGACGATGACGTATTCGACCAAGTTGAACCTCAATCCGTCCAGCCTTCAATCGAACATTCGAATGAAATTTCAACATTGATTGGACTATTGCAGGGTCTCATTCAAACAAATCAAGAGAAAGATGCTGTGTTGCCAGCTCATGTCATCGAGATGTTATCACGCCACCACATGCCGAAATTGGGCCATCGAAATGAGTATCCGTTGAATGGAATGGCCTTACAGCGGTTGTCATCCACAGAAATCTATGTTGTCACTATCGCAAGTAAGCGAATGTTTTCACCTTCGGATGAAGAGATGCTTCGTCATTTGAACATTCGACGTTCAAGATTATCACAAATTGCAAACTCGCTTCTGAAAGCAGGAATACTGACTTCAAGAATGGTGGGGCGGAAAAGTATGTATACACTTACAAACAACGCTAGAGCACAGTTAGTTGTTTGGTCGAACGCTGAAGGAGGTGCTGCAGAATGACCTGGAAAATCTCGTGGTCTTGGCAGGCACCTTCTCGTATTGCTTCAATTCTCGCAGTCGATGAAGGTATCATCGTCAGTTCTGGACTTCAATTGACATATTTGGACGCCGCTGGAAAGGTGACTTGGACAACGAATGTCCCATTCAAAGTTCATGGCATGGCTGCTCAATCAGGTAACTTAGGCGTTCTATTAGCTCATGGATTCTACTTGTATTCTCTCACAACGTCGAAGCAAATCACTGATGGAAGAAGCACTCCATCTGGATTCAAGGAGATTATTGCTAGGCCAGGAGGTGGTTGGGTTCTCTCTTGCCGAAAAGGACAATTGCATCTTTTCTCACAGGAAGGGCGAGGAATTCGAAGGATGGAAAGCGGCTCAGTTCGAAGGTTGCTTGGATGGCTTGACAGGGAGCATTTGCTATGGCAAGACAACGACGGTATCATTTGGTGCGGTCGCTTAACTGGAAATGATAAAAAGCGAATGTTAGAAGACCGAACTTGGAGTTGGATCTCCACATTGCATGATGGACGTTTGTTGCTCCAAAGTAGCGATGGAGCTGTTTGGGAAGGCGTTCCTCATCCATTTGGGTGGGATAAGTTAGAATGTCTTGAAACAATGTCCATTGAACCGATGAATTCTGTACGAACAGGCGACGGTTGGTGGACATTATCCCTCCACGGTGAACTTCATCATTTGGGCGATCTTGAACAAAATGAGCAAGACCAAACTTCAATTCTTGGTAAAGACATGGAGTTAGGTGACCTTTTATCGAACAATATAGGTGATTCGATGTTTACGGCTACTCGTGAGGGATTAGTTCGCAAATGGGTTGCACCTCATCTATTCGATGTTGAGCGTCAAAGTAGGTACAAGGCTGCAGCAGATGCGGCAATGGCGAGAAATTGGGAAAAACGAAGACAGATGTTTACCAGAGCCCAAGAAGCAGAGGACCTTGGTAAAGTCTCCCTTGCCATTGAATTGTATGAAGCATTGGGCCGGAAGGAAGATGTGAAACGATTACTTTCAAGACAGAAAGGAGACGATATTGATGATTGAATCAGATATATCTAAAGGAAGACTTGTTCATTATCTTGATTTAACAAGATCAGCAAGAGAGAAAGTTTCGCTCATTGGTGAGTTGAGTGCAGAAGAACAGAAAAAAGCCAGCACCCTCCTAGAGATGGCCGATGCTTACATTTTTGATGCTGGATTTTTTTTCGAGAAAGGAGATTATATCCGTTCTTTTGGTGCTATAAACTATGCACATGCTTGGATTGATGCCGGTGTGAAATTGAAACTTCTCGATGGACACGGTGATGATGTCCTTTTCACATTACCATGATCACACAGAATCAACCAAGTGTAATCGGTGACCTTTTCGAACTTCTAGAATTGGAATATTGAGTTGATATGCTCGCCTCTTGAGTTCCACATCGACTGTGAGTAAGGTAGAATTGTGTTGAAGCGCAGATTCAATGAGCAAATCATCTGTGTGTCTGCCTTCCATCTCGGATGTATCTATGACAACAGCCTTGTCTTTGAGCAAATCAAGAAGCATTGTTGATTTTGATATGGTTCTCTCTTGTTGCAAGACTTCTAATTCTTTGAGGACAACATCGAGGACAATCCATTGAGGCTTACCCAAATACCGTTGTGCTTCGTTGTCGATGTTGATACCCGAATGACGACATGCAACCCAACCACAAGCGTCGATGAGTAAAGATTGCACCAAGGACACCATTCCTCAAAGAATTGTGCCGTAACCAATGAGTCTCCATCGAGAGCCAACCCGACGAGAAAGGGATACGCGTTGTCCTGCATCAGCACAAATAGGGAGGCGTAATTCAAGAGATGTTGTGCCCTTTTCTACATTTCGAGTTACGCCTACGGATGTGGCTGTAGCAACGTTGAGCATGAGCATCTCATTATTTCGTAATGGTTGAACGACTTCTGCTGAGTTATCATTTCCTGAGACCATGTTCTCCATCAGGTGAATTTGGATTTTCACTGTGGAGTGGAGCGGAGGCAACTCATCTTTACGAGCCACGACTTGACCGGATAGATTATCCGAAGTTGTAATGGCTGGGTCGAGGAGCGTAGCCATGCCACATAGGCCACCTGCATGCATTGTATCAAGGCTATTGCCTCCACCTTGAAGCGAGGAAATTACGGCAGGTATTGGCTCCCAAGTCGATTTGTTTCCCTTCTCGATTTTTTTACCTGGGCCAATAACAATCTCATCACCGACCTTGAATTGCCCTTCAACGATACTTCCACCGATGACGCCACCTTTCAGTTTACTTGGTCGAGTCCCTGGTCGATTGATGTCAAATGACCTTGCAACATACATGAGTGGTCGGTCATCGAGGTTCTTTTCAGGGGTTGGAATATATTTCTCAATCGCTGCAATGAGAACATCAAGATTGACATCATGGTGTGCAGAAACGGGAATCACCGGGGCATTCTCAGCAATTGTCCCTTTGAGGAATTCTTTGATTTCTTGGTGGGATTCTAATGCACGTTCTTTGGAAACAAGGTCGATTTTGTTTTGTACAACGACGATGTTTTGAATCCCCGCAATTTCAAGTGCCATGAGGTGTTCTCTTGTTTGTGGTTGAGGGCATTTTTCGTTTGCAGCAACCATGAGAAGGGCTCCGTCCATGATTGAAGCACCTGTTATCATGATGGCCATGAGGGTTTCGTGACCTGGTGCGTCAACAAAGGACACCACCCTCAGAAGTTCGTCTTCTACATCTTCGGCACCATCTGGTCGTCGACCAGTTGGATAGTAATCTCCTTCCTTGGTCTGATAAAATGCAGTATCTGCATAGCCCAATTTAATTGAAATGCCACGCTTACGTTCTTCAGAATGAGTATCTGTCCAAACACCAGAAAGTGCTTGAGTTAGCGTTGTTTTACCATGGTCAACGTGACCAACTAATCCGATGTTAACAATGGGTTGAGTTGGTAGCGTCCTGGACATTGTCCCCTCACGCTCCTCGATCAACCTCTCGGTTTCACTGGGTTTCTCCTTCAGCAGGTGATTGGTTGAAGATATCGTCGAGCTTCTTCTTTCCATGCTCGACAACTTTCAAATTAATTTGACGTGTGTCTTGAGTTACAGTGTTTCCACGGAATGTTCGACGCATTCGTAGACCGTCGGGCTTCATTCGGATTTCAGTACCGCCACCTTTCTTTTTCTTGATGTTCTTCTTGATACCCTTGAATCCTGTTGAGCGAGTGACGAGAATGGATTGACGAGACCCTCCGTCGAGGTCTTTTCGCATTGGTGTTCCAGTCTTGTCGGAACCACCGGTAATTTCAAGTTTGTATCCACCAAGGTTTTGCTCGCTTTCAGTGGTCACAAACAGACCATCGACAACATCGCCGATTCTCTTACCAAGCACTTGTGCGTGATTGTTTCCTGTAATCTTTGCAGAGTAGGATTTTCCGTCGTTCTTTGGGTCGGTATCATTGACAACTGCAATGAATTCTCCGCTCGTTCCTCGTGCCATACGCTCACCTTACAGACTTTGCCGACTAACGACCCGTATTTAGCCCCTCCGCACGATGTTAAGGTTCGGTTACTTCCGCAATCGCTTTGGAATAAGCATTTCCAACCTTGAAGCAATATCAGCGGGTAGGAAGTGTGGCATGGTAAGGTGTGTTGTTCTACCTCGGCCGCCTTCAACGGTTGACACGTTTGAGACAATGATTTGTGTGTGTTCGAGATGCTTCACATATTTCCACATCGTTGTGTGACTTTTGGGGCTCTGTCCATACTCCTCACAAATCAAATGATACAATCCGGAAACATCGCCCATCGTCATTGTTGGTATTTTCCTGAGACGTCGACACATAGCGAGCAAAGTCATCATGGCATGAGCACTTAAGTCATCGACGTGGTCCATTTTCGTTGAGACATTCACAGCGACAAGGTCTGAAGATTCATGAACATCTTGAATTGTTAAAAATGGCTCTGAATGACCGTCTTGTCGGAATTCACACCGCTCAACTGCAGCATTAAGAAATTCGATAACACGTCGTGCATCTCCGCTGGGGCCAGCCTTTTCTGCAATCAGCCGAATCACATCAAAATCCCATGTACCCTCCACAAGTCCTAATTCAGCTCGTTGAAGGGCGATTGCTTCAAGTTCATCAACCGTGTATGGTTGAACACGAATGTGGTTGGATTGACCAAGCCGAGATAGAACTGCTGGCTCAAGAAAATCCAAGACTTGTTCTTGGCTGATGAGTATGAGTGACACAGAACCATTTCTTCTCTGGTCTTCGTCAATTCGAAGAAGGTGGTACAGCAATTCATCACCCGAACGTCGTAGAACATGGTCAACTTCATCGAGAACGACAATGAGATGAGATGCAGCACGATCAAGTAATTTGCGGATACTGTTGAGGAGTTCTCCAATTGACAAGCCTCGGTCGGGGTGCCCTGGGTCGAGCGTGTGGACAATTCGTTGAACAACTTGCATACTCGTCGATGCGTTTCTACAGTTGATGTGTGCGGTACGTATGGTTCGTTGGTCTGCGAATTTCCGTTGGACATCTTCACAGAATCGCCGAATAAGAACGGTTTTTCCACTTCCAACAGGCCCAGTGAGAACGACTCTTCCACTTCCTTCAGGCTGTGCAATTGTGGTGAATTTCGATGCTAACTCTCGTTGTAGCGTACTTCTCCCCACCAAACGGGGTGGTACAAAATCGAAATTGAACGCTTCCGCATTGGCGAGAATGATGCCTGCACCAATACTGTCAAGATAATCAGTCATCTCATTACATGCTTATGGCAACCGTTCTAAAAGATGTGCATCAAAAGTCGAGCAAATTGCGGTGTTCCTCGATCGTATTTCGTCAAATTCGTGGCCGTGTTCTCCTGTTTTTCACCAAGTCTATCTTCAGGTTGTTAATGACGTAGTTAGCGTTGTTTGTAGCCCACAACGCTCAAAGAGGACGATGTAAAGGAAGAGGCATGAGCACCCGACGCCTCTTTGCTGCAGTTCGGGATATCGATCCACCCGGCGGTGGGGCTGAGCGCTCTTTGGCTGCGTTGTTGAACGGTATTGCTGTAGCCGGGCCAACGCTTGAGACCGCACCAACATTTGTCCCAATGTCGCCCTCAGAGGTTGTGCCAACGCACCCAGCGTGGACGGTGAGTGCCTATGCAAGTCACGATAGAGGCGACCGAATTGGCTTGCTTGTGCCCGAAGTGAACCTTATCACCACAGACCTCCCTATCGAAGGGTTCTGGTCGAAGATGGCGTGGGGCTTGCGAGAGCGTAGTGGTGAATTGAGGCGAAGAAAGTGGCCTTTGGACCGTCATATTGCTCGACGGAGTTCCCAGTTTGCCGCTCGCGTGGGTTCGTGGTTGGACAAACAGGAGTACGCAGGCGGTATTGGGTTGACTCAACTCGATTGGGCACCAGGGGCAGCAGAAGCGTTTAGTGCCCGTGGTATGCCTTACATTATGTTCGTTCGAGACGATACGGTGTTCCGCCTTCAGGACCGATTTCGACCTGCGATGGAGGGTGCAGCCCTTGTGTGTGCAGCTGGAGAAGGCCTGCTCGCTGACATCGGTTCACGGTTCTCCATTCAGCAAGGTCATAGCGTCCCTCTACCAATCGATTTCAGCGGGCGTTTTGGCAGCATGGATGACGTTATTGCCTTACGAACAAATGAACAGGCAAAGAGAGCCGATGGGGCACCACCAAGGATTGGCATAATGGTCGTTACCCCTGAAAAAGGGTTGCGAATATATCAACGCCTTCTGCCAAGGTTGCTTGAGCAGTGGCCTGAAGCAGAAGTTCACATTGCAGGTGGAAGTTCTTACCCGCAACAACTTGCCCATCACCCAAATGCGCGTGTCAGAGGTTACATTGACGCAGCAACCTTCTTTGCAAGCATTGATGTTCACCTCATTTTGTTTGAGACCACTGGTTCATGGGGGCGGGTCATCGGTGAGGCAGGTTTATTCGGAGTACCAAGCGTAACATCCGACATTGGTTCGCAAAAGGAAGCCTTGGGTGATGGTGGCATTTTGGTACCCGACGGACATGATGTCGATGCCGTTATCGATGCCTTAAGGAATGTTTACGATGAGCGTGAGCGGTACGGTCCGTTGGCACGAAAACATACCCAAATGGTTGACCATCGACGTTCTGTGGCTGCCTTCCGCAGTGGTGTTGAAGCTTTGTTTGAAAATATGTGAACAGGAGCAATTGTGTGACCGAAATTTGTCGTGAGGAAAAATACATTGTTGCCTCAAAGAACGGATATCGCAATATCAGATTCTGATAGAGACGCATGCCTATTCTGAATGTTTGATTTCTAGGTAAATTCTTTGTGTACTCTATCGTTTGGAGCGACCATTGAATCAAGTTGATTATCAGATTGTATCGTAAATATCGAGGAATTGCTTGCGGATTGCAGCTTTAGTATACCTTGCTTCTACGCCGTCTCGCATCAATTTGGTGTCCCATTCCATGCCGATCATGTTGGCCATTGCTTCTGCCAAGCCATCGACATCGTCGACGTCGACCAGTATGCCATCCTCATTTCGAACGATGTCGTTTGGTCCGCCGCAGCGGGTGGCGACAACTGGTCGACCAGTTGAAAGTGCTTCGATTAACACGATGCCAAATGTTTCGTATCGGCTTGGATGGACAAAGGCATCGACTGCTTG
>Ga0255766_10002896_pt1 | contig 15158 bp, 21 predicted proteins | sample 071ome_23_FD_179966 | JGI IMG/M metagenome (GOLD analysis project Ga0255766, IMG submission 179966) | Coastal salt marsh microbial communities from the Groves Creek Marsh, Skidaway Island, Georgia - 071403BT metaG (version 2) | ecosystem: Environmental > Aquatic > Marine > Intertidal zone >... | reverse complement strand
TATACTTGAATATCCTACTTATGAAGAATTTAAGAGATGGGTGAAAATTGATTCTCAATACATAAGAGTAAATTCTGCAAGGAGATACTTTGAGAATTTTACATCTGATGATTTTTTTACTTTAGAAAGAAATAAAAATAAATTCAAAGAAATCACTTGGTTAAAAATGTCTGAATACCAAAAAAGATATTCAGAGCTAACAGACTTGTATAAAACTTATGAAACAGAGTATATTGACTCACTTATATTTACTGAATATCCAGAAATTAAAGAGCTTTTAGATGATATTTTTAAATTGAATTATTGAAATTCAATTGTATACATTAACTACTAACCAGGCTAAAAGAAAAAACAATAATAGAAAAATGAGCCAGGTTAAAATTTTATTAATCTTTATTTTATTAGAATAGTTCAGCCATATAAAAGGAATTGCTATGGATACACAAAGAACGACACCAAGAAAAACTAAATCAAAAAACTCCTTAAGGCTCATATATCAAATTACAAAATACCCATTAAATAAAGCGTAATTGCTATTACAATAAATATTATAAAACTAATTATTGAATTTTTATTAAAATCTGAATTGAAGGTCCCGCACTTAGGACAATGATCCCCAAAAGGACGAAATTTACCAATACCTGCAGTTGGGTGAGGAAGATCATACATTTCAAGACATGCTTTACACTGTTTCATTTATTTTTTTTAAATCTATTGCTATTGCCATAAATAGCTAAATAAATTACAGGAATTGTTATAGCAATAGTCCAAACCCATATCGTAGTTATTTCACCTAAAATTAATGATGAAATAAAATAAATTAATACACTGTAGATACCAAGTTTTTTAAAAAAAGGCTTAAAAAATTTAAGATACTCATCAATGTCAAACTTTTCCCTTTCGGCTTTTGACATGGTGTTATATCCAGCTAAAAGAATTTTAGCATTTTCATTGTTAGTAAAACTACCTATTAAGTAATTCAGAAGACCAACACCTATAACCACAAAGTCTAATTCCATTATTTATTTAATCTAGTTACAAAAATATCGTCGTGTAATTTCTTAATATTCGAAGATACAAATGTTTTAAGCACAAAAGGAAATACAGCATGAATGATAGCTGCAAAACCCCACAAAACTAATTTTAAGCCAACTTTAATAGCAAAAAGCATGTGCTTAAAATAAGACTCACCTACTGAATTTGGGTGTTCTGTAAATATATTTTTCATAATTAAAACTTTAGTTTGCTCAAAATATCAAAAGCAAGTTCCTTATCCTTGTAATTTACAAAAATATGATCATGGCTATAACCAGCTATAACATTACAACTGATATTATTGTCTGATAAGGCTTTTGAAAACATAGAGGTTAGACCCACTGAGTCTAGAGAAGAATATAATTCTAATGATATCCAAGCAGCAATAAAGTCATATGACATACCATATTTATTTGCAAATTCTTTTTTTAAAATTAAACTGTATTTTCCATCTTCTTTAAATGAACATAAAATATCTTCTTCATTTATTCCGTGATTGTTATCAGTTAAAACGAATACATATTCGCCTTTATTTAGTTTAGGTTTTAAAAATTTATTCATATTTCAATGATATAAAATTATTTGGAATTTTTTTAAATTTAAGTATGAGATACTATTTCATTATTGGATATATTTTTATTCTTATATACTGGATTTACACTAAGCTTAAAAGAAAAAATGAAGTATAAAATAATTGAGACAGAAAAGGGCCAAAGAGAAAAAGTGTATAAGGGCAACACTATGCTATATAAAAAGACAAAGATTGAGCATGACACAAATATCACTGAGTATGAAATGGTAGTTACATATTATGAAGCAAATATTGAATTTGGAGTATTCAAGGAAAATGAAATTGTTAAAGACGAAGAATTAAGAAAATTTCTTGAAGATGTTTTTTTGGACTACATGCTTAACAATTCTATTCCATCTTTAGATTAAATATCATTGTCTTTTCTCCACTGTTCATATTTTATATAAACTTCTTCATCGGTGGTAATTCCATGAATATCCTTTTCTCCAAAACCTAGGTCGGCTATTTTTTTTGTTATTTCAAATATCTTTTTCATTGTTTCTTTTCTATTATCTATACCTTCTGTATCTATATGGTTATCTAATGAGAGTAGATATTCAAACTTTAGTTTATCTGGAATTTCCATTGTATAATTATTTTGAATGTTTTGAAAAAAAGTCCCATAACAAGGTACTTGTTTTAAAGTTATCGTCAGAGCTATAGTCCCACCAGTGTCCACCATTAATTATTTTATAATGCACAACTTCACTATTGTTTTTATCTGATTCATATGTATATTTTTCAAAATTTACATTTACAGATGTATTATTAAACTCTGAGTATATTGAAGTACTTCCTAAGTTTTCTATAACCTCATCATTATTAGATCTATTGTGAGATTTCCAAAAATCTAAAACCTCTTCAACACTTTTAAATTCACCCTCATTATAACCATTGTAACCAACTACCCCATCTGATGTTCCATGAATTTTCAATATTGGAATTGGTGAAGATGGATTACAGCTATTAAATGTTTCATTGAGCATTGTTCCCGCAACATCCCCAATTGCAGCAATTATGTTTTCTGTATTACAAGCTAAAAAATGAGAGAACATTCCACCATTAGAATATCCAATTACATAGACTCTGTTAAGGTCAATCAAATTATCTTGGTTTATTTCATCTAATAATTCCTTAAAGAAACCTAAATCATCTGCATTGCTTTTATTTACAAACGATCTTGATGATGAGTTTGGAGGTGCAGCATTCCAGTGAGAAGCTCCTGATGGAAGGTTAGATCCTTGAGGATAGACTAAAACTACCCCATTATTATCTGCAATTTCAACCAAATCAGTTTGACTAAAAAATTGAGACGCTTGACCTAGATATCCATGGAAATTAAAAATTACAGGAAGGTTTTGACGATTATCTATATTATTTGGAATATATAATAAATACTCTCTACTTAAACCACCATGCTGAATATAATTAGTTGAAAGACCTTCATAGAAATTAAAACCAGAATAATTTTCTTTAGATTTATTATCTACATCAGAATCAGACTTGGAGCAGCTAATTATTAGTAGTAATATGACAACAAAGATCTTCCTCATTGAAATAAAAGTAATAACTAAAATTTAAGGTGTCTTACAGTTTCTGCGTTATTCTGTAATTTTCTTAATGAATCAACACCAATCTCAATATGTTTTCTATCATATTGTTTTGAGTTAATCTCATCTTTTTCCAGAGTTTTTACACCTTCAGGAAACATTGGAGAATCAGAGACTAAAAGAAATGCACCAACTGGAATCTTGTTATGAAACCCAACTGTAAAAAGAGTAGCAGTTTCCATATCAATTGCATAGGCTCTAGTCTTTTTTATATAATCCTTAAATTTTTTATCATACTCCCAGACTCTTCTGTTTGTAGTATAAACAGTTCCTGTCCAGTAATCAGTGGTATGTTCTCTTATTGTAGTAGAAATTGCTTTTTGCAAAGCAAAAGAAGGCATTGCAGGAACCTCAGGAGGAAAGTAATCATTTGAAGTACCATCACCTCTAATAGCTCCAATTGGAAGAATAAAGTCTCCGATATCAATTCTTTTCTTAAGTCCACCACATTTTCCTAAAAAAAGTACAGCTTTTGGTCTGATAGCAGACAATAGGTCCATAATTGTTGCTGCATTTGGACTTCCCATACCAAAATTTATTATCGTTATATTCTCTGAGGTTGCTGATGGCATATTTTTATCAATACCATGAACTCTACAGTTCATAACATCTGAAAAAATATCTACATACTTATCAAAGTTTGTAAGTAAAATATACTCTCCAAAATTTTTTAGTTCAAGTCCTGTGTACCTAACAAGCCAATTATCAACAATTTCTGATTTGGTTTTCATATTACAAAGTTAGAAAATTAAGGTGACTATGAATCTCAAGGCATTTAATTCATATATTTAAACATACTTTAAATCAATAAAATGAGAAACATTTATATTTTTATTACAGCTCTAACCTTTATTTCTTGTGATTTAGGTGATAGTTATTCTGGATTTGTTCAGGATAACGATGCTAAATCAGAGATTGTGGTTAAACTTGCTGATTCATACCTAGCAGGTAATTTTGATATCGCAAGAGAATATTTTACACCAGATGGTAAGCACCTGTTTAACAATCTTGAATTTGATGTTGATGGAATTATAGAAGGATACAACTCACATTCTTTAATTTTTAAAGACATCAAGCATAACGACAGAGAGGTTTATACGGGATACTTTACAGATGGTTCTGTTGAAACTTTTCATGATTTTAACTGGTCTGCAACATCTATAATTACTGGCAAGGAATACAACTATCCATGTCACTGTAGATGGGTTTGGGATGGAGATAAAATTGCAAGCACTACATGTTATGTAGACCCAGCTGCAATTTTTGAAGAAGCTGCTATATATGCGGAAAGTCAAAACTAATTTTAAATTAGCGTAAATAAAAAGCCCTCATTTGAGGGCTTTTATTTTTTAAAACAAACGATTTTTAATTATTACTCTTAAGCTTACCATCTGAACCGATCCAATAAACTCTTTCCCACAATAATGACTTATACCACCCATTTGGTATAGTCTTGTTAATATCATCAAGGTTTGCTTCATTTAAGTCTGGAAATGTACCTTTACCAGGATCATAAAAATCTTCAAGTGAATCATATCCATCAACTGTTTTTACATTCCAATCAAAAGCATTACCTGTTGGGTTTATCATATTTGAAACAACCCAGATATTTTGATTTATTTCACCGTTATCCATGTATTTTTTAATAAATGGACCCCAGTTATCAACCTGAGCTTGAATAAAAGCACCAACGTCTGGAACCTTAGCATAGTTATGTTTTAAATATCTAAAACCATCAGAGTTATTTCTAATTTGAGCATCATGTCTGTAGAAGGTTGCTGAAAAAACCATATATGAGCCAAATTTATCAAGAGCTTTAGATATCAAACCTGGAGAACCTGACTCATCATATCTTTCATTGAAATATTTACCAATTCCAGGATTTGCTAATGTTTCTAATGACCCAAAATTTACAAATGAATAGTAATTATATTCATGTCTTTTAGAATCAACTTTTCTGTATACAGACCAGCCCTGAATTGCTCCATCTTGAACAGCCTTTTCCATGACTTTACCAAAATGTTCTCCTTCCATTTGAAGATATTCAGATTCTTCACCTGCTGGAACAGAGAAATAAAAGTATTTATAGTATTGTGAACTAGCATTTACTGAAAATATAAGTGCTAGTATTAAAATTATTTTCTTCATAATAAATTGATTTCTTTAAACTTAGTAAATAATTAGTGACAGATACTAAAAAGTTATTCACTTAATAAGCAATTCATATTTTCCAGCTACTTCAATGCCTGCAGATTCACCTATATCTTTTAATAAGACTATATTTTTCTTTTTATCTAATAATTCAACCTCAATACTAGCTCTCATACTTTCATCAATTCTTCCATCCATAAAACCAGCAATAGGTGCAGCTAGTGTTGTTGCTTTTTCTCTATGAGCAAGAATTCTCAGTAAATATGAGCCATTCTCCATTTCAATTTTAACTTTATCAATAGATATTTCACACTTATTTACTTTAGTACCGTTATAAGTTGTAAACTCAATTAACTTATCACCAATTAATACACCTGCAATATGACCAATAAAAGAACTCCTCATCCAAGGAATGATTGCAATTGAGGATTTAATAGAAATATTAGGTTTTGAAAAATGATTACTTTGCATCCATATATAAGCTTTGGGAAATGAATGCCCCCAGTCTTTTTCCATATACCCTCTTCCATTGTTAAAGGAAATATCTCCATTATTATATTTTAAAGATCCTGAAATATCATGATTCATACTGATAATACCATGGTAACATTCCATGAAAGGGATAAATGAATATGGTCCCATAATACCAGGTGACAGAAAAGAATTTGACCATGGAGATAAATTTTTAAATTTTAGATCTCCTTTTAAAAAGGGTAAATCAAGTGATATTTCATTTCTACTAAAATAATTATTTCCTATTTTAAGACTATGCCTCCTAGGTGTTGGTTTAAATTCATCAGCGTTGAATTTATAGTATTTGGCGCTATTGTTAATACCATCCAATACCTGAATGAAGGATTGTTTATTTCCATTTTCATCCATTGCAATCCCTGGTATAATAGCAAAAGCACCAGTTTGGGACTCATTTACAATTTTATAATACCAACCTTCAAAAAATCTTTTACTTCTCCCCCAACCATGATAAACATGAGGATTCCATATAGCATGTATTCTTAGTAATTGATTCAATTTCTATATATTTAACTTAAGTTATAAAAACAATTCATCTTTCGTTTTGGAATTTAAAAATAAAAAACCCGCATTACTTTTAGTTGATATTCAAAAAGCATTTTTAGATAAGGACTATCCAGGGTTTAAAAGGAACAATCCTAACGCAGAATTTATATGCGGAGAGATTCTAAAAAAATGGAGAGAAATTGAGCTTCCTGTTTTTCATGTAAGACATAGTTCCACTAATCCTGAATCAAAACTTCATGAATCAAAGCCTGGATTTGAGTTTAATGATTTCGTAAAACCATTAGAAAGTGAAATAGTTTTAACAAAAAAAGTAAATAGTGCATTTATAGGAACTGATCTTGAAAGAATTTTAAAAAAATATGAAATAAGGACAGTTGTAATATTAGGAATGACTACTAATCATTGCATTTCAACTACAGTTAGGATGTCTGGTAACTTAGGTTTTGAAACTTATTTAGTATCAGATTCTACAGCATGTTATAATACTAAAGGTATAAACGGACAAATTATTGATTGCGAAACAATTTATGAATCTTCGATTGCTAGTCTAAGTGATGAGTTTGCAACTATAATTGACTCCAAGAAGCTTTTCAATATGATTAAATAATTTACTATCAAGAATAAATATTACATATATCTATTAACACTTATTTTAGCAGCTGAGTCAATATATATTCTTCCATATGTATTGGCTAGAGTATTTAGGCCAACTTTTTTAGATGTTTTTAATCTTACTAACCTTGAACTTGGAACTTTATTTACAACATACGGAATAGTCGCTTTCCTATCCTATTTGTATGGTGGAATATTAGCTGATAAATATTCTCCTAGAAATCTTCTTTCGTTATCACTAATATTTACATCATTTGGAGGTGCTGTAATGATGACATATCCATCATATCTTGTTTTGCAGTTATTATACGCTTATTGGGGTTTTACTACTGTATTTATTTTTTGGGCTCCCATGATTAAGGCAACTACAATTATTGGAGGTGATAAAAAGCAAGGAAAAACTTTTAGTTTTCTTGATGCAGGAAGAGGACTAGTTGCCTCATCTATAGGTATTCTTGGTGTTATTATTTTTTCATTAGTTATTGTTAATGATATATCAGTTGCAAATACAGAAGATAAAAAAGAAGCTTTTAAATACGTTATTGGAGTCTCTTCAGCAATAGTCTTTTTAATTGGAATTATTGTATACTATTCTTTAAAAATTGATTCATCGAAAGGTCATAGAATCGGTAATTTAGAAGAAATGAAAAAACTTTTTAAGTCAAAATCTATAATATATATAGGTTTGATAATTTTATGTGCTTACATGGGGTATAAAATAACAGATATATATTCTCTCTATGCTTCTGAAGTAATGATGTTTGACGATATTCAATCTGCAAAAGTAGGCGCATACCAACAATATCTTAGGCCAATTGTTTGTATAATTATTGCATTTTACACTGACAAAGCGGGTAATATAAATAATATAGTATATGGCTTTATAATTATGTTAGTTGGTTCAATATTGTTTGCATCAGGAGTGATAACTTCTTCCTTAAATTCATTATTTATAATATCATTGATAATTGTAGCCACTGGAACTTATGCAATAAGAGGGCTTTATTTTTCAATTCTAAGAGATGGAAAAATACCAATTATTCTTGCAGGAACTGCTATAGGTATTGTATCAATTATAGGGTATTCTCCTGATATATTTGCTACTCCTTTGTATGGATATCTATTAGATACGTATCCAGGAATAAAAGGACATCAATTTGTATACTTAGTATTAACTCTGTTTTCATTAATAGGAATTTATGTAAGTTTGAAATTCAAAAAACTGAACAACTTATGATGGAATTTATCATATCAAACTTGTGGATAATTTTATTTATTGGTATACTTTTATTTATAGTTTTAAAATATACCAAAAGCAATAAAAAAGACTTCAAAGAATTATTAAATCAAGGGGCAATTATTATTGATGTAAGAACAGAATCTGAGTATAAATCAGGCCATATAAAGAACTCAATAAACGTTCCTTTAAAAGATTTGACTTATCGAATAAATGAATTTGATAAAAAAGATAATATAGTCACTGTTTGTGCCGCGGGGATGAGAGCTGAGTCAGCAAAAAAATTTTTTGAATCCAGAGGCTTTAATGTAGCTAATGGTGGAAGATGGACAAACCTCAAGGATTTAACTTAATGAAAAGATATTTCTTATTTTTTTTATTAATTCTTTCATGTAACGAGAATGAAATTATTTATTGGGAAAATTATGATGAAACTGATGAATTGATTGAAAATTCTGATCATGAAATAAAGAGGATGAGGTATACTAGAATCCAGTCTATTTCAAATGATAAAAACGAGATTTTTAAGCCATTCCATTCTTTTATTAAGTCATATGATATTGAATATCATAATTCAATTAAAGATCACATTCTAAATAAGGATATATCATACATTCAAAATAAGATAGGTGAAGACTTATTTGGTTATGAAGATCTAGTCAAGTTTTTTATTTATAGAATCTATAAACATGAAATGGACAAGGACTTGTTCTTAAATTCTATAATATCTCTTAACCCCTATGTTATTTCACAAGCAAGAGAGTTAGATAAAAATAATCCTGATAATCCTCTTTATGGAATTCCAATTCTTGTAAAGGATAATATAAATGTTGAAGATATGGTTACATCTGCTGGTGCATCTGTTTTCAAGAATAACATAGTTAATAATGATGCAACAGTAATAAAAAATTTGAAGAAGAACAATGTTTTAATTCTAGGAAAACTTAATATGAGTGAATGGGCTTATTACTTTTGTAGGCCTTGCCCTGTGGGGTACAGTTCTCTTGGCGGACAAACTTTAAACCCATATGGAAGAAAAATATTTGAGTCAGGAGGATCTAGCTCAGGAAGTGGTGTTTCAATTGCAGCTAATTTTGCTGTAGCTTCTCTTGGATCTGAAACTTCTGGTTCGATTTTATCACCATCATCAAAAAACTCTTTAGTAGGACTCAAACCTACTATAGGTAATATAAGCAGAAGTGGAATTGTTCCAATATCTAGCTTCTACGATACCTCTGGACCAATGACAAATAATGTTTTAGATAATGCTATTATTTTTAATTCAATGATTGGATTTGATGAATCTGATGAACTAAGTAAAGAATTTAATAAAATTAATCTACAAGAAATGCAAGACTTTGTATCATCTGATGTAAAAATTGGTTACTCTTCAAGATATTTATCAGATTCTTTGTTTATGTCTACAGTTAATGATTTAGAATCTATTGGAATAAATAATATATCATATACTTCAACTAATATTACCCTTCCATACTTTAGGAGCATTCTCACTTCAGATATGAAACGAGATTTACCTAGGTATATTGATCTATTTGGAAATGAAAACATTGTTGTAAAAAATGTTTCTGATATAGTAAAATTTAATGATAAAGACACTATTACTCATGCTCCTTACAATCAATATATTTTTAAAGAGATTGTAAATGATAAAGTCTCTGACATTGAGCTTGAAGAGATGAAAAAATCTACAAAGAAGAATGCAACTAAGTTCTTAAACGAATTAATGACCAGTTATAATTTTGATGTATTTGTCTCCGTAGATAATACTATGGCGGGTATAGCTGCAGCTGCTCATTTTCCTGCATTAACAGTTCCAATGGGGTATAGAAAGAATGGTGAGCCATCAAATATAACATTTATCACAAGTTCTAATAATGAGCAGCTTTTGTATAATGTTGCATATCTATTTGAAAAAAAATTCAAGAGAAGAAAACCTCCAAAAAATTATTATTAACTTTAATGAAACTAAAAAATTAACTATGAAAAAAATTTTATTAATTTTTACTTTAACTGTATTTCTATACTCTTGTGATACACAAGTAAGTTCTGAGCCAGCTGAAATTGGATTCACAATACTTCAAGATGGACAAAGGTCTGCAATTACTGCTGGACCTGCAACTGCATCAGAAGTTTGGCTTGAATATATCACAGCACATAATGAAAGAGACATTGAGAAAATCAAAAGTCTAAATGCTGAAAACATAACAGTTTGGGGACCAAGTGGAGAATTTATAAGTGGAACTGAAGACCATATTGCTTTTCTCGAAAACTGGTTTGAAACTAACAATCCAAGGTGGGCTCCAATGTGGTTTATAAATAATACAGGTGAAAACCCAGAGAACAACCAGGTAAATGATTATGTTACTTCTGGAAATCAACTTACTTTAAACGTTGATGGTCAGGATATCGAAGTTTATCAAGTTAATGATGCTGCAATAAAGGATGGTAAAGTACAATTCTTTTATGTTTATCAACAACAAAGGGCTGTTTCCTCAGAAGAATAATATAAAGGTCTCTGATGAGACCTTTTTTATTTAACTCTTCCAAAAAAAGTTTTTCTAGATTTCTCAGATAGCGATACTCCAGTTTTTTCGTTATAGTTAAAGGTAACTAGTATCCTCTCTCCTTCCTCAACTGCAGTTACTTGATGTATGGATTTATTTCCTTTAAATATCATTAAGTCTCCTTCAAAACTATCTATTTTGGTTCCTGAAATTTCATTGTCTAATATTTTCTCTACAAGAGCATAGTCCTCTTCACCATCTTTATATCTCATATCGTTAAAGAACTCATATACCCCTCCTTTAGTGCAATTTTTAACTAATAATGTTATTGTGAAATCTGAGTTATCAAAGTGCCAGCCTAAAGCATCACCTTTATCGTAATAATTAATATTAATGGATGATAATGAGTCTTGATATGGATAGAGATTATCTTTACCAAGTAAATCACAAAAAAAACTTTTTAAGAAACTAGAGTCATATAGTCTCTGTAATATTGAATCTTTTGGAATCAGATCATTTGGAATACATTTTTTTGTAGTACTCATTATTCTATTTCGAGGACTCTCTGGAGGAAACTTATCATCATAATCAGAAACATAAACATTATATTCTGATGAACTTTTAAATGAATTAGGTTTTAATTCAGCAGCTTCATTTTGGAGTTTAATTAGTCCTATTGGACTTATAAATGAATCAAAAACTAATATACCCTCTTTATGAAGAATATTAGATAAGGAAGAGCCTTCTTCAAAAAAACTATCATTATACTTTTCCCCAAGTATAGATTTTATATCTAAATCCAACATTTTATTTAACTATATTAGAAACAAATATATCTAAAATGTCAACCAAAATATCTAAAGGTTCAATCATAGCATCATTTATCTATGAAAAATCTAAAAATCTTAAAGGATATGAAGAAATGGATCTGCTTACTATTAGTGAGGTAAAAAAAAATGATGGGTATTTGGGTCATGAATTATTTAACTCAAATGAAAAGAACATCTTTATCTCATATTGGAAAGACATGAAGTCTATTGAGAAATGGAAAAACAATAGCTTACATATAAAAGCAAAAAAGATGGGTCCTGTTTGGTATAAGTCGTATAAGATTCAAATTTCTAACCTTCAAAATGATTACATATTAGAATAAATTAAATTTTATAATTTCTTTAAGATTATTCAAAGAATTTACTAATTAACTTCGTGGTCTTGACCTAGTCAAGTTAGTTAAAGTAAGACCTCTTTCATTAGAGGTCTTCAACTTTAACAACCTCGCATTATTTATTCCGTTTGATAATTTTTCATAAATTGTTATCAACTTAAACCAGTTGAGACAACTTTACCTGACTATATTAATAATTGGATCAATAACTCTGAATATTTTATCGATAATGATGGGATTTGACTTAATAAACAAGTTTATTAACCCAATAATTCTATTTATAATTAGCACAATCTTACTAATTTATGGCGTTTTAAATTTATTATTTAAAAAATGATTAAAACCTATTGTTTAACATTTAGTCTACTGTTTTTAAATTTGTCATTTAGTCAAATATTTTATGATAGTAATGATTTAAAATATTATCTAGACTTTTCAAAAAAAACAGCAAATCTTAAGTTTCAAGATTACGAAATTAAAGGTCCACTTCAGGAAGTAATATCGCTCTACGGAAATGCATTTACTTTAATCAAAGGAGATAGCATTCATTGGGTTCTTGGACAGAGTGAGAAAAAGAATAAATATTCTTCTTATTTAATAATTAAAGGAGAATATAAGGATATCCTTAGATTAGTAAGAAGAGAGTCGTCTAGTGAGAAGTATGAAGTTCTTGCATCAGATATAATTTATTCTGGTCATTTTTCAGATTTCTTCAATTTTGTAGACGAAAATGATTTTGAGAGAATTGCAAGCAACAGATTAATTGGTGAATATCTAAAAGATTATGGTTTATTAGGTGTATACAACATAAAGATTGTAAGAGATAATGGGATTAATTTTATCGACTTAGATATCAATGGAAAAATAACTTTGAGTGAAAAAGATATTGTTATAGAAACTAGTCTACCAACACTTACAAGACTTGTTGGTTATTATGAATCCGAATTAAATAAGAATTTAGATTTTTTAAAAAAGGGGATTGTTTCAGGAAGAATACTGTATGAAAATAATATGTTTTACTCGCTAAGCATTGAAAAGGACAAAAAGATTGGCACACTTACAACATTAGAATTTGGAACAGATAAAGATGGTAAACAGACAAGTAAAAGAAGTACAACTACATTTGTTATTGTTGACTAATTTAGCAATATGAGAGACTTTTTAAATTACGGAGACTCACTAGACATTAAATTCTTAATAGTCACTGTCATATTTATTATTATTTGGAAATTATTTATTGAAAAAAGAATAAAAAAATGAAGGATCCTGTTAGATACTTTAGCTCAATCATATTAATAATTCTTTTGATAATGTTATTATTCAATCTCATTTCGTATTAATTTACCTATTTTTATAACTTAATTATAAATCAATTAACTATGAGAAATATTTTATTACTTCTATTAACCTTAAGCTTTACATTTGCTTCTAGTCAAATTTACACTTCTAGAACAATTGAAATTGAGCAAGGTCAAATGGATAAATTTATTGAAGCAGCTAGTAAAAAAACTCAGATGTTCAATAATGACGAAAACAATTTCGCTTATTATACTTTTCAGATTTTATCTGGAGAAGATACTGGCAAAATTTTTCGGGTTCAAGTTGGTACTCCAGAAATGATGGATGCTGGTCTTGATCAAAAGGAAGCTAATTATTGGTCTAAAAACGTTGGACCCTATATAAAGTCAAATTCTGCAGGAAGAACAGTTATGTGGTGGAGAAATGCTGATGCATCATTCGTACCTGAAAGCTCCTCAGATAATGATCTTCGTATGGTAATGTTTTACAATTACAAAGATGAGGGTGAAGTTGACTTTTGGAGATTTAGAGAAAGACAAGCTAAAGCAAGAGCTGCTTTAGGTGAAGACCAATTAGATTCAGCTATGAATGTTATGGTTTGTTCTTCTGGATGTAATGGTAACTGGGTAGCAATCTTTTTCAGTTATGAAAGTTTTGAAGCTCAGAGAAATATTAACCAAGAAGGATTGCCAAAATTAGTTGAAAAGTACAATGAAATGTTTGGTGGTGGATCCTATGAGCAAGATGTGGCAAGAGTAGAAGCTTCATTAATGCCAAATGGGAGAAGAGTTGTTCACATGCAATTAATTCGAGGAGCTAGTTCAAATTAAACATAAATTAAAATGAGAAAGAATATTTTATTATTAGCATTATTAACTATTGTACCTACAATAGCACAGGAAGACACTCCTCAACAATGGTTTATGAGGGCTCGTGTTCTTCAAGTAGATCAAGGAGATATTGCAGATTTTGAAAAAGCTGTAGCCAAAAAAACAAAAATGTTTAACAGCGAAGATGATCAACCTAGATGGATAACATTTAGGATATTATCTGGAACTCAAGCAAATAATTACCTAAGAATGCAGCTTACTACAGATATTTCAGACTTTGATAATGAAGATATTGAAGGAAATCAATATTGGGAGAAAACAGTTGGCCCCCTTCATACATCATTAGGAAATAGATATTGGCAAAGGTCAAATTGGGCTTCTTATGTCCCAGAAAATCCTAAGCAAATGAATCTTAGAAGAATTATTTACTATAACTACAAAGATGAAGGTGAGGAAGATTTCTGGAGATTTAGAGGAAGAGTTAAGAGAGCCATGACAGAATCCGGTTATGCCTCTAGAATGAGTGTTTTGGTATGTAATTCAGGCTGTAACGGAAATGTAGTTCAAGTAAGGTTTCATCATGATGGTTTTGCTGGTCAAAATTCAGATTATGGAGAGCCGCTTCAAACTATGATCTCTAAATATAATGAGCTATTTGGAGAAGATGCTTATGAACAAGATTCTGGGAAAGCCTCAGACGCTCTGGAGGAAAATGGTAGAAGCATTAGACACCATGAATTAATTCCTGAGCTTAGCTCTGGATGGTAATCTTCCAACAAATTAAAAAAGACCTCTCTTGGAGGTCTTTTTTTTTATATTTATCTAATGCTCAAAATAGCCTTTAATCAAAATTATATCCATCCACTTGAAGAAAACCATAGGTTTCCAATGATTAAATATGAGCTTATTCCAGAACAATTAATTAGAGAAAATACTTGTTCCACTGATAACTTTTTTGAGCCTGGAATTATTTCACATGAAATTGTTTTAAAAACACATGAAAAAGAATACTTCGAAAGATTCAAAAATCTAAAGCTATCAAAGAAAGAGATAAGAGAGATAGGATTTCCTCTTAGCAAAGAACT
>Ga0255766_10002893_pt1 | contig 15170 bp, 13 predicted proteins | sample 071ome_23_FD_179966 | JGI IMG/M metagenome (GOLD analysis project Ga0255766, IMG submission 179966) | Coastal salt marsh microbial communities from the Groves Creek Marsh, Skidaway Island, Georgia - 071403BT metaG (version 2) | ecosystem: Environmental > Aquatic > Marine > Intertidal zone >... | reverse complement strand
GAGCCAGGAACTGGAACTTCTATATTAAGATTTGGCATCTCTTCAGACAAATAATTTTTAAATTTAAAAGGGGATGAAAAAATATTAACCTCTTCGTAATTAATCGATATTAAATTAGGGTCAAGGAACACAGGAGGTCCAGCAGCAGGTATATATAAATTAGGTTTAAATTTAGAAATCAAATTTTTAACAGAACTAAATTTACCGTTAACTTTTGACTCTGAAATTTCCTTATATTTTTTTTCAGGATATTCATAACAAACAGGATGAAAAACAGCCCCTGAGAACTGACACGTAAAAACGTCAAATTTTTTGTAAATAGATTTTAACTCATCAACACGATCATAAACTTTACAATCATTTAAATTTAAAAAAGTAAAATCATTTTCAAAATCTTTGAGCCCGAGAGCGGAATCTCTAACTATTTCTTGATCATCTAAAAATAGTCTAATTTCCATTTTTCCGATGTTTAAAACTTCAGAATCAATAGGAGTTGTAACAGATTTAGGGTCTAACTTTTCTAATACTGATGCTACGTGATCTCTTCTGAATTTTGGTGTAATAAAATTAACTTTAGATAAATTTAAAGTTTTTAAATAATCAACATCAAAATGATCTTTATGTTCATGACTTATGTAGATATATACTTCTTTTGTAGTTGATTCCACTTCTTGCCTTATTTCGTCTCCAAGGGAATGGTTTGAAGGAAATTGGAACCATGATGAATCAAATGCACCATTTTTGGACATCCATGGATCCATCAACAATACTTCATTGTTTGTTGAATACATGAAACCTGCATGGCCAATAAATTTGAGCATATTTTAATTTTAATAGAAACTTGAAATATCAATTAATAAATCTAAAAGTAATCTTTAAAGGAGTTAGAATTTGATAGTGAAAAAAATAATTGTCACTGGCTCTTGTGGCTTTATAGGTTTTAATTTAATTAATTCATTAAGCAACAACTTCAACATTATTGGTATCGATTCATTAAATAATGCTTATGACAACAATCTAAAGAAAATGAGATTGGATAAGCTTAACAAATTAGATAATTTCGAATTTAAAAAAATAAATTTTTCAAAAGACAGTGAGCTTGTAGAAAATAGTGATATATTTAACAATTGCGATGCTATTTTTCATCTTGGTGCAAGAGCAGGAGTTAGACAAAGTTTTGCTGATCCTGAAAAATATCTGATAGACAATACTCTTGGAACAGCAAATTTAAGTTTAAAGGTAAAAGAGTTTGAAATTCCCAGATTTATATTGGCCTCTACTTCCTCCATATATGGAGATACTGGTAACAAGCTAGCAGTAGAAAACAGAGATGAGTTGTCTCAACCACCATCTGTTTATGCATCAACAAAATCTTTTGGTGAAACATTGGCATGCAATATATTAGAAAAAACTGAAACCATTATTCAAATTCCTAGATTCTTTACGGTTTATGGACCTTATGGTCGACCGGATATGTCTATCTTAAGATTTATACATTGGATATATAAAGATGAAGATTTAATTCTTTATGGAGATGGTAATCAAAAAAGATCATTTACTTATATTTCAGATATTGTTAATGGTTTAACAAAAATTCTGAATTATGAAAAATCTGGAACATTTAATTTAGGATCAAATAAAACGTGGTCATTGAATGACGTTATAAAAATTATTGAAAATAATTTAGAAAAAAAATCAAAAATATCATATCAGGAAAGAGCATACAAAGATGTTGATGTAGTACTCCCAAGCCTAGAAATTTCAAAAAATTTATTAAACTGGGAACCTAAAGTAAATATTGAGGATGGCATAAAAAAGACTGTCGAATGGTATTTAGAACATGCTTCAATCCTTAAAAATATAAAATTTAAGTACGATTATGAGCAATAACTTAAACAAAGTCTTAATAACTGGTGGAGCAGGATTCATTGGCTCTAATTTAATTGGAAAACTCCTCTCTAAAGGAACTGAAAGTATTTACATAATAGACGATCTTTCGACTGGAAAGTTAGAAAATATCGAAACATATATGGATTCAAAGAAAGTTACTTTAATAAACAAAAGAGTTGAAGATTGTAATGAGCTTGATTCGTTACTAAATGGTATTGATTTTTGCTTCCATTTAGCTGCAGGAGTAGGTGTCAAATACATAATGGATAACGTGAGTAAAGCACTTTTAACTAATATAGAAGGAACACATAAGATTATCGAATCCTGTAAAAAAAATAATGTACCAATTCTGATTACTTCAACTTCAGAAGTGTATGGAGTATCAAATGATCCAGTATGGACAGAAGAGACGAAGAGTTTGATTGGACCACCTACAAAGTTAAGATGGTCATATGCTGCATCAAAATTAATAGATGAATTCCTTGCTTTATCAGAATATAACGATGGAAATCTCAAACCAATAATAGTTAGGTTATTTAATATTATTGGAACAAATCAGTTGTCAGAATTTGGAATGGTAGTTCCAAAATTTATTGAAGCCGCATTAAGAAATGAGCCAATTGTAATACATGGAAAGGGTGAACAAACAAGATCGTTTACATGGGTTGATGATGTAGTTAACTATTTCTGCTTATTAGCTGAAAAAGAATTGTATGGAGAAATATTTAATATTGGACAAACAGAGGAAATTTCAATAAAAAACCTTGCTGATATGATAATCAAATCAACAAATTCACAATCAGAAATAATCTATACGCCTCACAACGAAGTTTATGGAGATAAATTTGAAGATCCAATGAGAAGAACGCCATCAATTGAAAAAATCGTTAAGGCCACTGGATATGAGCCAAACATGAGTATTCCTGAAATGATTAAAGAAATAATTGATTACAAACAAATAGGCACTTGAAAGTTTTAATAACTGTTGGAATATTTCCTCCAGATATAGGAGGGCCAGCAAGTTTTGTTCCAAAAATAGCGGATATTCTATCTGACAAAGGATATCAAGTATCTGTTGTTTGTTTAAGTGATAAAAAAATTCAAGATAACCGTAAATACAAAGTAGTAAGAATAATTAGACGACAAAATTTAATACTAAGGTGGATAAAGACAATTTATACAATAATTGAAAATGGGCATGGTGCTAAATATATTTTTGTAAACGGCCTTCCGATGGAATCTTATGTAGCTAATTTATTTTTAAGGAAGAGATTAATTAGGAAAATTGTTGGTGACTGGGCCTGGGAAAGAGGAAGAAATAAAGGCATCATTGATGATTCTTTTGATGAATTTCAACAGAAGTCACATAATCTTCACATTGAAGTGGCTAAATTTTCAAGAGGTTGGACTGCTACTAAAGCTGATCTTGTTATCACACCATCATTGCACTTAAGTAGAGTTGTTGAATCCTGGGGAGTTGATAGGCAAAAGTTAAAAGTTATTTACAACGGTACATCATTGTCTGAAATAAACAAAAAAATTAATAAAGTTCAAAGTTTTACTAACTTTATTACTGTTGGTAGATTAGCCCCTTGGAAAAATATTGACACAATTATTGATTCCATGTATTCGTTGAAAAAAAATGGACTTAAGTTTCACCTCTACATAGTTGGTAGCGGAGATTTAGACAAAGAGTTGCAAAAAAAAATTTTAGAGTTAAATTTAGAAAATTACATAACCCTAACCGGACAAAAAGATCCTGATGAGCTTAAAGATTTTTATTTAAAATCTGATATTTACATTCAGGCGTCAGGCTATGAAGGGCTTCCACACGTTTTACTAGAAGCTATGAATTATGAACTTCTAGTAATATCGACTCCTATAGGTGGTTCCAATGAAATTCTAGAAGATGGAAAAAATGGTTTAATTATAGATTTAATAGATGGAAAGAAGCCAAATTCAGAAAATCTATGTGAGGTTATCCTTAAAACTATAGATAATAAAGATCTCAAAAATGAAAAAATTAGAAACGCAACAATTTTGTTGAGAGAAAAATTTGATGAAAGTAAAAATTTTGAACAATATTTAGAGGTATTTCAATAATGTCAAATTTATTGTTTTATGGAACTACAGATTATGGTGAACATCTAAGCAATTCAGACATATCGAAGTTCAAAGAACTCTCAAATCACTTTACGACTTTTGTTATGACTTTTGGAGATAAAAATCAAACATTAAATCACAATTACGTAACAATCAATTACATAAAAAAACCATCATTATTGATTTTTAAATATATTAAATTTTATTTTTTTAATTATTACAAACTGAAACTTTTTTGTGATCAAAATAAAATAAATATTATTTCTGCAAAAGATCCTATTGCGGCTTTTCTTCCAATAATGATTAAAAAAATATCTAATAAGAAAATTAAAGTGATCATAGAACATCATGGGGATTTTATTGATCTATTTCTTCACCAAAGAAATATGCGATTTAATTGGTTAATAAGTAAATTTTTAAAGTTAATTTCCAAATACACATATAAAAATTGTAATTTGATTCGTGGTGTTGAAGAACAATACACTAAGAATCTAGGTAGTAGGTATAAGAAAAAATATAGTACGTTTCCAGCTTGGGTTGATCACACAATATATAAAAATAATCACTTAAAAAGAGAAGATGTCATTTTTGTTGGGAATATCATTCCAAGAAAAGGAGTTTTATTTTTAATTAAAAATTTTTACAAATATTCAATTGAATTTAGTTCCAAAGAAACTCTGTTAATTATTGGGAAAGAAGAAAACTCTCAGTATGTAGCAGAATGCAAAAAATTCATCTACGAGAATAATATTCAAAATATTAGCTTCTTAGGAGGTAAATCGCATGAAGAGCTTTCGAACTTATATGCTTCAAGTAAATTACTAATTATGGGAAGTAACTATGAAGGTTTACCAAGAGTTTTAATTGAAAGTGGTTTGTGTGGTACACCTAGTTTAGCTTCTAATATACAAGGAATTAAAGACCCTTTTGGAACATTGGGAGGTACAGTCACTTATAAACTTGATGATGATAATGATTTCATAGTAAAACTTAATGAAATCTTGAGTAGTAAAAATCTACAAATAGAACTTTCCAAAAAAGCTCAATTATTATCAGAAAAATTGTCAGGTAAGAATAGCTTTTTAAAAAATTGGATAGAGATAGAGAACAAATTAAATGAATAAAAAATTACTTTATCTCAATCTAGCTATAGATGCAAAAGATACATCTCTTGGATTTACATCAAGTTGGATTAATGAAATATCAAAAATGTATGCAGAAGTAGATGTTGTAACACTCAGACTTGGAGAAGTTCCAAATTTTCCACCTAATATCAATATTTATGGTCCTAAAAATAAAGGAAGGTTTTACAAATATTTATATCTTTTCAAAACATGTCTTTTCTTGACCAAAAAAAATAATTACGACAGATGTTTTTCGCATATGTCCCCTAACTCTTTATTTGTAATTCTATTTATTCTTAAAATAAGAAGAATTAAGTCTACTCTATGGTTTACTCATCCGGGTGCAAAGAATGGTTTTAAGAAATTTATTCTATTTTTTGTTTATAAATTTGTAGATCAAATAGTGACTGCCTCAAAGTCATCATTTCCCTATAAATCAAAAAAAATTGCAGTCATAGGTCATGCAGTAGATCTTGAAATGTTTTATTACACTAAGAATTTAGACCTTAGTAAATTTCTAATTTTGTCACGAATTTCAAAATCTAAAAATTTAGAAATAGCAATAAATGCTTTCTTAAATTCAAACTTTAGTGACAAAAAATTAGATATTATTGGAGGTCCGTTAAATAATGATGATGTTGATTACTTTACTGAACTGAAAAAGCAATTTTCACAATATAAAAACATTAATTTTTTAGATAAAATAGACTACAAAAAATTACCTAATGTTTTAAAAGATTATAGTGTCAGTTTTAATTCAGCAGGGTCAGGTTTTTTTGATAAATCTGTTCTTGAAACTTTATCTAGCGGGATGCTTACATTTTATAAAAATTCAGACTTTGACGAGTTAATTGGAGATTATTCGAATTTCTTTAAATTTATTGATAGTCATGATCTAGAAAAAAAAGTTAATGATTTAGCAAACTTTAGTAAAGAAGAGTTAAAAAATATGAGTGAAATCATAAACATGGGACTCCAAAATCATTCACTAAGAACTTTGAACTCTAGAATAAAAGAATATCTTTAAATTTTTTCTTTAACCCAATTTATTGTTTTCAAAATTCCTTCTTCTAAAGAAACAAGGGCTTCATAACCTAAAATTCTTGATGATTTAGTTAAGTCGGGTTTTCTTTGAAGGGGGTCGTCCTGAGGTAGATTTTTATAAACTAAATTTGACTTAGAGTTGGTGACTTCAATTATAAATTCAGCAAATTCTTTGATTGTAATTTCATTATCATTGCCAATGTTAAATATTTCAGGCTTATCATAATTCAAAGCTAACAAAAGTCCAGCTACTGTATCATCAACATAGCAGAATGATCTAGTTTGGCTCCCATCGCCATAAATAGTTATATCTTGGTTTTTCAAGGCTTGAACAATAAAATTTGTAACAACTCTTCCATCGTTTAATTTCATTGATGGACCATAGGTGTTAAATATTCTAATAATTTTAGCATTTAATGAATACTCAGAAATATATGCTTGGGTTGCTGCTTCAGCAAATCTCTTTGATTCATCATACATACTCCTTGGTCCAACTGGGTTTACATTTCCCCAATAGCTTTCTGGCTGAGGAGTAACTTTTGGATCTCCATAAACCTCAGATGTAGAAGATAAAAGAAATTTTGAACCATATTTTCTAGCGATTCCTAAAGCATTTATAGTACCAATACTTCCAGATTTTAAGGTATTTATAGGATGATTAGAATAAGCCACTGGAGACGCACAGCTTGCGAGATGAATCACAAAATCTATATTTTCTTGGGGATCAAAATGGTTTTGAATATCATGTGAATGAAATACAAAATTTTCATATTTTTCAAATTTCTTTAAATTTTCATTTGAACCTGTAATCAAATTGTCAATAACAATTACTTTAGTTGCTTCATTAATAATTCTTGAAACTAAATTAGAACCAATAAACCCTGCTCCGCCAGTAATTAAATATTTCATTTTATTGATCCCAAAATTTAAAATAATAAAAGTTTTTCAATTCCTGAATGCTAGAAATTTGCTCTTGGTAATCATCGTTTAAAGGATACATTTCAACAAATAATGTACTTTCATCAAATTGTTCTGCGATTTTAAAATTGTTATCTAACTTAATAAATTTGTCATATATTGAAACTTGTATATTTTTATTAATTAATTTTTTATAAATTTTCAATGTAGGCGAATCTCTTAAGTCATCAGTATTTTCTTTAAAAGCAGCTCCGATTAAAATTATCTCATTTAAATTATGAGAAAGTTTTAATTGAAGTAATTTTTCTACAAACCAATCTATATGATTTTCATTTGACGTTATTATTGAATCAATTATTGGTAACTTAAAATCGTTTAAATTAGCTATAGACTGTAATTCAGCAACGTCTTTTGGAAAACAAGATCCACCCCATCCTGGAGATGGTCGAAAATACTGATTTCCTATTCTGTGATCAAGACCAATGCCGTTTAAAATATCTTTTTGATTTCCTCCTAATTTATCAGATAATCTAGCCACTTCATTAGCGAATGAAATTCTGAGTGGTAAGTAAGCGTTTGATAGATACTTTATTAATTGTGAACTAATTGGGTCTGTGTAGATTATCTCTGTATCAAAATCATCATAAAGTTTTCCAACTTTTTTTGCATTGTTATTATTATTGGATCCAATAACCACTCTATCTGTATTGAAAAAGTCTTCAAATGCACTTCCCTCACGTAAAAATTCAGGATTAAAGACGACATCCTCAAAAATTGTTTTTGTTTCTTCAAAAATTGATTCAATTGCACCAGGATGAATTGTAGATTTTATGCAAAGTATTGAATTAAATCTGCTATTTAGATTTTTAAAAACGTCCAATAAATAAGTTGAATCAAGATTTCCTTTTTCATCCATCGGTGTTTGAACGCAAATAAATACAACTTCGATTTCACTCCAATCGACTGCTTCGTAGGAATGAAAATAATTTGTATTCTGAATTATCAAATCATTATTCAAGTAATCAATAAGTTGTGGTTCTATAAATGTCGGTATATTGTTTTTTAAATTATCAATTTTAGTTTTATCAATGTCTAAAAAATTTACATTATTTCCAAGTTTAGCAAATGATAATCCGGTAATTAATCCTACGTACCCTACCCCAATGACAGCAATATTCATATAATTTGATATTAACATCCTCAATTTACTTATAATAAGTTAAATGATTTATTACATAGCACATTCTGATTGGATTCTTAAACAATCAAGAGCTGACATTGTAAAAAAGTTAAATGATGATTTACAAATTACTTCCATTTGCCCTTTAGACGAAAACAGTAAAGAAATTGCTGAAATCTATTCAAGTTCAATTGAATGGAACATTAGCAGGACTAAATTATTTGATCTTATTGGAGTAATTAATTTAAGAAAAATTATTCAAGAACTAAACAAAGATGATATTTTGCACGTATTCACTATTAAAACCCTATTCCTTTTAATAATTTCATCACTATTTTTTAAAAAAAAATTTAAAGTTTGTGTTTCAATTACTGGTTTGGGATATTTATTTGCAGATACTCTGTTAGCTAAGTTTATTAAAATTATTTTAAGACCTTTTATTATTTTAAAAATTAACAATTTAGTAGATATGATCATATTTCAAAATGATAAAAATCAATCAGATTTTATTAAATATTCAAAATATAATAAAAAATCAAACATCATTTCTGGAAGTGGATTAAATACAGATGCATTCATTGAAAAGGGGGATATAACATTACCTGTCAAAGTTATATTTGTTGGTAGGTTAATGAGAGAAAAAGGAGTTCGCGAATATATTCAAATTGCGGAATTAATGCACAAAAATTTAAACGTAGAATTTTTCATAGCTGGAGAACCTGATTTTGGAAATAAAAGTAGTCTTAATGAGAAAGAATTCCAAGAGTTGAAAAATCACAACTCAATAAAATACTTGGGTAAAATTAATGTTTATAAAGATTTGAAAAGTTTTGATGTTTTAATACAACCAAGTTATCATGAAGGTTTTTCAAGAATACTACTAGAAGCAACATATGCTGGTTTATATACAATTTCAAATGATATTCCTGGAATTAAAGAAATTGTTGAGGCTACAAATTTTGGAGTTCTAGTGAAAAATAATGATGTGCTTGCATACGTCAAAGAAATTGAACAGTTTATTCAACATTTAGATGTAAGCGGGACAGAGGAAGCAAAAAAAATAATTTTCAAACTATTTTCAGTAGATGCCGTATCAGACCAGTTTTCTAATATTTATCATGAACTTATCTAACGAATTTCAGATATCAATATATGCAGCTTCTATAGTCTCTTTTTCAATTTCTTTTCTTCTTTGTTACTTAATCTTTAAACTTTTTGGTAGATTTCAAGCAAGAGAATTCAAACAAAAAAGACTTTCAAATTTAAAAATAACACCACTAGGTGGAACTGCAATGGCTATAAGTTTTTTTATTTCTGTGAGACTGCTTGGGCAAGCTGATTCCCAAATTATTTCAATCTCAATATTTGCTTTAGCTATTTCTATATTGGGCATTGTCGATGATTTTTTTGTTTTAAACTGGAAATTTAAATTTTTATTTCAATTTTTGTTTGTAAGTATACCCGTGTATATGCTTGAGGAAGTTATTAATATAGAAAAAATATTTAATATAAACTTTTCTAACAATCTAAATTTTATCTTTACTGTTTTGTGGGTTCTAACCCTAATGAATTCTATAAACTTTATCGATAACATGGATGGGTTTGCATCTATAAATTTGATATTTATTTGTTTTGCATTGTCGTTACTATCATTTGTGCTTAATCAAAATTATTTAGCTGATATTAGTTTCATACTCCTATTTGTAATATCAGGATTTTTCATATTCAATTTCCCACCAGCAAAAATTTACATGGGTGACTCGGGTAGTTTATTTATTGGATTCATTTTAGGTTTCATTAGCATCCTTTTTAATTGGAATCCTGATGATGAAATTTATATTTTTAGTTCTTTTGCCCCAGTATTTTTATTTTTTACAATACCTTTACTAGATTTCTTGACAGTATTTGTATATAGATTAAAGAATAAAATTTCACCGACAACTGGTGGTACTGATCATATTTCACACAGGCTTATTAATAAAGGGTACAGTGCTAAAAAGATTTTGTTAATTTTTACAATAATTAATCTAGTAATATTTCCTCTTTTGGGAATTTCAATCTACTTTAAAGCAGTCTCAGTAATTTCTTTTTCAATATATTTAATTTTTGTATTTTACTTATATATTAAATTCCAAAAAATGGAGCCATTAAAGTAGTCTTCTTAATTCAATTATTCTTTCTTTAGTTCCAGCATCTACCCACCAGCTATCCAAAGTCGAGTGCGTGAGTTGACCTTTGTTCATATATAATTTATTTAAATCTGTAATCTCAAGTTCTCCCCTGTTTGAAGGTTGCAAAGTTTTTATCATTTCGAAACAACTTTTGTCATAGATATACAATCCAACCACTGCAAGTGAGGAGATGAACTCTTTTGGCTTTTCATGAAGCATGACAACTTTATCATTCGATACTTCTACCACCCCAAATTCTTCCGGATTTATTACTTCTTTTAAGAAAATATGTGCACCTGAAATTTTATCCAAATTAATATCCTGCAAAGGATTATTGCCAAAAAAATTGTCGCCTAATACAAAGATTATTTTTGATTTATTTGATATAAAACCCGATGCGTAAGAAAGAGCATCTGCGATACCCTTTGGAGAAATTTGTGAAATGAAGTCTATTTTTAGATCTGGATAATTCTTATTTAAATCTTTAACAATTAAATCATGGAATTCAGGATTAGTAATTACAATAAAATTCTCTACTCCCCAATTATAAAGTTGATCAATTTGCATTGAAATCATACTTTGCCCATTAATATCAATAAGTACTTTAGTAGTTTTATTTTCTTCAAAATCTCTTAGCCGAGTACCTAAACCTCCAGCGGCAATAACTCCATAAATATCATCCATAGAGATATATTAAATAAATAACAGATTAGAGTTGTAATTTGATATGGAAAATAGAAAATATATAATACTTTTTTTATTTATTGCTGTAATCAGTGTTTCTGCTTATCTATTTATACCAAACTTTGAGCGAGAAGAGTTTGACATAAGTAGAGTTGAGGAAATATCAACTGGGACTGTATCGACTACAACTACTGAATTTGACAGTAGTGAACAAAAAGAACCCGAAAAACCAAATCAAGAAAATGATGAAATTTTTGATAATAGAGAAATTGACAACTTACTAATTCACAATACAACTCAAAAAATTGACAACATGTTTACATCTTATCTAGTAATAGGTAGTGATGAAAGAAGTAAGAACTCTTCAGCAAGTAGAGGTTCTAATGAAGGAAGTAGGGCTGATGTAATTCTAATAGTAAATATAGATAAAAAATCAAACATATCATTAGTTTCATTGCCTAGAGATTTGTTAATTGAAGATCCTTGTACAACAAATATACAAAGAATTAATAGCTCTTATAAAAAAAATTCGTGCGGGTCTGCTGAAGAAAATTTATCAGCTGTCATTTTAAATATAACTGGTCTAAGAGTTCAAAACTTTGTTAAATTCAATTTTGAAGGATTCGAAAAAATAATTGACTCCGTGGATGGTGTTGAAATTTGTGTAGATAAAACACAACGTGAAGGTTATTCTTTTGAAATTCCAAAAGGATGTAGCGTTTTAAATGGAGAGATTGCTTTGAATTGGATAGTATCAAGAAATACTGAAATTTTAGACGGTGAAAAAATAATAGACAGTGAAGGAAATGACATTTCTAACTGGAAACCAATGCCTGGAGTAAGTGATCTGACAAGAATACAAAAACAACAACAATTAGTTTTAGCTATGCTGCAAAAAGTGAATGATTTTGAATCTTTAAATAGCTTTTATAAATTTGTAAATGCACTTGAAGATACTTTTATAGTTGACGAAGAAATATCCATCTTGGAAGCATCAAATTTACTATGGGATTTTAAAGATATAGATTTAGAAAAAATAAATAAACTTACTGTACCAACAAAAAATTATATTACTGATAGTGGAGCACAAGTATTAATACTTACTGAAAACTTTTATGATTTCTTAAAAGCCGAAGACTTACTAGATTGATATAACAATCCGTTGGAAATTATAAAAATAACAAATATATCCGGAGAATAAATCATATCATTAGTTAAATTTTGTATAAAAATCATTACAGTTGAAACAAAAATATATATATTTATATCTGACAAGTTTCTATACATTTTGTAAAAATAACTTAACATCAAAAAATAGAAGCCTAAAGATATTATCAACCCATACTCAACGCTAAATGTTAAATAACCGTTGTGGGCAGTTGTCAATTGACTTAAGAATGAGGGGTCAATAATTGGAGGTTTTGAATTAGTTATTTTCCCATCTTTTTGGACAAAAACTCCACTTCTTAGACTTTTATCACCTATTTTGTTATCTAAAACATAAACACCTTCAGGATTTGCCCAATAGAAAAAAGGCCTACCATCGTCAATTTCAAATTTCCAAGACTGAGTCTGACCTGAAAAACCAGAGGTATTTGATAAGAGCGTCTGTCTTTCCCATGGAATTTCTGGAATTGATAATTTTAATATAATTTCAAAATCATTTTGAAAATCAAATTCATTATCAATTGCTAACCAATATTTATTTGGCCTAAACAATTTTATGCCACCGCTATCAAAAGTGATATTTGCGGTATACGGATCCAAAGTATTTGGTTTAAAAACATAATACTCCTTGTTCAAGTTGTTTTCATTAAACATTATTTTTTTTGTATATTGCTTATTTTTGTAAGTAAATTCGTAAATTGTTGCATCAAGGAAAGTATTACCAAAAGACTGCCCATCGGTATGTCCACCAATCTCAATGTAAGATTCATTAATATTGAAATTTATGATTTCACCAGTTGTTCTTGAGTAACCAACTGATTTCCATGAAATCTCATCATCAGATGTATAAATAGAAAATTTACTTCTTGGTAAAATATTATCATGTTTATCGAATTCAAGTTTTATATAACCCAAAGCATTTCTAAATTTGCATTCGTTACATTTATCAGCAAAATTATCTAAGGGCACAATGTTGCTGTTGATACTTAGTTTCTCAACGATAACCGCTAACTCCCCAACTGCTAATTCTCTTTCCTCACAAAGTAATGTTTTAGTGTCCTCACATTCAACATAAAATAATTCTGTAGGTATTGAATTAAATCTTAGAATGCCAGGATCAAGTTCCTGTATTTGGTTAACTAAACAAAAAAATTCTCCTCGATTTACATTTGAATCTTTTGAAATATTACAAGAAGAAGTATTTATAATATCTTCAATAATTGTAGGTTCTGTGTTGAAAACGGTTGATAAAAAATTTATTAACAAGCTTTTTTTCACTCTCACATGCTGACATGTAATCCGATCTTCTGAACATTCAGAAACTAAATTACTTTGAATTAAGATCTCGAAGCCACCACCAGAAGTTCCAATAAAAAATTTATAATCTGAATTGCGATAATTTTCAGGTGTAATCCCTAGTTCAACTTTATTCAAATTTATATTTAAATTTTTTTCAAGAATTTCAGGATTAATTGATAAAAGATAGTCTTTATAAATATTTTCAATATATCCCCCAGGACCAATTTTGCTGATAAGGTTTATATTTTCTTGAGCAATAGAAGTTAAAAGACCTCTATCACTTTCTTTTAATAAAGTTTTTGAGTCTATAAAATATATAAACCCTAATCCAGTAAAAAATATAATAAATAAGTAAAATACAGACTTTTTTGTAATTCCAAAGTTTGAATAAATTACAATTAGAACACCTATAGCTAGAGAAAGATAGGATCCTCTTGAAAAAGTGAAAAATACTAAAGATGCATTTAATAACGCAGCTAATAAAAATATACTTTTCCTTAAATTTTTGTAGAAATGCAAATTTATAAATGTAAGAATAGAAAATAATCCACCAGCAACATTTGGTCCAGAACCTTGATATCCAGACAAACGGCCCCTATTAAAAAAAGTTGGATTTTCATAATTGTAACTAATCCAACCTATTGAATTTTCAATTAATGAAATTTCAAACAAAACTGTAGAAAAATTTAATAACGTAAGAAAGATAAATGGAAGAATGAAATAACTAAGTTCAATTAAATCAAATCTAGTAGAAAATTTTGAAAACAAAATAAATAATAGACAATAGAAAATAATCCTTAATGTAAATGGATGAATGCCATATAAAAGAATTGAGAAAATCATAAATACTATTAGTAATGACCAAAAAAGGTTGAATTCTTTTGTGAAGGCTTCTAGTTTTAAATCTTTCTTTCTTAATAAATCAAAGAAAACCAAAACTGAAAAAATAATAATAATAAAATCTGAAAGTTCAATAAAATTTAATCTTAGAACCCCTGGTGGTAAAACGAATGTTGACGCAACTAAAGTGCCTAAAAGAAATAGATTAACTTTAACTTTCAAGTGGGCCTGGCAGGACTCGAACCTACGACCGACGGATTATGAGTCCGTTGCTCTAACCAACTGAGCTACAGGCCCTGAATATTTAAGATATTACTGATTGAACTTTAAGTGCAATACTCATATCACCAGCAACTTTTAATTTACCGGTCATAAAAGCAGCTTGTGGGCTTGAGGAACCATCCATAATTGATTGCATGGTATCCGCATCTGTTGAAATTGTACAAGTAGCTTCATTGTCTTCTGATGAAATTTCACCAGTGTTACCATCAATTAACACTACATTTTCATCAACAACAAATTTAACTGATCCTCCCAATACACTTAGGTCTTTTCCTTCAGCTCTTTCTTTTACTATTGCTAGGTAATCCATTTTTCCTCCGTTCAATATAAGTATAGTGAATATAAAATTGTATAGCTCCGAGGGTGGGACTTGAACCCACAACCAACGGATTAACAGTCCGCTGCTCTGCCAATTGAGCTACCTCGGATAGCAAATTAATAATACTAGGTATTAAATGGTATTCTGAT
>Ga0255766_10002891_pt1 | contig 15172 bp, 15 predicted proteins | sample 071ome_23_FD_179966 | JGI IMG/M metagenome (GOLD analysis project Ga0255766, IMG submission 179966) | Coastal salt marsh microbial communities from the Groves Creek Marsh, Skidaway Island, Georgia - 071403BT metaG (version 2) | ecosystem: Environmental > Aquatic > Marine > Intertidal zone >... | reverse complement strand
GCAGAGATTTATGGTAAAGGATCTCATGCTGGAGTTGCTCCAGAAAAGGGCATTTCTTCAACAATAATTGCCTCGATTGCATTATCAAATATTTATAATGAGGGTTGGTTTGGAAAAATAAATAAGAATGGAAAAGAAGGTACATCAAATATTGGTTATTATGGAGATCAAAATGGAAATTGTGCTGGATCTTCTACAAATCAAGTTACTGATTATGTAAAGATTAATGGAGAGTCTAGAAGTATGCATCAAGATTTTATAAGTGAAATTACTGAGCAGTATGAAAAACATTTTATCGCCGCATCTAATTTAGTTAGAGACTCTGAAAACAAGAAAGCTACAATAAAATTTAAAAAAAGTATTGATTACTATCCTTTCAAATTAGATGACAACTTAGAGGTTATAAAAATAATAAAAGATTCAGCTAATAAAATAGGTATAAAATCAAGTAATGTTCAAGTTAATGGAGGCCTTGATGCAAATTGGCTAATAAGAAATGGAATACCAACTATTACATTTGGAAATGGTCATTATAATCCACATAGCTTGGAAGAGTACCTAGATATAAAAGAGTACTTAGACTCATGCCGATTAGCAATATCAATAGCTACTCGATAAAATGATTCTTTTTCAAAATGCTAAAATATTTGATGGTAATAAAATTATTTCAAGTGACTCTGTATTAGTTGAAAATAATATAATTAGAGAAATAGGCAAAAATATTAAGGCAAATAAAATTGAATTGAAAATTAATGTAAATAAAAATTTTTTGATGCCTGGTCTTATAGATGCTCATTTTCATGCAAACACTCCAAATTATGATTTTTATTCATCAGATAGATATCCTAAAAACTATATCGCATTTCATGCACAAAACATATTAAGTGATACTTTAAAAAGAGGTTTTACAACTGTTAGGGATGCTGGAGGTGGTGATATTGGTATCAAAATGGCATTAAATGAAAGGTTGTTTAAAGGACCGCGTTTTTTTTATCCAGGTAAAGCAATCACTCAAACAGGTGGTCATGGAGATATGAGGAATTCAGAATATTTAGAGACTTGTGGGTGCGCGTATGATGGAAATATTACTCAAGTAGTAGATGGTGAAGATGATATGAGAAGAGTAGTACGCGAAGAATTTCGCAAAGGTGCTAATCATATTAAACTTATTTTAACAGGTGGTGTGTCAACAAATCTTGCTCCTATAGACATGAAACATTTTAGCGATGCAGAAATAAGAGTATGTGTTGAAGAAGCAGACAGAAGGAATTCATATGTTATGGCTCATTGCCATACAGATGAGGGAGCTTTACGATGTGTGCAACTAGGCATTCGATCAATTGAACATGGCAGTTTAATATCTTCAAAAACTGCAACAAAAATCTCTAAATCGGGCAATTTTGTTGTACCTACTTTGTCTGCTGGTCATCTTATTGAAAAAAATTCTAAACAACTTGGTCTAAGCAATCAATCTTTACAAAAAGTTAAAGAAGTAAATAAAAAAAGATCTCTAGCAATTCAAAATTGCGCTAAAGCGAAAGTTAAAATGGGGTTAGGCTCTGATTTGCATGGCAGAGAATATTTACAGAGTCAAAGCAGAGAATTAATACTAAGAAGTGAACATCAAGAAAATATTGAAGTATTAAGATCAGCAACTGTTGTTAATTCTGAAATATTACAAATGAAAGATAAGATTGGCGTTATAAAAGAAAATGCATTTGCAGATTTAATAATCTTAAATGGAGATCCTTTAAAAAATATAAATGTTTTTAATGATACTAATAAAAATGTTAGGTTTATATTAAAGGACGGACAAATAATTAAAAATTTGTTAACTTAACCCCATAGTCTTTGATCAGGAGGAAATATTAATTGGTTTTGACATTTAATTTTATATTTTCTGTCTTTTTGCATGATTTTTGGTACTTCAATGTTATTAATATTCGCGCCATCCAAAGATAGATAATATGCAGGTGCAACAGCTAATGATGAACCGAACATACAAACGATCATAGTTAAAAAATTATTTTTTTCAGCGAGTCTTTTTAATTTCATTGCCTCAGTTAATCCACCACATTTGCCTGGTTTAATAATAATATAATCATATTTATTTTTTAATTTTTGAAGATCATCAGCAGTATGGCAAGACTCATCAGCTCCAATGGGAATAGTGTGTTTAAATTGTTTGAGAATGTTGTCTTGTTTTTCATGTAAAGGTTGTTCCAACATAATTACATTGAATTTTTTCAATTTTTTTGAAATAGGTATAATTTCAGTTGGTGATAAACTTTCATTGAAATCTATTATTAATTTAGAGTTTTTTGAAATTTTACTGACTAATTTAACAATATCAAATACATTATTTGCGTTAGCTTTTAGTTTAATTAAAGGTGGAAAATTATCTCTTTCAATATCTTTTTGAAGTTGCTTTAATGGCCTTATCCCGTAACTTTCGGTTGTTTTTAGGGGAAAGGGTTTTTTTTTAATTTTTAAAAGTTGCCAAATTTTTTTATTTTTTTCTTTAGCTTCAAGATCCCACATAGCACAATCTACCGCACATCTTGCACTTGATGGTCTCATCATCAATTGTAACATTTCTCTAGAAATACCTTTTTCTATGTATGGTTTTATTGATGTTAATTCTTGGATTGAGTTAGAAATATTTTCTCCATATCTGATGTATGGTGTACTTTCCCCTCGACCCACATAATTATTTTTTTTTATTGTTACTTCTATAGCTATTGCTTGATTTGTATTTTTTGATCTATTTGATGTTTTAAATTCTTCTTTTAAAGTCCAAACTCTTTTTTTAAAATTCATTTCTAATTTTTTTTTCATTTAATCTCTTTCTTTAAAAAATTAAATTTAAAATTTAAAATTAAAATACCTAAAAAAATCACAAAGGAACCGATATATGTTCTTAGATTAGGATATTCATAAAAAAATATTATACCAAATACAGTTAAAAATATAAATCTAAGATATTCGAATGGAGAAATAAAAGTAATATCTTTTAGTTTTAATGCTTGAAAATAACAAATTTGAGATAAGTTACCAAACAAAGCTAAAAATAAAATTAAAACAAAATTTAATTTATCAGTAACTTCTATAAAATCATAAAAAAATATACCAAAAGATACAAATAAGAATAATTGAAAATAAAAAATGACAGAAAAACTATTTTCAGTTCTGCTGAGATTTTTTAAAAAAACAACTAAGAAGCCCCATAAAACTGCTGCAGTTAGAGCGTAGTAATGACCTAATTCAATATAATCAAAATGAGGATTTAATATTATGATCACTCCAACAAAACCAAAAACAATAGCAGTTATACGTGAAAAAAATATTTTTTCTTTCATAAATAGAATTGCCAGTAGAGTTGCAAATATTGGAGCCGAATTTCCTATTGCAGACACATCAGCTAAGGATGATAAAGTAAGAGAAGTAAACCAGAAATACAACGCTAGTGCATTAACGATCGATCTTATAAAATGGATATGTATTCTCTTTGTAATAAGTATATTAGGATTAAGTTTTAAAAAAAAAGGTAATACAAGTATAAATCCAAAAAAACCTCTATAAAATAATATAGAGTAAATATTCATGTAGTCTGATAGATATTTTATTAAAATTACCATCAGAGATGCAAAAAAAACTGATAATAAAATATATGCCAATCCAAGATTTTTGATTGGCATAGAAATTTAAGTTACTCTAACAAAATACTTGCTTGATCTAATGCATCTATAACTCTGTTTTGACCTCTAACAAGTTGGTTTTTAACAAACCCATGATTTTCTTCAGATATTTCATTAAATTCCTCACATAATGATAGCACTGGAATTTGTGGAATCGGCACTGCTGGATCATGTGTAAATCTTGGATTTCTTGCATAATTCAAAGGAACTAAAATTCTTGCTAGTTTTTTTATAATTTCATTAGCTTTTATAGGCTCAATATTATTTTGATTAATTAGTTCGTAAAATTTTTTTAATTTATTCTCAAAATCATCTAAGGCTTGAATAGAGGGAGATAAATCAAAATGATTTCCAGATTTATTTTGATAGTTATTTAAAACCTCTCTAAATTCTTTAGCTGAAGCCAACCAATTAAAAGGTAGATATTTGCAAGTACTTAATTCAATGACACTTGCTGCATAAACTTTAATATCTCTTTCTAAATTTTTTTTATCAGCAATTTCCATCACATCATTTTCGGTATGCCATGCAATATTGCCACCACAACCTCCAACAGCGTAATAGTTTTTCTCTTTTCTTAAATCATCTGGCATAGTTGAACTCAGCATAAAGAAACTACTAATACCGATGTTGTTAAATGAATAATCACCAGCTCTATGAGGTCTCTCACATACGGGTGTTATACCAGTTATATCACTTATTACCTTATGCACATAATCTTCAGCTTCTGTCATTACGGACAAATGATTAAATGTATCGGCCCATCTACAACCTGGTGAGTCGCAATTAATCTGAGCTACACAGTTTCTACTTAGCTCAATTGCAAAGTTGTCTGCATACCAAGTACTTCCAGCATATCTCCCTGTCGAATGCCCAGGCCACCATACTATTTTAACATTTCTTTTAAGTTTATTTTTATTTTCATTTAGAAGTCTTGCAATTTCTAGCATGCAAGCATCACCAGTTGCATTATCTCCAACACCTACATCCCAAGAGTCATAATGACCATGCAATAAGATAAAGTCATCATTTTCATTATTACCCTCTATAGTCACTTCAGGTATTTTTTGATTATACCAACCTTCATCTAATTTAGTAAAAAGTGTAACTTTTTCATTACTTTTGGATAATTCTATAAGTTTATTTCCACTCTCTAAGTTAACAGCAACAACTGGAATATTAGGTTTATTTTCTAATCCATCATATTCAGGCATTCCCCAAATAGATGTACAAATACCCCAATGGATATCAACACCTGGATTAATAGCTATTACTCCAACTGCTCCTGCTTTTTCAAAATCTTGAATTTTACCTGGAAAAGAAAATCCTTCTGATATTATTATTTTACCTCTGACTTTATCTGGAGTTGAAGCTTCTTTGTCTTGTGATTTGTCAAATAAGTTTTCTATATCTTTTGATACATGAGAGGGAACATAATGAAGTTCCGCACTTACTCCTTCTTCACAATTGATACTATAAGAAGGTGGTTTTGCATGAAGCGAAGTGCCATCATTTAACTTCACACTAGCTGTAAAAGGGACACTTAGGTATAAGTCTGGCTCATACACTTTATGCTTAATTCCAAATTTTTCTAATTTATCAGTTATTAATTTACAGGATTTGTTTACATCATCAGGTTTCCATCTTGGAAACTTTGAATACTCTTCAACCAAATCCCACGCAACATCAATGTTTACTTTATCTAAAATTTCTTTATCCATAACAAAAATTTATATCAATTTATTAAAGTAAAAAAAAGCTTCAAAATATCATTTTAGTGATGATTAATTGTCATCATTGATTATTCTTAACTTTTTTTATATCATCAAAAATATGAGAGCGATATATTACGTTAAAACTGGCAAAGCTAAAGAGGTTCTAAATTTAGGTTTATTCGATGATCCAATCCCAAAAAAAAACCAAGTCGTTCTAAAAATACACTATTCGAGTGTTAATCCTGCTGACACAAAAAAAAGATCTGGTTGGATATCCAAAAAATTAAATGAACAATTTGTTATTCCTCATTCTGATGGATGTGGAGAGGTAGTAGATGTATTTTCTAAAGCAGATAAAAAATTGATTGGTAAAAAATTTTGGATTTGTGGAGGCTCAAAAGAAAACATTTTTGGAACTTGTGCTCAATATTATTGTACAAATAAAAATCATCTAGTTCCAATACCTAAAAATACTTCTTTAATTGATGCCTCCTGCCTTGGTGTTCCAGTAGCCACTGCCTATTTTTCAGTTTTTTCAGATTTTAAATTAGGAGAAAAATATGTTTTTATATCTGGTGGTGCAGGAGCTGTAAGCAATTATGCAATACAATTTGCAAAAACAAAAGGTTTAAAAGTTATCACAACAGTTAGCTCAAATTACAAAAGAGAAATTTGTAAAAATATTGGAGCAGATTTAATTTTAAATTATAGAAAACTAAATCAAAAAGAAATTATAGAAGCAGTTAAGGATTTTACCAATGGCGAAAATGTTGACAGATGTATTGAAGTTGATTTTGGTTTCAATATTAAACTACTTCCAAACATTTTAAAAAGAAATGGCATAATTTGCTCATACTCTTCTTCAACTGTATTGAAACCAGCTTTTCCCTACTATTTGTATGCACCTAAAGGAATAAATATAAAAATTGTCCAAGCTTTTTTACATAATAATTCTTATTTAAAAAAAGTAGGAAGTTTTACTAATTCATTAATGATTAAAGGTAAGTTAAGACACCCTAAGGTAAAATCATATGGCTTTAAAAGTGCTTATAAAGCTCATGATTATATTGAAAACTCAAAAAAGATTGGAAAATCAACAATTTTAATAGGTAATTAGTTTTTTTGCTGTTGACAAAAAGTCATCTTATTAGTGATTTATTCATACTTTCATTCTACCTATTTTTATGAAATAACTAAACCAAATGGGAGGCATTTATGTATAAAAAATTATCTGCTGTGCTAGTTGGTTTTATCTCTTCATTGCTACTTTCTTTTTTTGTTAGTTCTGCAAGTGCAGAAGAAATAAGAAGTATGAAGCTTTGGGCAAGAGAGCAGGCTGCTGGTCCAGCTCCACATACGGCTGCTTTAATAATTGCACAAACTTTGAATGAACTTGGTTTAGATATTTCTGTTAATGCAGTTCCTTGGCCACAAATGGCTGATCAAGTTTGGTATAAAAGACTTGATGAAGATACTTGGGATTTAACCATGTGGCAGATGGTTAGTAGACCTGAAAGAAGTGATCCAGATGAATTTACGTATAATTTATTTCATTCATCGACTGCTGAGAAAGGATACAACTTCATTGGTTATGTAGATCCAGAATTTGATGCATTAGCCGAAAAGCAAAGAGTTACTATGGATCCTGCAGCAAGAAAGGTATTAATTGATCAAGCTCAACAACATCTAGCTGATGCAGCTGCAAATGCTTATTTAGTTCATCCACTCTTAAATTTTGCATATGATAATTCGCAATTTAAAGATGGTAGTGCTGTCGAGCAAGCAGGCCTTGGCATAAAAAATATCTGGACATATTTAAATATTGAGCCAATTAATGGTAACAATGATTTAGTTGCTCAAAGTTTAGATGAGATCCAAGCAATTAATCCATTCTTTATTTCAGGAAGTACAGACTCTTGGATAACTGAAATAATATGGGATAGATTGTTAAGGATTGGTCCAGACGGGACACCTCAACCTTGGGCTGCTGAGTCCTATAATTGGGTAGATGAGCAAACTATTGATGTTACTCTTCGATCTGGAATGAGTTGGCATGATGGTAAGCCAGTTACAGTAGATGATGTAATATTTTCCTTTGAAGCACCAATGAATGCTGAAATAGTTCCAATGTATTCACCATTTGTTAAGAATATTGAGTCCATGGAGTCTAAAGGAAATAATGTTGTAAGATTTAATCTAAAATCATCAAATGCAGCATTTTTAACATCATCCTTGGCTAAAATTAATCTAGTTCCAAAACATTATTATGAACCAATTCTTCAAGCTTTAGAAGGCACTGGAAATAATGCTGAAACTATAATTGAAGAAAAGAGAATAGGTTCAGGTCCTTTTAAATTTGTTGATTGGCGACAAAGAGAACAGGTAATTTTAGAGAAGAACTCTAATCACTTTAATCCACCGAAAGTTAACAGATGGATTATGAAAGAAATACCAAATGTTGAAGCATCTTTGGGACAGTTTAGAAAAGGCGAAGTGAACTTTTTAACTGACTATAAAGGTGACCCAGCTGTCCTAGCTAAAATAGTTGAAGAAGATGGAGATATCACTCTTGTTAAATCAATTGATGTAGGTTTCCAATATATGGCGATGAACCATAGAAGAGCTCCTTTTGATGATGTTAATTTCAGAAGAGCTGTATCTTTAGCTATTGATAGAGATGTAATGGTTAATGCGGCATGGGCAGGGAACGCAGTTAAAGCAGGCTCTCATGTTTCTCCAGCTTTAACTTACTACCACAAGGATGGTATTACTGAGTATGAAACAGGTCTTGAGTTAGCTAAAAAGATTTTAGCTGATGCCGGTTATACTGTTAAAAATGGTAGACTGCATTATCCGGAAGGGGTGGCAGAAAAACATTAAATAGAAAGTAAGGGGCGGATGTTTGACTTTTGGTCTATAATTCGAAGATTCTTATACATGATATTTGTTCTATGGGTTGTAGCAACAATTATCTTCTTCATGTTCAGACTAATGCCAGGTTCGCCCCTTACTGCATTCATAGGGACTACATTTACTGATGAACAGCATGATTTGCTGGTTAAAAGATTTGGTTTAGATAAATCTTTATTTGAGCAGTATACTCTATTTTTATTAAATACTCTTAAAGGAGATTTCGGATTATCATTTACTTACAATAAACCAGTTATTGATATGATTGTTGAGGCATTACCGAACTCAATTATTCTAACATTATTTTCATTAATAATTGCTTATATATTTGGTGTCATAGCTGGTGCATATTTAGCTTGGAAAAGGGACACTCTTATAGAGGGTGTATCAATTCCTATAGTGCTTACTACAAGATCTGCTCCGGAGTTTTGGCTTGGTATGATTGCACTTGCTTTTTTTAGTTTTCAATTAGATATCTTTCCATCTGGTGGCACAAGTGCAGCTGGAGTTATTTATGAAACTACATTATCTAAATTAACTAGCCTACATTTTTATTATCATTTAATATTACCATCTTTAGTTCTCGCTTTATATCTCCAAGGCTTACCTTTGTTATTGATGAGATCAAATATGCTTGAAGTAATGCAAGAGGATTTCGTTACGATGTCTAAGATGAAAGGTTTGTCTAGCTGGAGAATAGTAATATATCACGCAGCTAGAAATGCATTATTGCCTGTTGCGACTGCCTTTACACTAGGTGTTGGTTTTGCTTTTGGAGGTAATGTCGTAATTGAGACAGTTTTTAGTTGGCCTGGATTAGGTAGGTTGTTAGTTTTTGCTGTTTCATCAAGTGATTATCCTCTTGCTCAAGGAGCGTTTATTTTCCTTACAGCAATTTTAATACTAATGAATTTTCTTGCCGATTTAATGTATTTATTTTTAGATCCACGAGTAAGCTATAAAACAAAGAACTAATATGATCAGAGAACTTTATAAAATATTTAAAGAAAACAACTACGCAACTGTAGGTGTTGGTATTTATATATTCTTTATTTTAATTGCAATTTTTGCTGATATTATAGCTACCAATGATCCGCTAAGAATAAATTTCTCTTCAAGTGGTTTAGCAAGAAATTTACCGCCTAGTTGGGAATATCTATTGGGAACTACATCAAACGGCAGAGATATTTTTTCACAATTAATTTATGGCTCTAGAAATGCGTTAGCTGTTGGTTTGAGTGCTGCATTGGCTGTAGCAATTTTAGGAACAATAGTTGGTTTAATATCAGGTTTTTATGGAGGATGGATAGACAACTTAATCATGAGATTAGCTGATATTGCACTTGGGTTACCTTTTTTACCTTTTGTAATAGTACTAGCTGCTTTTTTAGGTCCTAGTTCATGGAATGTTGTTATTGCAATTGGTTTATTGCTATGGCCAAATGCAGGAAGAATCATAAGAAGCCAAGTGCTAACATTAAGAGAAAGGGGTTATATAGAGTCTGCTAAGGTTTCAGGATGTAGTAATTTTAGAATTATTTTTATGCACATAGCTCCCAACATACTTCCTTTATCTTTTTTATATGGATCAATTGCTATTGGTTGGGCAATATTAACCGAAGCAAGTGTCAGCTTCCTAGGTTTTGGACCTTCTGATGTAATATCGTGGGGTTATATGTTACAAGACGCTTATAGTTCTCAAGCTCTTTCACTAAAAGCTTACATCTGGTTTATTCCTCCTGGATTATGTATAGTTCTTATGGTTGTTGCTGGTTTTTTTATTAGCAGAGGATATGAGGAAATTTTATTTCCTAAAATTAAAAAATAAAATTATGTTGCAAATAAAAGATTTAAGTATTCACTATGTTGGAAAAGACTATGTTGTCAAAGCTGTAGATAATGTTTCGCTTAATTTACTAAAAGGTGAATTGCTAGGTATAGTTGGTGAGTCAGGCTGTGGTAAAACAACTCTTGCGAGAAGTATTATGGGGGTTAATCCTCAATCAGCAAAAATAGCTTCAGGAGAGATTTTGTTTCAAGATAATAAAATATTAGATGCTGAAGATAAGTTGATAAATTTAGATTATAAATGGAAAGATATTGCCTTTATTCCTCAAAGTGCAATGAATTCTCTTGATCCTGTCTATAGAATTATAGATCAAATGAGAGAAATTTTAATTATAAGGGGTAATCATAGCAAAAAATCAGCTGATAAAAGATCTGAAGAACTCTTCAATTTAGTTGGTATTGAAAAAAATAGATTAAAAGATTTTCCTCATCAGTTTAGTGGAGGAATGAAACAAAGAGTTGCTATTGCTATGGCTTTAGCATTGGAACCTAAGATTGTTATTGCAGATGAGCCAGTTACAGCTCTTGATGTTATTGTACAAAGACAAATTTTGGATCTCTTTAATGATTTAAGAAGTAAATTAAATTTATCAATTATCCTTGTCACCCATGATGTTTCGGTTGTTGCTTACATTTGTCAAAAAGTTGCAGTTATGTATGCAGGAGAGATAGTTGAAACAGGTCCTGTAAAAGATATCTTAGAAAGACCATTTCATCCATACACAATGGGACTAAACAATGCTTTTCCTGATCTTCACTCAACAAATGATTTCCTTGTTCCAATTAATGGTACTCCTCCTAATTTAATAAATCCACCAATTGGATGCCGTTTCAAATCAAGATGCCCATTTGAGGTAAGCAAATGTGAGACTAAACCCGATCGTTTAATAAAAGATGGCAGAGAAGTAATATGTTGGCGAACGAATGATCAAAGTGATCTTTTAGCTAAATCAAAAAAAATTGAAACTTGGGAGTCACAAGAATAATATGAGTACAGTTTTAGAATTTAAAAATGTCTCCAAACATTATGATATTTCAAGAAATATAAGAGAAATACTAACTGGTACAAAACCAAAAGTCAGAGCAGTTGATAATGTTAGCTTTAAAATAAACCAAGGTGAGTCAGTAGGAATAGTCGGTGAGTCGGGTTGTGGAAAGACTACGCTTGCAAAGCTTATATTAAATTTATTAGAACCAACATATGGTGATATTTTTTTTGAAAATAAAAATATTAATAAAATAAACACTACTGCAGAAATTCATAATTTCAAAAAAAATTTACAATTCGTTTTTCAAAATCCTTATGACTCACTTAATCCAAGATTCACAATTAAAGATATTTTATTAGAACCACTAAGATCTCTGAAATATAAAGAAGCAGATTTTGATGAGCTTGTTAGCAATGTAATGAATTTAGTAAAGCTAAAAAATAAAGAAGATTATTTGTATAAATATCCACACGAGCTTTCTGGAGGTCAGTTACAGAGAATTGTTTTAGCGAGAGCGCTAATAATTAGTCCAAAGTTTGTTGTCGCTGATGAACCTGTTTCAATGCTTGATGTTAGTGTAAGAGCTGGAATTTTAAATGCTTTTAATGAAGCAAAAAAATCTATGAACTTTACAGCTATATATATTTCACATGATTTAGCATTAGTAAAATATGTGTGTGAAAGAACTATTGTAATGTATTTAGGAAGTGTTGTTGAGGATGGACCAACAAAAGAAGTAATCTCAAACCCTTTGCACCCTTATACAAAAGCTCTTGTTGAAGCTGTTCCTGTTCCTCATGTTGATCAATCTCATGATCCCTTACCAATTATTGGAAATATACCAGATGCTACAAAATATTATAAAGGATGTAAATTTTCTGATAGATGTCCTAATCCATCACATGACTGTAAGCATGGCAATATTGAAATGGGATTAATAGAAGCGAAACCTGGTCATTGGGTAGACAAGTGTTGTATTAACTGTAAATAATTAAGCTCTTTTTTTCTTAGATCTTTGTTTTCTTATAAGTTTTGGTGGGAATGGGTAAGTATTTTTAGAGTGACTTATCTGCATAGATAATAAACTCTCAGCCATTTTTAATGAAACTCTCCCTGCATTTAGAACAGGAATTCCTAATTTTTTTTCAAGTTTTTTATCTAAACCAGAAAAAGACATTGTCATACAGCCTAAAAGTATTGCATCGGCTCTATCCTCCTTTACAATTTTTTCTCCTAATGCTGACATTTTTTTATATGTTAAATTTAAATCTTTTAATAATTCTAGAACAGGAATATTTATTGCTCTTACAGATGCTAAATGATGATCAAGACCATATTCATGTACTTGTTTTTCAGCCATATTTAACATTGAGTCAAAAATTGTAATAACTGAAAACTTGTGCCCTAACTGACATGCAGTATGCATCGATGTTTGAGCTGGACCAATAATAGGAAAATCAAACATTTCTCTAAAAACGTCAAGACCTGGATCACCAAAACACCCAAGAATAGCTGCATCAATATTTTCAAACTTAGTTATTTCACTCAAGCGATCAACAGCGGGTATGATAGAGGCTATTTCTTCATATGATGACTCAATAGAGCTTCCTCCTTTTGGAACATCGTATACTTTTATATTTGTAGAATTAAAAGACCAATCCTTTAGAAGTTGCTCTCTTCTTTTTAATTCTTTAATTCCATAAGGGCCACCAGTCATGTTACCCGGTACTAAATAAACTATAGCCATATTTTGATTATATATAAACTTATAAATAATCCTAGTAATTTTTAAAAAAATAGACGGAATTAGTATATAATTTTATCAGGTGGTGTAGGGTATGCTAACTTACTATGCGATATATTCATTTTAACGATTGACTCTGCCATAAGCAAACTTGCTTTAACTGGATTTATTACAGGCACTTTTAATTTATTTTCTAAAGTGCTTGTTACATCATGAAAAGCCATACTCATACATCCTAAAATTAAAACATCAGCGCCATCAATTTCAATTGCTTTTTTGCCAGCAAGAATCAATTTTTTTAATGTTGTGTTTTTATTTTTTGCTAATGATAATACTGAAGTATTAATTGCTCTTGTTGAACAATATTTTTTATCTAATCCTAATTTTAAAACTTTATTTTTAAACGTAAATCCATTTTCTTTTAAGGGTGATAATATACTAAATTTATTACCTAATTGACTAGCTAAATAGATTGAGTTTTCTCCTGATCCTATAACTGGAATTGAAACCTTTTCTCTACACGCAGATAAACCTGGATCTGAAAAACAACTAATGATTGCTACATCAAATTTGTCTTTTTCTGCTTTTACAATTCCATTTATAACATTTGGTATTGCTATAGCTTCATCGTACTCTGTCTCAATTGATCCTGGTCCTTTGACAGGAACGGATAACTTTACAGTGCTTTTTTTATCAATATTTTTATTAATAAAATTTAATCTTTTAGAAATTTCAGCATTACCATTCTTGGTTTTTCCTTTAGCGGTTGCAAATTGATAATGAATTTTAATTTTTTTCATAGATCTACACTACATTATACCCCTTTATAACAGCAGGCCTTTTTGATATTTTTTTGTACCATTTTTCTACATTTGGATAATTATTCAACTTAATTTGATGTCTTTCATACCTATCTACCCATGGCCAAATTGCAATATCTGCTATTGAGTATCTGCCAGCAAAATAAATATTATGAGCAAGATGTTTTTCTAAAATTTCATAAACATGTTTTGTATATTGTCTTGATTTTTTTTCTGCAAATTTACTTTTTCCTGAATTGTAGTAAAGATATTGATGGGCTTGCCCTAGCATTGGCCCCACATAGGCTACCTGAAATATAACCCATTGTAGCACTTCCCAATATTTATGTTTAGGTAAGTATTTTTTATATTTTTCAGCTAAGTAAATTAAAATTGCACCAGATTCGAATATTATTTTTTTATTTTCACAATCTTCAATTACTGGTATTTTGTTTGTTGGAGATATTTTAGAAAAGTTTTTTTTAAATTGTTCTTTTTTATCTAAATTTACCAAGATACATTTATATTCTACTTTTAATTCCTCCAGCAAAATACTAATTTTTCTCCCATTAGGAGTTGGAGCTGTGTACAATTTTATCATAACTATCGATTATTTAATATAATATACTATATTAATTTTATTGTGCAAAATTTAGATAATATTATTAAGTTAGCTTGGTGTGACAGAACATCATTTGAGAAAATAGAGAGAATTCATGGTGTAAATGAGTCAGGTGTAATAAAGATAATGAGAAAAAATCTTAAACCAAAGTCCTTCAAAGTATGGCGAGAAAGGGTTAGTGGAAGAACAAGAAAGCACGAAAAAAAAAGATCTTTGTCTCAACAATTTACTAAAATAGACATCAAAAATTATGCTCTATAGATTTATCATATTAATTTTTATTTTAACTGTACCACTAAAAACTTATGCAGATCAAAATGATCAAAGATTAGATTATTTATTTGATAAACTAGCCATTACAAAAGATCAGCAAGAAATAGAAGCTTTAACAAACCAAATTTGGAGGATATGGCATGAAATTGATGATCCAAAAATAACAAGAGCTTTTGAAACTGGCGTTCAAATGATGAATCTAGGTTTTCATTCTAGAGCAATTGATTATTTTGATAAAGTAATATTTGAAATGCCTAATTTTGCTGAAGCTTGGAATAAAAGAGCAACTGCTCATTTCATGATGGGAAATTTTGATCTTTCAATGAGAGATATTAGTAAAACATTAGAGCTTGAGCCAAGACATTTTGGAGCATTAGACGGAATGGGTTTAATATTTATTCATCTTAATCAGCCTGAAAAAGCGATTGATATCTACGATAAAATGTTGGAAATTTTTCCGAACAGTAATTCAACAAAAATGAAAAAAGATAGAATTTTGTCTCTTACAACTCAATCTACTTAAAAATCAAACAGAATAATCAAAATCGATAAAGTAAAAAAACTTACAAAAGT
>Ga0255766_10002875_pt1 | contig 15216 bp, 9 predicted proteins | sample 071ome_23_FD_179966 | JGI IMG/M metagenome (GOLD analysis project Ga0255766, IMG submission 179966) | Coastal salt marsh microbial communities from the Groves Creek Marsh, Skidaway Island, Georgia - 071403BT metaG (version 2) | ecosystem: Environmental > Aquatic > Marine > Intertidal zone > Salt... | reverse complement strand
TGTATTTATGGAATTGGTAACCCAAATGAGTTTAAAAAACACGTAATTCAAATTTCTATTGATGATGAAATTCAAATCTCAAAACTTCTTTCTCAATTTGTAAAGAGTCAGTATTCAAGGTCTATTAATGAACTTAATAGAGGTAGTTTTTCTGTCAAGGGAGATGTAATTGATATTTTTCCTAGTTATTCTGATTTATTCTATAGAATAAACTTTTTTGGAGATGTAATTGAAAGTATTGAGTCTTTTGATCCTATCTCAGGTAATAAAATTGAAAATTTTGAATCCCTAAGGATCTTTCCTGCTATGATATTTGTTACTTCAGAATCAAGTATAAAGTCTGCAATCAATAATATTGAATTTGATCTAGAGGAACAAGTCAAATATTTTGATGAGATAGAAAAATCTATAGAATCAAAACGCATTAGAGAGAGAACAGAGTTTGACCTGGAGATGATTAAAGAACTTGGATATTGTTCTGGCATAGAAAACTATTCAAGATATTTAGACGGAAGAGATCCTGGAACAAGGCCATTCTGTCTTCTTGATTATTTCCCTGAAGATTATTTAATGGTTATTGATGAGAGTCATGTTACAATTCCACAAGTACATGCTATGTATGGTGGAGATAGAAGTAGAAAAGAGAATTTAGTTGAATATGGGTTTAGATTACCTGCAGCATTAGACAATAGACCCCTAAAGTTTGAGGAGTTTGAACATTTACAAAATAATGTTCTATATGTCAGTGCTACACCTGCAGAATACGAGTTAAAAATGTCTGAAGGTCTATTTGTTGAACAGATAATTAGGCCAACTGGTGTTTTAGATCCTATTATTGAGATTAGAAAATCTGAAAATCAAATAGATGACTTAATAGAAGAGATATTATTAAGAGTTGAGAGTGATGAGAGAGTTTTAGTTACAACGCTAACTAAAAGAATGGCTGAAGAGCTTACAAAATTTCTTCATAAGGCAAAGATTAGAGCAAACTACATTCATAGTGATATTGATACATTAGAAAGAGTTGAAATAATGCAAAATCTTAGAAAAGGGTATTTTGATGTTTTAGTTGGAGTAAATCTTTTAAGAGAAGGTCTTGATTTACCTGAAGTATCTTTAGTGGCTATTTTAGATGCGGATAAAGAAGGATTCTTAAGAAGTCATAGATCATTAATTCAAACTGTTGGTAGAGCTGCAAGAAATATTAACGGAAAAGCAATTATGTATGCTGATTCAATTACAGATAGCATGGACAAAACAATAACTGAGACATCATATAGAAGAAAAAAACAAGAAAAATTTAATATTGAAAATGATATTATTCCAAAACAAATGGATAAATCGTTTACAAATACATTTGAAAAAGATATTCAAATTGTAAATAGTTCTTATGAAGATTTTGAAGATGAACTTAAGGCTTACCAAACAAGAAATGAGATAGAGAAGAGAATTAAAGAATTAAGAAAACAGATGGAAGATGTAGCAAAAAAACTTGACTTTTTATCTGCTGCAGATCTAAGAGATAAAATTGAGCTCCTCAAAAAGAAATTAAAATAAAAAAAGGTGCACATGAGTGCACCTAATTTATAGGATTATTGAAAATATTTAGCCAATGTTAATTACCCTGTTTGGCTTAGATATATTCTCTTTCCTTTTTGGTAATTTAATTTTTAGAATACCATTTTTATAATTAGCCTTGATCTTATCCTGATCTACTGAATCTGGAACTCTAAATGATCTTTGAAAAGATGAAAAATTAAATTCATTTAATCTCATTTTATCATTTTCATTAGTATTTGAAGTTTCAGATGAAATAACTAATACCTTATCATTTAATTCAATCGTGAAATCTTCTTTTTTCATTCCTGGAACTGCAAGGTCAATCTCAAAAGAATCATTATTTTCTAAAGAATTTACTGATGGTACAGAATGACTTCTATTTAAAAAATTCATACCAAAGTCATCATTAAAGAATTCATTAATTAATGATGGAAAAACATTGTTATTGTTATATTTTACTATTCTCATAATTTTTTTTTTAGTTAAACAATTTGAATTATAAATTCATTATGTATTAGTCAAAAAGAATACCAAATGATAATTAATGACAATTTGGCAATAAAAAAGAAAAATAAAGTGACTTTATGTCAGTTTATAGCAGCTTGAACTTTATTTGCGGCTTCATCAAAGGCAGTTGCAGATAAAACATTTAATCCTGAACCATCGATTATTTCTTTTGCTTTATCAGAATTAGTTCCTTGTAGCCTAACAATAATAGGTATATTAATATTACCAAGATTTTTATATGCAGAGACTATACCTTCTGCTACACGATCACACCTTACAATTCCACCAAATATATTAACTAGTATTGCTTTTACATTTGAATCCTGCAGAATTAATCTAAATGCTTTTTCAACTCTACTTGAATCAGCAGTTCCTCCAACATCAAGAAAATTAGCAGGTTCACCTCCAGCAAGTTTAATCAAATCCATTGTTGCCATTGCTAAGCCAGCTCCATTTACCATACACCCAACATTTCCATCTAAGTCAACATAATTTAGCCCAGACTCTCTAGCCTCAACTTCAACAGGATTTTCTTCACTAAGGTCTCGCATTGATTCATATTCAGCTTGTCTAAAAAGAGCATTTTCATCAATAGTTACTTTAGAATCTACAGCTATAATTTTATCATCAGCTGCTTTAAGAACAGGATTAATTTCAAAAAGTGATGCATCTGATCCAACGTAAGCATTGTAAAGATTGGTAACAAATTTCACCATATTTTTAAAAGCCTGACCATTTAAACCAAGATTAAATGCAATTTTTCTAGCTTGAAAAGAAAGGATTCCTGAACCAGGGTCAATTTCTTCATTAAATATTAGATCTGGAGTATTTTCAGCAACTGCCTCGATATCTACTCCACCCTCTGTTGAATATACAATCATATTTTTTGAAGATGATCTATTTAGTAAAACTGACATGTAAAACTCTTTTCTATCACTATCACCGTCATAATATACATCTTCAGCAATTAAAACTTTACTTACAAGCTTACCTTCTTTAGAAGTTTGAGGAGTCACAAGATTCATTCCAATTATTTCTGAAGATATTGACCTTACCTCATCTAGAGATTTAGCAATTTTTACTCCTCCACCCTTTCCTCTTCCACCTGCATGAATTTGAGCTTTAACAACAAAAATTTCAGTTCCTGTTTCATTTGAAAGTCTTTTTGCACACTCTACAGCCTCATCTGGATTATTTGCTACATAACCTCTTTGTATTGAAACATTATATTTTTCTAGTAATTGTTTTCCTTGGTATTCATGAATATTCATGGCGACAAATATAATTACAAAACTTAATATATTAATTATTGTAAAGGGTATTATATTAGTATTGTTATTATTATCATGAAAATCTCAAAATTAAAAGAAGCTGCAAATCAATTTGGAACACCATTATATATATATGATCTTGATATTATTAAAAATCAGTATATAAAACTCATGGAATCCATGAAAAATTTATCAAATTTTAAAATTTATTTTGCAGCCAAAGCATTATCCAATATTTCAATTTTAAAATATTTCAAAATGCTTGGCTCAGGATTAGAGACTTCATCTATTGAAGAGGTTGAAATTGGACTTAAGTGTGGATTCAAAAAAGAAGAAATAATTTATTCACCAAACGGAGTAAGCTTGGAGGAATTATCCAATGCTCAATCTTTAGGAGTCAAAATAAACTTAGACAGCATAGAATCAATCAAAGATTTTACAAAAAAATTTAAAGATCAATCTATCTCTGTAAGAATTAATCCAGGCATTTATGCTGGAGGACACGAGAAGATAAGTGTTGGTCACAAAGATTCAAAGTTTGGGATTCCTGAGAACAAACTTTCAGAACTTATAAGGATTGAGGAGAAATACAGTGTAATTATTTCCGGAATACATGTTCACACTGGAAGCGACATACTTAAAAATACAGAATTAGAATTAACAGTAAAGAAAATCTTTAAAATTGCAAAGCAATTCAAAAATTTAAAAAGAATAAATTTAGGCGGAGGAATAAAAGTTCCATATTTTAATGGAGATTCTCAGACGGACCTTTCAGAATATTCAAATGTAATCTTCTCTGAGTTAAAAAAATTTGAATTAGACACCAAAAAAAAGATTGAAATTATTTTAGAGCCTGGAAAATTTTTAACAAGTGAATCAGGTTTCTTTATTACCAAGGTTAATTACATTAAAAAATCTTACAAAACTAAATTTGCTCAAATTGATACTGGATTTAATCATCTTATAAGACCTACATTATACAACTCATATCATGAAATAGTTAATCTTAGTAGTGAAATCAATGAATCTGTAGAGTATGATATAGTTGGTTATATATGTGAAAAAGATACATTCGCTGAAAAAAGAAGTTTAAAAAAATTAAAAAATGGAGACCTTATTTGTTTAAAAAACTCAGGAGCATATTGTTTCAGTATGTCGAGTAATTATAATAGCAGAATTAAACCAGCTGAGGTTTGTTTAGTCAATAATGAAATTAAACTTATCAGGAAAAGAGAGACAATTAAAAATATTCTTGAAAATCAAATTGATATTTTTGAAAATAATTGTTGATAACTTATCAAAATCTACATTTAAAAATCAAATTTTTATAGATCAAAAAAAATTGCAAAAAGTTTTGCAGTAATACAAAAAACTATATCTTAGCCGATTCAAATAACAAATATTTACTGTTATTATAGTGTTTTGTTAAATAAATATGCTAATTTTACATGTTTAGTTAATTTTAACATTATTTTAACATTAATAAACGTTAATAAAATTTAATAAATATGAAGATTACAAGAATATTCTTAGTTTTCTTATTGAGTGCAGGTTTTGCATTCGGTCAGAAGACAGTTACAGGAGTTGTTTCTGATCCTGATGGTTTGCCCCTTCCTGGTGCAACTATCCTTATATCTGGAACAACTAGCGGTGTAACTACTGACTTCGATGGAAATTATTCCATTGCAGTTGAAGAAGGTGTATCATTAGTATTTAGTTTTGTAGGTTATGAATCTCAATCAGTTGTTGTTGGTAGCCAAAACACTCTAAATATTACCCTATCTGAAGGAAATCAATTAAGTGAGGTTGTAGTAACTGCACTTGGTCTTGAAAGAGAGGCACGTTCTTTAGGTTATGCTGTAACTACTGTTGGTTCTGAAGAAATTGAACAAAAGGGTGTTGCAGATGTTGCAAGGACTCTTACGGGTAAGGTTGCTGGTGTAAACATTACTAACACTACAGCTACATCTGGTTCAGGAACTAACATAATAATTAGAGGTATGACATCAATTACAGGTTCTAACCAACCTTTATTCGTTGTTGATGGAGTTCCTTTTAATTCATCAACTAATGGAGAGTCTGGAACTTTCTGGAACGGTATTACCGAATCTAGTAGATTCTTAGACTTAGATCCAAATAGTATTGAAAAAGTTGATGTCCTTAAAGGATTAAATGCTACCGTACTTTATGGTCAGCAAGGAAGAAATGGTGTAATACTTATTACTACTAAAAACGGATCTGGTGCTAAGCCATCTGTAAAAGGTACTGAAGTTACTGTTAGTCATTCTACTTTTGTAAATGATCCAGTACTTCCAGACTATCAAAACGACTATGGTGGTGGATTTCACCAATTATTTGGATTTTTCTTTTCAAATGGTGGTCCTAACTTTGACCCAGCTATTAACGATCCAAGACAATTTGGTCCTTATTATTTAAGAGAGGATGCTAACAACGTTTACGTTAAGCACCCTTATGACTATATTGCTAACAGATCATTAGTTGAGCCAGAATTCGCTGATTTAGTTGGTACTGAGTATGCATATAAAAATTATAAAGGTGTTGAAAACTTCTTTGATCCAGGTTTAGTTAATACTACTTCATTAAACCTTAGATCATCTGGAGATAATGGATTCTTCAATATGTCGTTTGGTAGAACAGATGATGAAGGATTTACACCTAACAACCGTCTTAGAAAAACAAACTTTGGTATTGGTGGTGCTGCTACTCTTGAAAATGGTATTAAAATAAATGGTACTTTAAACTACGCTAATACGGATTATACTACTCCTCCTATTGCTGCCTCTCTTGGTAGTGGATCAGTGAGTTCATACACTTCATCTATTTTTGGTGATGTAATGTATACTCCAAGAAGTGTTGACTTAATGGGACTTCCATATATTACATCTGATGGTAGATCTATCTACTATAGATCAGGTAACGATATCCAAAATCCAAGATGGACTGCAGAAAATGCATTTGACGCAGAATTAGTTAATAGAGTATTTGGAACATTTGGTGTTTCTTATGATCTAAACGATAACTGGTCATTAAGTTATAAGTATGGAATAGATAACACTAGCCAGTTTACTGAGCATGCACAAAATAAAGGTGGTGTTGATGGTAATTCAACTGGTATATATGTAACAGGTGATGAAATTACAACAATTCAAAACCATAACTTTACATTATCATTTAATGATCAATTAGATGATGACTGGTCTATAACAGGTCTTGTTGGTGCATCTGCAAACAGACAAACTTTTACTGGTAGATATACTTCAAATGAAAATCAATTAGTATTTGGAGTATTAAAGCCATTTAACTTTGTATCTCAAAGTGTTGACAGTTATGACGCTGAACAAAACATTTATGGAGCATTTGCTGATTTAAGCTTTAACTACAATGATTACTTATATTTAAATGTAACTGGTCGTCAGGATTGGAGTTCTACAATGGAACCTGAAAACAACAGCCTTTTCTATAAAGGTGCAAGTTTATCATTTATTGCTTCTGATGTTATTCCAGCTTTATCTGGTGACATAGTTAATTATGCTAAATTAAGAGTTGGTTATGGTGAATCTGCTGGATTTGCTAACCCATATAGAACTAGATCATTACTATCCTTAAACGCTAAGGCTTTTGATCAAGGTAGTGGTGTTATTCAAACAAATACAACATCTAATACTCTTGGTAACCAAGCTTTAGAACCAGAATTACTTTCTGAGGTTGAGGTTGGTCTTGATACTAGATTATTTAACTTCTTAAACTTTAACGTTTCATTATATGATAAGAATACTACAAATCTTATCACTACAAGAACACTTCCTGGTTCAACTGGATTTACTTCTACAACAGTTAATGCTGGTAAGTTAAACGTAAAAGGTGTTGAGGTTGATTGGGATGCTAACTTAGTTAACAATGGTGATTTCAGATGGAATCTATTTGGTAATTTCACAGCTGAAGAGAATCTAATCGAAAGTTTAGGTGAAGGAGTTCAAGAATTTACTTATACTCCTGTAGTTAGTAGTGGAAGACCACAAAACTATGCGATTGTTGGATATCCACTTGGAATGATGAAAGCTAATGTAAGACAAACAAATGATGCTGGTGAATTCTTAATCGATGACGATGGATTCTATATAGAAACTACAGAGCCAGAATTGGTTGGTGACCCTAACCCAGACTGGACTGCAGGTATAACTAACTCATTATCTTGGAACGGTTTATCTCTTGACTTTACATGGCAATATCGTCATGGTGGAGATATGTTCTCTCAAGATGCTGCTACTCTTGTAGGACGTGGTGTATTAAACCCAGGTACTAACAGAGAAGGTTTATACGTTTTAGATGGTGTTAATAAAAACACTGGTCAAACAAACACAACTCAAATAACTGCTATTAACTATGGTTTTGATGTATTTTCATTTGGACCTGGAGAAATACAAATATTTGATGCTACTACAATAAGACTAAGCGAAGTTAACCTTTCATACGATTTCCCAAGAAATCTATTAGAAAGAACTCCATTTGGATCTTTAACAGCTACTTTAACTGGAATTAACTTATTCTATGATGCTGTAAATGTTCCTGATGTTGTTAATTTCGACTCAAATGCTCTTAGTACAGGTGTTGGTAATGCAATGGGTCTTTCATTCATTACAGGACCTTCGTCTAGACGTGTTGGTTTAACATTAAAAGCAACTTTTTAATTTAATATAAAATGAAAACATTAAATACATTAAAAAATAACATTTTAAGATCAATTGCAGTACTTACTGTATTGTTTTCACTTAATTCTTGTGAAACACTTGAGCTTGAAATTCTTGAAAGTCCTAATGCTTTGACTCCTGCTAGTTCAGATATTGACTTTTATCTTAATGCTATGCAATTAAACATGGCTAGCTTCTTTAATGGAGTAAAAGATGAAGGTATGCAACTAACAAGAATGTCACATTTATACGGACCATTCTATGAAAATGCATTTTCTACTACTCAAATGAGTGGACCATGGAATGATGCATATTCGGATATCTTTACAGATTTCGATAATATGGTTCCTAGAGCTGAAGAAAAAGGGTGGGAAACTCACATTGGAATTGCTAAGTTTATCAAAGCATATGCTATGATTACTTTAGTAGATTACCTAGGTGATGTTCCTTATTCTCAAGCTGCTTTAGGTGTTGAAAACCTTAATCCTGGAGTTGATTCAGGAGCTTCAATCTATGATGCTGCTCTTGCTTTAATTCAAGAGGCTAAAAATCATTTTTCAGTCCCTGCTCAATCACCAAGTAATGATTTATTCTATGGTGGAAGTAGAGATAACTGGACTAGAGCCACTAATACACTTGAATTAAAGTTAAGGTTACAAAGAAGAAATGCTGCAGACTCTAATGATGCAGGTGCAATTAATACATTAATATCTAATGCTGCATCAGGTCTTATTGTTTCTAAAGCTCAAGATTTCCAATTTGCTTACGGAACTTTAAATGCATCTCCAGACTCAAGACATCCAGCTTTTGTATCAAATTATGAACTAGCTGCAGATGTTAACGATTATATGTCAAATGCATATTTAGCAGAGTTTGTTGCACAAAAAGACGTAGTCGATGTTAGAGCAAATTACTATTTCTACAGACAAGATGATGACGTTACTGATAACGATGATAACGAAATTCCTTGTGGTAATGAAAGAAGACCATCACATTACTCTCTTTCAGAGATTTTCTGTTACATTGGATATAATGATGTAACCCCTTCTGAGAGTACAAGTAATGGTTACTGGGGAAGAGACCATGGTGATAACGATGGTATTCCACCAGATGGAGGTTTAAGAACTGCTTGGGGATTATACCCAATTGGTGGTCAATTTGACGATGGTTCATTTACTTCTACTGAAGGTCAAGATATGGGATTAAAAGGAGCTGGTATTCAGCCGATTCTTTTATCATCTTATACTCACTTTATGATTGCTGAGTGGAATCTTGCTAACGGAAATACTGAAGTTGCTAGACAATTCTTAGCTTCAGGATTAGCAGAATCTTTCTCAAAAGTAACAGGTTTTGCTACTGAGATGGGTAATGCAGGAGCTGTAGAATTTAGAGATGATGCTACTATTGATGGTGATGCATTTTTAGCAGGTCTTAGTGATAATATTGACGCGTACATTGAATACGTTGCTGGAACAGGGGCTTCATCTTTATGGAATACAACCGATGATAAGATGGGACTTTTAGTACAAGAATACTTTTTAGCACTATGGGGTAATGGTGTAGAGGCTTATAATACTTTCAGAAGAACAGATAAGCCATCAGATCTTCAACCTTTACTTAAGACTGCTAACAATGACATGATACAATCATTCTTCTATCCAAGAACAGAAGTTGATAACAATAACCAGTTAAATCAAAAGTCTGATCACCTAGTGAAAGTCTTCTGGGATAACTAAAAAATTAAATAATTATGAAAAATTTAAAATTATTAATTGTTGGAATTGCGCTCTTAGGGCTTAATTCTTGTATGGATGAAGATAAAATTCTTGCTATTCCACCTTCTGGTGCTTTAGTAACAATTACTCCTGATGGTGCAGCTGTATTTGATTTAAATAATGCTGCAGGTTCAATATACTCAGGTGACTTAAATGATGCAACTAACAATGTTGCGAACTATGAACTTAGTGCAAATGTTTATTATAAAGCAAGTGCATCAGTTTCTGCTTCTACAGTAATTTATAGTGCATCTTCTTTTCCATCAAGGTTTGAAATTTCAGCTGCTGAAGTATTATCTCAATTAGGAATACCTCAAAGTGCTGTAACTCCAGGAGATTTGGTAGAATTTAGAGCTACTATAACTACTGATGATGGTAGAGTGTTTGACGCTTCTACATTAAACGGTGATGCCGCAGGTGAAGCCTTAATTGGTGCTTATTCGTGGGATGTTCCATTCTTCTGTGAATTTCAAGATTCAGCAGCAGCTGGTACATATGTTATGACGTTAGTATCAAAACCAAGCTACTTTGATGAGACATACGATAGAGATCTAGCCAGTCCAAGAACAATTACTGCAACTTCTACAGGAGGTGTAGTAACATTCCAGGACGCATTTGGTGAGGGTGATGACTTCGTTGTTACTATGGATCTTGCGACATCTCAAGCAACTAGTGCTGAAACAGGTTCTTTAGCACCTGCAATGGATTATTTTGCAGGATATACTAATCCTTACCTAACTCAAAGATCTGCAACATATTTCTTTTCCTGTACTGGGCAAGTTGCCTTCCAGTTAAAGCAATGTGTTGACCAAGGATGTTTTAGTTCAGGTTCTGATAGATATATAACACTTGTTAAGCAATAAATTCTAATAATTTAGAAAAAACAAAAAGGGAGTTAATTTTTTAACTCCCTTTTTTTATATATTATATTGAATATGGAAATCTACGGAATTAGAAGTATAATTGAAGCAATTGAATCTTCAAAAGAAATATCAAAAGTTTACCTTACTAAATCAAATAAGCAAAGTGAATTATTAAAATCATTAATTTCAAGACTTGAAAAAAAATCTATAAAATTTACATTTGTTCCTAAAGAGAAGTTCAATAAATATAAAAATAAAAACCATCAAGGAGCAGTAGCTATACTATCACCAATAAAACTATACACTCTTGAGGATTTAATCACTAAGACTTATAATAAAGATAAAAAGCTAACATATTTATTATTAGATGGGATCACAGATACCAGAAATTTTGGTGCAATAATAAGAACATCTCTTGCGTCTAATGTTACTGGTATCATTATATCACAAAATAATTCAGCTCCAATAAATTCAGATGTAATAAAAACGTCAGCAGGTGCTGCATTTAAAATTCCAATAGCACGTATTAATAACCTTAAGGATGCTATAATTCATATTAGTTCTTTAGGGATAAAACTTTTCTCTTTATCAGAAAAAGCAAAAAAAACTATATATGATTTGAACTATAAAGAATCTGTTGGACTGATTATGGGATCAGAAGATAAAGGTATAAGTAGAGGTGTTCAAAATTTATCAGATGAGATTATTAAAATTCCAATAAATCCAGAAATTGACTCACTTAACGTATCAGCAGCATTTTCAGCTGTGATTTTTGAAATTATTAGACAAAGAAATTTTTGATCTAAAAAACGTAATTTAGTAAAAAATTAAGCTTGTTTTTTAGTAAAAACATATTACCATTATTTTTACTTTTCATATGGCTATTCATAAGTGGTTGTAGTTCAACAATTTATCAAAGTTTTGATGAGCCTATTCTTGTTGAAAACATATTTGAGGTTAATGATAGTATTGTCAAAAAAGATCCAGTAAGTCTTCTTATTAGACCTTCCCCTGTTAACGAATTTTTGGGATATCCACTAGGTTTGGCAATTAATCAACTTGTTAGTGATAATCCTGACGAAAAATTTGAACTATGGTTAAATAAAAAGGATAAAAGAAAAGATCGACTTGAAAAACTTATATCTTCAAAGCAATTAGATCAACTCAAAAGATATAATAAATCCTTTAATAATTTTCTAAAAGGTTTAGGTAAAGATCCTGTTTATTTATCAGATATTGATTTTAGAGATAATAAAAGAAGATTAAAACAATTTTATGACAATATTGGCTACTTTGATTCACAAGTTAGTCATGATACAGTTATTAATTTAAATCAAGCTAAAGTAAAGTATAGTATCTTCAAGAACGAAAGGTATTTAATAGATACACTTACATTTAATATAGAATCTAAATATTTGGATTCTCTAAACAAGGTAAATTTTAAATCTAGTATATTAAAAAAAGGTGAGTACTTTTCAGTAAATAAACTATTATTAGAAAGAGATAGACTTATTTCTTTATTTAAAAATAATGGAGTTTATAACTTTCAACAAAGAAGTATAAAATTTAATGTATTAATAGATAGTACAAGGCAACAAAAAACAATACCTATCATTTTAAATATTTTAAATCCTAGATTAGATAATGATTATCAAATAAAAAGAGTAAATCAAATTGATATTTATGTTGAGACATTAGACGAGCTTTCAAATATTAACTCATATACAGACTCTATAAATTATAATGGAATAAATATTTTTTCAAAGGGAAATCTTAATTATTCTGCAAAATCATTAGTTGAACCTATTTTTATCAAATTAGGTGAAGCTTACAGTGAAAATGATAAGCTTCTAACTTCACGGTATTTTTCTAATCTTGGAAACTTTAGGTATCCAAGAATTGTTTTTGAAGAACAAGGTGATAATTTAAAATCCTCAATTTATCTTATTCCAAGAGACAGGTTTAGTCTTGGTTTTGATCTTGATTTCACTCACTCAAATATTGAGGACTTTGGAATATCATTCGGAACTAACCTTAATATCAGAAACATTTTTAGGGGTACTGAAAATCTATCTTTAAACCTTAAAAATTCAATAGGAGCGTCAAATGACATCAATATACCTAACGATTCATTTTTTAATCTCTTTGAGTTAGGGGGAAATGTTAATATCAGACTTCCAAGAGCCTCACTTCCCTTTAATTTAAATAGATACATTAAGAAAGAAATGAATCCTATTACCAATATAATACTTGGGACAACTATTCAAAAAAATATTGGTTTAGATAAGCAATATTACAATGGAATCTATGAAGTAAATTGGAATCCTTCTAATTATTCCAAGATTAATTTTAAGTTAATAGATTTTGAATTTGTAAATAATCAAAATATTTCAAATTATTTTAATGTTTACAGAAACTCCTATGACAAGTTGAATTATATATCATCATTGTACAACATTAACCCAAACACTATTGATGAAAATGGAAATTTAACAATTCCCCAAGGATCTGATATATTTATATCTGAAGTATTAAGTAATAAAACCTCACTTAATTCTGAATCACCATTTTTTAGAGACATAAACTCAATACTAGAAAGAAAAGAAAGACTTACTGAAAATAATTTGATTATTGGTTCTTCAATAATAATAAATAGAAATACTCAAGAAAATTTTTTAGATGAAGATTTTTCTCAACTTAGAGTAAAACTTGAAATGGTTGGTAATGTTTTTAATGAAGTTTTAAGAAGAAATAATCAAAATATTGATAATAAAGTTGAGATATCAGGTATTATTCCTTCCCAATACACAAAATTAGAAATAAATTACATCAAGCATTTACTATTAAATAATGGAAATGTGTTTGCTTTCAGATTATTTACAGGAGCAGCTATACCTTATGGTAACTCAAATTATATACCATTTACAAGATCATATTATGCAGGAGGATCAAATGATAATCGAGCATGGAAAGCATACAAATTAGGTCCTGGAAGTAGCAATAATATTAATGAATTTAATGAAGCAAACTTTAAAATATCTATGAATTTTGAATATCGTAACAAAATTAGTGGTAATCTAAATGGTGCATTTTTTATTGACATTGGTAATATTTGGAACTTAAATGATAATATTGAGGATAAATCAATGACATTTGATAAATTTTCAGATTTGGAGGAATTAGCAATAGGGTCTGGATTTGGTTTAAGATATGACTTTAATTTCTTTGTATTGAGACTTGATACAGGTTTTAAGACCTTTAATCCTGCAAGAGAAAAAACAGATAGATGGTTTAATGATTTTACCTTAAAAAAAGCTGTATTTAATATTGGAATTAATTACCCATTTTAGAAATAAGTTTAATACTTTTGACAAAAATTGTCAAAAAAAATTATTTTGAAAAACAACTTTATCTTCGGAAAAGAAAACCAAAAATTATTTAATCTTGCTAAAGAAAAAAAGTTTGCGCTTCCTGCAATTAATGTATCAGGAAATAATACTATTAACCCAGTATTAGAAACTGCATCTGAGTTAAACAGTCCTGTAATTATTCAATTTTCAAATGGAGGTTCGCAATTTATTGCGGGTAAAGGAATGTCTAACGAAAACTTTAAAGCTTCTATAGCTGGATCAATAGCTGGTGCTTATCATATTCATAAAGTAATTAATAATTATAACTCTAAAGTAATAATTCATACTGATCACTGCTCTAGAAATCTTTTACCATGGGTAGATGGTTTAATTGATTATGGTAAAGTTTTTTACAAAAAAAATGGTTATCCACTATTTTCATCTCATATGATTGATCTTTCAGAGGAATCACTTGAGGATAATATAAGTACTTGTAAGGAATATCTTAAGAAACTTACTGATCTTGAGATGACATTAGAAATAGAATTAGGTGTGACAGGAGGAGAAGAAGATGGAGTTGATAATACTGATATTGATTCATCAAAACTATACACTCAGCCAGAAGAAGTTGCTTATGCATATTCAGAGTTAAGCCAAATTAGCAATAATTTTATGATTGCTGCAGCATTTGGAAATGTTCACGGAGTATACAAGCCAGGAAATGTAAAACTTACTCCTAAAATATTAAAGAATTCACAAGAATTTGTATCAGAAAAATTCAATTTACCTAAAAATTCACTTGATTTTGTATTCCATGGAGGTTCGGGTTCATCTGTTGAAGAAATAAGAGAAGCTATAGATTACGGTGTTATTAAAATGAACATAGATACAGACCTACAATTTGCATTTACTGAAGGTATTAGAGATTATATGATTAGTGAGTCTGCTTACCTGATGAAACAAATTGGAAATCCAGATGGTGATGACATACCAAATAAGAAATATTATGACCCTAGAGCTTGGCTTAGAAAAGGAGAAGAGACTTTTAAAACAAGACTTAGAAAAGCCTTTGATGATTTAAATAATATCAATACCTTAGATTAAAACCTAATAGTATGAGTTGGTTCAAAAGAACAAACAAAAATATTAGTACAAAAACCGAAGAAAAAAAAGATATACCT
>Ga0255766_10002871_pt1 | contig 15224 bp, 16 predicted proteins | sample 071ome_23_FD_179966 | JGI IMG/M metagenome (GOLD analysis project Ga0255766, IMG submission 179966) | Coastal salt marsh microbial communities from the Groves Creek Marsh, Skidaway Island, Georgia - 071403BT metaG (version 2) | ecosystem: Environmental > Aquatic > Marine > Intertidal zone >... | reverse complement strand
GGATACCAGGCTCTGTATCATCAAATTTAAGATTCCATTTACCTGCTAACATGGTCTTACGCATGGTCTGAAAGTTTTCATTATCCCAGCCACTATTAAGATCTCCCATGGGTTCTTCACTCATCATACAATGAGTTAGTTTACCAGTGGGATGAATAGTTAAACTGAGAAACGGCAGTGGACACCACGTGCTACTATGCAAGTTTTCCATATACTAATTCTCCTATTAGGGGTGCAGCATCACCGCAGTGTTGTTCGCGTGATTGATCTAATTTACAAGTATAGTCAATGAGTTCTGGTATATATTCACTCCAGTCCTCTGCATACATATAATCAATTACACCTTGTACTTTGTTTATGTGTTTGTATTTGCATAGCATGTCTTCAGCTTGTTTTTTTAATTGTTCTGGTAAACATCTTATATTCAAATAACGAGGATGATTCAATATGTTTAAATATATATCTGTAATGCCTAGCTCATACAAATAATCAAAAAGTTTATCTAAATACAATACATTATAAACTTGCACTGTTATATGAACTTGTAAATTGCAACGATCTTCATCTCGCATTTGTTTAAAAATTTCTAAGTTTTTTTCTACACTACTCCATGCTGTAGGATAACGTATGTACCTGTTTAAATCTCCCGCAGCATCAATACTAGCATTAATTTTAATTCTTTTAAAGTGCTGCCAATAATCTACCATTTTTTGAGGAATATTAGTCATGTTAGTATTGTATTTTAGTCTTATTTTCCGTGCAAGTCCTGCTTCAATTAAACGATCAAACAATCTATACTGACTGATTGCCAGTGTAGGTTCCCCGCCAGTTAAATAAATTTCTTCAATATATTCAGCATATTTAAAGATGTTATCCCAAGTTTGGTCACCTTCAAACCAATCCATCTTTTTAAGTCTTTCTGCTTCTTCAACAGGTAATGCACGTTCAACTAAATTCCATTCATCGATCCATTGATTACTAGCAAAAGGATTACACATTCGGCATTTTAAATTACACAAGTTACCTAGTCTAATATCAAAATATTTAATATGTGGTTCAGCTATCGCACTGTAGTCTTGTTCTTGATACCAACTACTGTTCCAACTTTGTCTCGCACTGCGGATACCTGCATCTTCTTCTCTAAAACAGCGTTCACACATTTCAGGACGCTTACCTGCTAAAAACTGTTCACGAATATTAGTTAACACAGGACTATTCCAATAGTCAGAAGCATCAGGATCACTTATTTTATAAGGACGTCCATTGGGTCTGGTCACGTAATTTTTACCTGGTGTACTGTTGCAACACACTCTTAAATTACCGCTAGCGTTTGTTGCCATGTGCATCCATGGTAATATACAAAACGTTTCACTAGGGTGGGTCATAACATACCTTGTTCTTGTAATAGATTATCGTAACTAGCACACAGCATTTTGTTATGCTCGGGAGCATTCAACCCGTGTATAATCATGTGTACACGATTCTGTGTTCCTATATTTCGTACACTGTGTAAACGTCCAATATCGATTGCTCTACACTCTCCTGCTTGCCATGGAATTAATCCAGAATCTTCCATACAAAATTCACATCCTGGCGGATTGGTTAATGCAAAATTGTATGCAGCAAGTCGTCGAGTATCAAAATCTTTATGAGGACGTATATAGCCTCCAGGTTCTAATAACATCAATCTTACACGATGGAACTCACTGAAACTCCAATAGTTCTGTAGCCAATCTACAATTGCAGGACATTGATCTGCTATTTCTGTCCAATCATACTTTGGTCTACTAGTCCATCGTCCTTCATATATAGGAGCATCCCAGTCTTCAGTAATATGTTTGCCGCTGCCATGTATAGTTAAACTGTGCCATCCCGGATGAATATCGCCTCGATGCTTAATAAATTCGTCTAGTAAATTTTCACTTTCTTGTGCCATTTCTTCAGCACGAGGAACAGGTGTTAACATTCTAAGGCTCGGAACATCGCTTTTAGTTTGTATCCACCTGGCATAACCTACAATTCTTTCTGGGTTACTGCGCCAATCTGCATACTGTTCAGGCCGTTGTTGAAGATTGGAATAGTGTTCTTTATCACCGTGTTCCTCAAAAAAATCATCTACAGTTATGTGTGCCATGGGAGTTCCTTTAATATGTCTGGATATTTAAATGGTTTTGCAACAAGATCATCAACTAAGTCACCACTCCAACTTCCTGTTTGTCTGTTGCTTTTCAAATAATATTTATCAGTGCCTTTTGTGGCTATTAATTTTAATAATTTATTTTCAAAATCATATCTTTCTTCAACTGAATATAACCAACTAGTATTTTGATAATGAAACACATTACTTAGATTTACATATACTTTGCAAAGTCCTTCGAATCTTGTCCATATTCTATTTGTACTGTAAATATCAAAAAAGTTTGTTTGCCAATATGTTATATTGAGTTGTTTATAAACTGTGTTATAGTATTCTACTAGTCCCGGAGTTTCATTGATTATTTCTTGTTGTCTATCTAAGTTAGCCCTAGCTAAAAATAAGTCACCGTATGTTTCATTTGATATAAAGTTTTTGTCTAATAGATCTAGCATTTCTTGTTTATAATTAGTTATATCAAAATCTTCTTTCATCATCAATTGCTGTATTATTAGTGCAAGTGGACTTATGTCTGCAACAATTAGTTTACCGTGACTACGTAATTTTGTAGCATGTGCCGTTATTAACGGACTAATACCGCCTGCTGTAGATACTGCGCCATCAAACCAATCAAAATTAACATCATTAAAATTAAAAGAAGGAGGAGTTTCTGTATTAGCTATAAAATGACAGTAGCTTTGTATTGCTTCAAAAGCATGTATATATTGTTTAGATGTGTCTTTGCTAACTTCCGGATATAAGAAAATTTTACTTCTACGAAGTGTTTCATTAAAACTGTGTACACGATAACCTGATTCTAATGCTAACTTTACCCAGCGCCAGCCACGTCTTACGCCTTTATAAACTTGCGATGATCCTGCATGTTCTACCCAATGAGGAGTATAATCATCGTGCCAATTTTCTTCGCTACGCACTGTTGCAGGCAACTCTTGTTCAGCATGTTGTTCTTCTCCAGGTGCAGGTCTACCTACGCTGTGCCACCAATCTACGTTAATTAAAATAGTTTGAGGATGCAATTCGTAAAATGCATCTTTTTTATCTAGTACATGACCTATTACGGTAATACTATCCGGATCAGGATGTGTATCTATAAAATATCCTATTTCATCTAAGAAATTATTTTTATGTGAATAACTAACACCCAAAGTACTAATCACCATAAATTTTAAATTTTCTTCATAAGCACGAGCTAATAGATTTTCATGTGAAGTATCAATCATTACAGTAGCATTATAATTTCCTAGCTCAACCGTCCAATACTCAGTAATATTTTGACTTAATGCTAGTGCTGTTGTTTTTTTAATTCTATTACTATTGTCGATCCATCCAAAGCCTATGCGATTTTTTGTTATTATATTATAATCATAAAAGCTCATGCTTGTCTTCCTCATCCATTATATTCATAAATTCTTGGTATTTGTCCCAATATTCTGTATGTCGATTTGTGTCTATGCATTCTTTAAGCCAACGTTCACTATCTCTGATATGTCTAATCTTGTTTATTGTAATTAATTTTTGCTTTTGATCTTGGATATCTTCTACTGTATCTTCCAGTGGCTTTATACGTTCTAATAACTGCTCACGTTGTTGTGTTAACTGCTCAGGATCTAATACGTTTGCATGCAAAAACTCTGGTACAGTTAATCTACTAGTGTGCCAGCGAATACCCAAATCATTTTCTATGGCGTCCATTGTTTTTGTTAAGTGTAGCGCATTCATAGCACTGATAGTTGTAGAACCTCTGATAGTTTGTAATTTATCGCCTAAAACTTGTTTGCACTGTTTGATGTTTTGTTTTAATACATCCCAATCACTGCCATGCCGTATCATACTGTTAAGTTCTTTATAACCATCAATACTGATAGTAAGTCTGATGCCTGCAAAATTTCGCCATATATCCAGCACGTTGCGTCCATTTTTAAATTCTAAATTTGTTAGATTGGTACTGTATTTTAATATAACGTTTTCAGGATTTGGTATTTGACTTATTAATTTAAAATGCAGAGGATCTAGCAATGGTTCTCCGCCAGCAAACTCCATCTCATCAATGTGTTTTAAGTTTTCCATTAACTCATTGATAAACACATCGCTTGAACTGAAAAGATTCAACAGTGGATTGCGATGCATATTGTTTACTTCAATAATTTTATCCAAATAATCTCTGTCACCATCTGAATGTAAATGTTTTATACGATCCCAACTGCGCATCCAAGGTGTCGAATCTTTAGGCCAACACATACGACAACGTAAATTGCATATATTACTCAACTTAAATTCAAAAATAGGAACACGCCAATCTACATTTCCAGTTTCTGTCCATTTTTTAACAATGTCAGCATAGCGTTCTATACGTTCTAGATTTTGTGTTTGTCTTAGACTTACAATACCTTTATCTTCTAGACGCCAGCAAGCACGACAGCGTTTGTTACGTTCGCCATTAACAAGATCACTGCGTATTTCGTTATATTTGTCGCTTTGCCATATATCCTTGGGAGTAATTTTTTTAGTAGGAGTAGTGATAAATTCAGGATACATTTCGTGCATACGATTGTGGTTAATTTCGGTGACTTTTTGACTGCGGCAACACAAGCGATATTCCCCATTGGGAGTTGTACTCATATGCATAAAAGGCATGATACAAAATGTATCATCGTTGACATTAACTCCCAATGGCTCTAGTATTTCACTAGGCTTAAAATTTTCTGGGCTATTATCTTTGTAGTTCATTTTTGCCTACTCTTAATTTTTTTACATGATCCGGATGGGCTTTGCTTAATTGTATATCTGCTGCACAAGTACATTTTTGTTTTGTACATACAATAGGTTCCTCTGGCATCGTAAATCCATCATATATATTTCCCAATGGACCGCCTACACGACAAATTGCACGATACACCGTGCCTTGATTATCTATAGTAACATTTTGTACACCTGCCCAACAGATCCAACCTTGAAAACGATTTGTTTCATCAGCTAGTAAATCATTCACGTTGCTTTCTTCACTGATACCATCTTCACGGTGTACTATAATGTTTTTAAAACTACTCGCCATTGTATTTTTTCCACTTACTGCCACCATCAATCGTTTCATATGCATCGATAGTACAATTTTCAAAACAAACGTTGGGCAAATCAGAACCGTCTATTGTAAAGTTTTTTCTAAGTCTTTGATAACTCGGAGACTTTAATATTTCAGAACTTGTTCTTTTGCCATCTATTCTCATATCAGTATCTATATCCAAATTTTGTCGTTCAGCCCAGCTACGTAAATCATAATTATCACCGTGACAAAAACAACAAGGAAGATATCTTCCATCTGGTGTTATTATTGGCAGCACTGAATTATAAATGCACTTTGGCAAAAAATTACTTCTCCATTTTGCGGTTGTTAAATCCACAGTGCTTTGTCCTTTGAATCTTTTATATCGTAAATATGTTCACCTCGAGTACTTACAACTGGATTAAAGTAGAAGTTGTTTGCTTCTGCAATCGCTCTAGCTTGTGATACAGTGTCACGGTTATACGGAAATACCAAATGTTTCCATTCTAAACCCCTAAAACGATTATAATTTTTACCTACCGTTTCAACTGCTGTTTGAATCGACTGCCATCTTGCGCCGCGGCGATAAAGATGATTGTTAGACTCAATGCCGTCAATACTAAAAACTATATTCCATTTACTTAAATCTTTTGCAACAAACTCGTTCCAAAATTTTGCAGGACGATTAGCTGCACTAGTAACTAGTGTACATGCAAAATTTTCTTCTATTAATCTATCTACACAACCTAAAAAGTTTTTATGAAAAATTGCATCACCGTAACATCCACACAAATTAAAACTGTAATATTTACTATCAAATGTTTTTAACATTTGTTCAAATATTTCCATTGACATATCACCTTTATGCCACCACCATTTTGGATCATCAGTATCTCGGTATGTTCGTGGACATCCCGGACAACTAACTGCACAAATACTAGTAAGTTCAACTTCTATAGTAATTTTAGGTCTGTCTGGCTTTTTGACAAAAGGCTCTAAACACTCGCTAACCATTCCAGTTCCTCATTGCTATAATATGGATCATCACTGTGCCCGTCATACACTGTTAACCCACTAACACCCGGTAATGCCCAACTACCAGTGACAGGATCAATCTTAGGACGTATACGTCTGATAACCCAGTGAACATCATTTTCATCAAACATTTGAATTAGTTGTTTGCATTCTTCTAACTTGCCCGGCAAATACATTATGTGGACATGTACTTGATTATTGCCTGTGTTTTGCTTAACATGATTATTTAGTGCAATAATTGTGTCCATGATACGATCATGTTTAGCAAATTCAAAATGATAGCTAAAGATATAATAATTGATATAAGGTAAACTGTCAATATAACGTTGTAGTCCAACACTTCCATTTGTTGTAACACTAAAACGATTGATACCACGGTCTTTAGCATACTTTAGCATTTCAATTATACGTGGATGTACAAAAGGCTCTCCACCGGTCAAACTGACTCGTGTTATTTTTCCTACACTTTTTGCTGTATCTACGAGTTTATCAACGGTGCTTGTGTAAACATCCCAGGGCATATGTTCACTGGTGCGGTCATGTATATCACTGCCGCAATAGCTGCAATCATAATTACAACGTTTGCCTAGGTTCCATTCTACACGTAACCAATCGTCCTTTGGTGCATGATTATCTTCAACTGCTACTAATGACATTGTGATACCTTTCTGCTATTCACTATTAAACATAATCCTTTAATTGAGGAACAATCTCGAGTATGTTTTCGTTTCTTAACTCATCTAAATCTCTAGTAAAATTAACAAAAGTATCCCAATGCTGTTCGTGAATTTCATTACTATCTAATTGTTTACACAGTGTAGCAAAATCTGATATAGATTCAAGTTGTTGTACAGCCTGTTCACGCAACTGTGCAGGTAATACAAAAGGACTGAGATATATAGGACTGTTACACACTGTAGTAAATGCACTTTTAGCACTGACGTTAGTGTACTCAGCATCAAACTCAAACAAACGCAGATACAGTTCTTTAAGATTTAATAAATTGTATGCTTGTATAGTAACATTAAATCCTATTTGCACTGTGTTTAAACTGGCATATCTGTCAAGTGTTTTTTCTAATTGTTCAAACGTATATGATCCACCTCTGATATATTCATATAATTTGCCTGTGCCTTCGATACTAAACATAATACGAACTTGTTTGAATTGACTTAGCGCATCAAGTATTCCTGGATTGACTACTGTGCCGTTTGTTGTATACTGAAGTACAATATTTTCACCTCCCTGACGTACTAATTCATTTAAAAATTCTACATGATTTTTAGCCATCATAGGCTCGCCGCCTTTAAAATCAATACGTTGTAATGTATGACTGTGACTGAGTAGTTCTTGTAAGTCGCTTAGTTCAGTTTGTCTTACTGTTTGTATATCTGCACTGTAGTCTTTTTGATAGCGTGAATCTCGCTGTGCTAGTATACGATCTTCTTTAAACCAACTGTTGCTAGCCCAACTACCACACATACGACACTTTAAGTTGCACACATTACTGAGATTTATATCAGCTTGTATCAGTTCAACAGGATCATCTACACCACGAGTCCCTGGAGGTATAGTAAATTTTTCATCGAACCAAAATCTTCTACTGGTGCCTACCATGAGTTCACGCTCTGAACAACTGCCACAACTTTTAGGTAATTCGCCTTGTAGCAAACTAGTTCTGACATCTGTTAGTGCAGTTAAACTTTCCTGTACAGTGTCTACACCAAAGTCGCCTGCACTGCCTCTCCACTGACAACAAGGTTTTAATTTGCCACTGGCTGTTACTGCTACAGCATGCCAAGGCATATAGCAAGCAGGCTTCATGAATATATCTCCAGTATGCGATTTAATTCAGGAAATGTTTGTGCAAGGTTTTCATTTCTTATAGCATCTAACTTTTTAATTGTGTCTATTCTGTCAATTTCTAATTGTTCACTCCATTGATCAGTCTGAATAAAATCTAACGTTGATCTGACGAGTGAATGATTTGAATGTTCACATTGTGATAGCACTTGAATTATTTTTTGTTTTTGATCAGTTCTCAGTGTTCTAATATTATTAAAACTTGTGTTGTTTACATAATGAGATTGGTTATGTGGCAAATGCCAATCGTGTTCTGAACAATATTCTACAAATTGATTCAAATACAATACATTATATATACTCACTGTAGGATCCAGCTGAACTCGATAATTTTGTTTTGTATTCAATTCAAACAATTGATTAACAGTATATCTAGCTTGTTCCCAAGCAACACCATGGCGTTGATAATTGTATCTTTCCTCTATATCATCTATGCTTACTGTTATAAAAACTGAACCCATGCTATCTAACAAGTCGGTGTATTGTTCAGGTATAGCAAGTGTTCCGTTGGTGTTGTACCACAATTGTACATCACTAACATCGTAAGTGTCAGCAAATCTTTGTAAAAATTCAAATTGTCTAGTTATCATAAAAGGTTCGCCGCCCATGACATGGATGTGTTTTATTTTTTCTAAACCTGACACATCTAGCCATTGATCGTCTTCGTCAACCCATTCGCATTGTTTTTGCCATTGATAAGTTTCAGTTTGCTTGTAAGGTTTGGTTGTACCTTGTACTTTATAATTGTCTTTTGCCCAACTGCTACTATTGTGTACTCCGCAAATTCTACATTTTAAATTACAGCGATTACCTGGTTTTATTTCTAACCATGTGAGTTCGTTCTTAGGTGTAGCACCTTGCATGATTTGATAAGTAAATTCTATTGCTGGGACACTGGTACTAAATGTAATTCTGGGACTAAACTCACTTTTGTCTTTCCAGCATATACTGCAATTAGGAAACTGTTTGTTTTCAATAAATTGTTGTTGCATTTGTATACGTTGCTGATCATGCTGCAATTCTCCAATACTATTTTTCTGTATTTGTGTATCTAAAGGATCAGCCATACAACAAGGACGAACACCGCCATTTGCTTCTATAGCCATGTGTACAAAAGGCATAGCACAAAAGTTATTATCCGGTTGTTGTAGCCATTCTATTATAGTACGTTTACGGTTCATTTAAATCCTTAAATATATCTTTCATTTCTGGGAATGTAGCACTAAAACTATTATTACGTTGACGATCACAAAGAGCTAAAAATTCTCTTAATTCGGGTAATCTAATACTCCAATCCTCGCTTTCCATAAATTTAATCATACCTTCTAGTCTATCAATACCGTAACTTGCACCGCGCCACTTATCATAATCTACTTTACCTTTGTGCCAACTTGGCACACCAAGTTCCCAATTTGCTTCCCACCAAGGATAAAACTCCTCATACTTTTTGCGTACTTCTGCTTTGAACCAGTCAGGTAGTACTTTAACATTAAGATGTGGCGGATGATACACAAAGTGATAGTTGATGCCGCCCGCACCAAAAGGCCACATGTTTATCTTTTTGAATCCTTGTTCTAGTTTCCATTTAATAAAATCCGGTATGTAATAAATGTTTAATGCTTGAACTGCACAAGCAACTGTTACTTCTACGTTATTGCTGGTTTCTTTGTCTAGTATATGAAATACTTCTTCTGTACGTTTCCATTCACTTGGATAACGTATATAACTGTTCATTTCGTGTATACTGTCTACACTATAATGAAAACGTACTAATTTAAATTCTTTCCATAAATCAAATAAATCTTCACGCCATTCTACACCATTTGAGTTATAACGTAGTTCTAAGTTTTTAGCATGTCCTTGTTTGATACATTCTTCTAATATTTCATAGTGTTCTTCAATGATTAAACTTTCGCCACCTGCAAAATAAATCTGTTGCATGTTTGGAATTTGAGAATAAAACTGTTCCCAAAACGTAGGATTTTGTTTGTGCCAGTTATAACTACTACCGTTAGTACTGCCTTTATCATGCCACTGCATTGTTTCTTTAAGCGACTCATTTTGTACAGCAGGAAAGATTGCTTTGTAATCTTTAATCCATCCAGAACTATCATGCGGACTGCACATAACACATGCAAGTTGACACTTAGTTCCAAAACGCAAGTCAATGTATGTTAGTTCGGGAGGCACTTCACCATCTTCTGTAGTATTTTCTAGTAAACGGTCAACATCAACTCTCTGACTCCAATATGCAGTTTCCCACATGCGTTTGCTATTGTGTCCTGCTGCTTCTTCTTTATAGCATTTTAAACAACTAGGAGGTTTTTCACCATTCATCATTTGTTTACGAACATTACGCATGTATTGGCTGTTCCAAGCAGTTTGAAAATCTGTTACATTCAGGTTATTTGGTTTACCGTCGTCAGTTTTTAAAATGCCAACTTGACCGCCATGCTCTTTATCATTGGTAGGACCTACACTGCTAGCATTAGCTGTACAACATACTCTCATCGATCCGTCTGGTCTTGTGCTAAGGTGTACCCATGGTAATATACAAAATGTATTACTAAGTGAAGTCATAATCTGGGTCCTTTTGTAGTTGATTATACAGTGTTTGAAATGTGTTTTGCCAATCAGTTTTTCTGCTTTTATCTAGTATTCGCAGTGTATCAAAACATTTATCCAAAGCCTGTGTGTTATAGTTATCCAAGTTGGTTTCGATATATTTAATTAAATGTCCAACTTCATGATGTGGATACTGCTCTCGGTGTTTTTGATAAAGATCCAGCAGTTCTTGTTTAGTTGCTGGTGGTAATATTTTAACATCAAAATAATCAGGTGTACTCAATATACGAATACTTTTATTACCTGAATACCCTTCTAGTAATTCCAATAACCTAGGAGTAGTAAATGCAGTTAGCACTTGCCATGTTATTGTAAAATCCATTTTAATATTATCGCCTTGAACACGATCTAAGTTTTGAATAATCTGACGCCATCTGCTAGGATATCGTACATAGTCAAATTGTTCATTTTGATCGTCTATACTAACTCGCAACCATACACGTTTAAAGTGTTTCCATAGACGTAGCGCACGATCTTGTACATTTGTAAGGTTTGTATCGTATTCTAGTGTTACTTGATCTGCTCTGCCACTATCAATAATTTTTTGTAAAAAATCATAATGTGGTTGAATAAGCATAGGTTCTCCACCTACTAGATATACTTGTTTTAAATAGGGAATTTTCTCTTCTAATCTTGTCCAAAACTGTTCATTGTTCCACCAATCGTACTGCCCTTGGTCACGATAACGATTATTTGTTTTTTCTAAATTAATTTTAATACCGCTGTCACCGAATTTAGTTGTACCATTTAAAAGAACATAATCCTCATACCATTGATTACTGCTGGCTGGATGACACATTACACATTTTAAATTACACAAATTACCAAAACGCAAGTCCCAGTAACTGGGTTGCCAATCGGTGTATCCTTGTGCGTCTGTGTGCTGTTGTGCTGTTTCTTTAGTAAACTCGTCTTTGTACATTCGATTGGTTACTAATCTTCTACTACTAGCACCCATATCTTCTTTTATCCAGCAAGTATCACAATCGGGCAGACGTTCATTATTAAGCATTGCTAAACGAACTTTTCTAACACGTTCACCGTTTTTAATTTCGTCAAACTCGTCTGTTCCTAAATTATAAGGACGACCTTGATCATCAGATATAATACCTTGTCCGGTACTGTGACTGTTGCTCATAAGACAACATACCCTAGCAGTGCCAATGGGTTTGCTTGCCATATGTACCCAAGGTATTACACAAAAATTATCTTTCATTTAAATTGCTCTGCAAATGGATCAAACTCTGTTCCACACTTCATAGCACATACTCCAAGTTTTCCTTGATCTACACTATCGATTGTCCAACTATCACGGATACTATTCAGTAATGGTCCTTGCATCACTTGTTTGATACCATGCTCTAGCACACTGATTGCTTGCTTGCTGCCAGCACGATCAATATGATCCCATATTTGTTCTACACGATAATCCTTGTGCCACCATTTGTACATGCGTCCGCCAGTCCAACAACAAGGCATTAGCAAGCCTTCTGCTGTAATAAAGATTTCTTTTTTCTCTACAGCTTTGCAGTTTATACTACACTTGTCATAATAATCTCGCATACTGCCGTATGTTTTTTCAATTTCTTTTTGTTTTAACAATGCTAGGTTTTGATTTTCAACTTTAGTTGGTTTAGCAATTGCTTGTGTTTGTTCACCTTTTCGATTACGTGCTTGATGCACATCCTTTTGTTCACTTTTAGCAGTAAAGAAACGGCCTGACTTTTTAAGCTGGAACCGTTCCACACCCCAAGACTCTGCTAGTTCACGTGCTTCGTCGACTTGGTGTTCGTTGTGTCCAAACACAATGTAGTCCCAACGTGCTCTACCGCCAGCATCTATAAATGCTCGCATGTTGCGTTCTACGTTAGACCAGACAACATTCTGCCTGTATAAATGATTAGTGTCACTAAGACCATCCACGCTGAAAATAACAGTGCCCATTCTACCAAAGACTTGGGCAAGTTCACGCCACCACGTTTCATCTTTTGCTCCTGCATTTGTATTCATACTCAACCACATTGTGGGGTTATGTTCTCTGAAGTATTTGAATATTTCCAACGTGTCGTGTGCAACAATAGGATCACCCAAGTTACCACACATGTACATGGTCTCAAGTTGTTGAATAAAATCTGGTTCGAATATACGTTTGCAATCTTCTAAACTTAGTTCGGCATTAGTAATGTGACGATTGTCTACTCCGCCATTTTCATTACGATCACACATCGGACATGCTGCTTGACAACGTTGTGTAATTTCTAAATGAACCATTTTTATTTCTTCGTATGTATACACTAGTCATTGTCCCAGTACATGGTATTATGTTTTTGAAAAAAATATTCTCTTTCTACAGCTACCATATCGTCATAACTAACACGATGCTGATTGTGTATGCCAGACTTGCTAATACTAACTCGTACATGAGGATCTGGTATACGTTCAGGCCTGGGCCCATGTTTTTTATATTGTACAAACCAGCGACTACCTTCACATTCTATGTTATGCCCTTCGCTGTTTTTCCAATTACGCAGTAAATCTTCAAATATGTCTGAAAAAACATAATAAGTAAGCGCATACACATCACTTACTTTAAAAGTTATCGAAACTTTGTTTTCTTTTTTGAAAAAATAAATTTTAATTGGTTTAGTGAACTTCATTAAAACGCCTGTTAATATTATTTATTGTATATTAGTTTAACATCTTTACCCGGTCCATAACGACTAGGTAAATCGCCGTACTCGTCGACATACCATTCGATAACTGCTTTATACCATAAATGACTGTCGTGATGTGCAAGTTTATTAAATTTGTAAATGTTATTGTTAGTGGCTTGAATAGTACTCAGAGCTCTAGCACTTTCTTTTTGCAGTTCTCTTACTGATAAATCATTTATATCCAATTAACATAAACCTCGTATATTTAGGCAATTCTTTCATTCCCATATACAACAATGTCGACATAGGCGCCATATCTTTAAATTCATAAATATCTTTTACACAATTTACATGCTCTTTAATTTCATAATAATTATTACTTTGTAGTACTACTAGTTTACCGTCTGGTATTTTAGCGTACCAGTTTGCAAAATTTTCAATGTGTTCACAACTTGTATTAATAATAGTGTCTGGATCGTCAACAAGCCGACACACTGTGCCATCTGCTTTCGATACTTCGTACTCAAAAGGATATGTTATAGTATGTATGTCAGCTGTACTTGCTTGAAATTTCCAATTGTCCATTACCCACAGCTTGTTAAACGTTTTAGCAATATCAACTGTTGTTTCATCGATATCAAAACTTCTAACTTTATCCAACTTAATGTTACTCTCAAATAACATTGTAGCAAGTGTAGCATACCATCCTGCACACAAAAAGACTATGCCTAATTCTACGTCTAACTTTTCTAATTCTTTTACAAGCCACAATTTACTTTCAAGTTGACCTCGACTAAAACAATCTTTGTTTATTGTAATATCATTTACAAAGAAATTTTTAAAAGCTGCAATAAACTGTGTCTCTACATAACTTTCTAAAATAGACCAAAGTTTCCATGTATTATTATTTGTAATAAGTTTACGTAAATCATCGTTACCTAGTAACTTAAAAATACTACGAATGTTTTTGTTTACAATGGCAGTTCTGTATAAGTGTATAGTTTCGTCATCTTCAGGAAATAGTCTGAACAAACTGTACAAGTTTTCTTCTAACATAGCTCGTCGAAGATCGTCAACGTGCCAACTGTCTTGATGTTCCAATAACCTAAACAAACTATTTAAATTTTTTTCAACAACAGTTTTTCGAATGTCTGTTAAGTTAGTAATGTTTAACTTAGCTTCCTTTAATACTTTGAATATACTGTGCCAATTTTCGTCAACAACTGCTCGACGTAGTTCTTGGTTTTCTTCACACAGTCTGAAAATACTGCTAAGATCACGGTCTACTACTGCACGTCTTAGATCACTGAGTTCAGATATGTTTGGATATAGTATTTCAAAACGATCTAACAATTCGTGCAGGGGTAGAGGAAAATCTTTTTCATCGTCATTATCAATCTTCATCATCTTTCAAAGACTCTTCGTACTGTTCATGCAACCAGTCAAAGTCATTAATAAGTTTTAATACTTTGTCATTTTTGCGATAGTGTGTACCAAAGTCCCGTCCCTGATTTGCTCCCATTATACAGTAATCACCATACGGTCTATCTTTGCCTCTTGTACACCAAATATTCAGTCTATATTCGTTATCTATATTATCGCCATTTGGAATAATACTACTTGCAAGTTTTGTACATTCTCTAAATGCGCTTTTCCAGGTTTCAAAAGGATTGGTATTGAATGCAGTAATATTACTGATTTGAAACTGTGGAACAAAAGGACAACCCAATGTAGTAGTCATATCAACATTCCAGGACTTGGCTTCTAACATTTGTTTGCGAGGAAACAGTTTCACACCACCATATCCATACAATAGATCATTTACAGGATTTCTACTGCGCCAGGTATATAT
>Ga0255766_10002869_pt1 | contig 15240 bp, 30 predicted proteins | sample 071ome_23_FD_179966 | JGI IMG/M metagenome (GOLD analysis project Ga0255766, IMG submission 179966) | Coastal salt marsh microbial communities from the Groves Creek Marsh, Skidaway Island, Georgia - 071403BT metaG (version 2) | ecosystem: Environmental > Aquatic > Marine > Intertidal zone >... | reverse complement strand
TTTTATATGAGTTAATGCTAAATCAATTATTGCAAGTCTAGCTTTCGCAGGTGCTTGCCAAGGTTTTTCTAGTTCAATCATTTTGTTTTTCCTTATTTGATATAACTCCTTTTTTAATTAAACACTCAAAAATATTCCACATTTTTTGATAACGAGTTTCGTGCATTTGCTTCATGCCGATCAACATATTTAATAATTCATCTTCGGTATGCTTAATAGGAGAATCCCCAATGGCATATATGATTGTTTCTATATCTTCACCTATTTGGTGAAGGTCACTCATTGCATCTTCTAAATCAAATCTATTCATGGTATCTAACTATATAGGTTTTAAATTTTCTGTCAATCAAAATATCATTTATCATAGCAAAAATTATACTCCAACTTCCCCCTGCAAGTCCACAAGAAATACCCCAAGGTAAACCAAGAGTCTTTTCTGCCCCCTCATGCTTGGATTGCCATTCAATGTGATCAGCGACATTATACAAGGCATTATAAAATGCTTCGTAATTAACCGCTCGCTTGCCCCCGATTTTATCTTGAGTATACATATTATATATACCCTTGCTTTGAGTCGCATCAGCCCATGCAAAGCTATACCAACCTAATTTATTATCTCCTTCCATCATTGCATGACAATCAGCAGAGTATGCTTCGGGGTAAGTGTGCTTTATATTAAGAGCAATACCTGCTCCCATAACATTATGAGTATTGCAAGAGTGAGCGATAAAATCTATCTCATTAGGGAAATCAAGAAGATTGCCATTTATTATCTTTATCATATTGATTGTGTCATTTGCTCTCTAAGCAATTTAATAGCTTTATCTTTTTGCTTAACCTCGCATTCCCATTTAACTTCTTTATTTGGTTCAATGGCAATAATTGGTGGAAGATTGCCTAGAGCAAAATAATCCGCATGAGCGCGAGGCTTTTGTGGAGTACCTTCTGACCAATGAAAGACAGGGGCAAGAAAATTATTATCACCACTTCCTTGGTTTACCCATGTATATGCACATCGCTCTGCTTGAAATGAAACATTGCGATCTTCTGATGGGTTACAAAAATCATGCAAGTTATCATAGCAGACAGGAATATTTGCACCAAATGCCTCAAACAAATACTCGCTAAATTTAATGCAATTATCTACATTAAAGAAACCTTTGTCTTCATTCTCGATAGTTAGTCGATTGTAAACACCTTTATCACACATAGAAAGATTGCGAAAAAATCTAGTTGCAACTACTTCTAGTGCCTCATCTGCTTGTGGAGTATAATTGATATGAATATTCATTGGTGCAGTATGATCTTGAGGTAACCCTAGCTTATCAAGAATACTTGCTTGAAAATTTAGTTCATTTATTGTACGATCTACTTTTTCTCTGTCAGTCGATGCAAGAACATTAAATTGATCGGGATGTGAACCTATGGATATATTATACTTTTGTGCAATTTGACCTGCAAAGTTTAACTGATCATCTATCATTGCTCTATTTGGAAGCTCATCATAAGAGATTTGTAAAGTTCCGTCAGTAAGCAAAGGGAAAAGATTGGAACTAAGCCGATAATGCTTAATGTTATTGAAAGCACAATGGCGCAAAATGTAACGAGTGACATGAATGTTATGAATAATACGAATAGACAATTCTTTAACGGCTTCATCTCTGCCATCCCTTTCTGTTAGATCGTTAAAACGTTTGCGAGTCATCGTGCGAAAAGAATATTTTGTTTTATCCTTTTCTTTTAGCTGTTCGCTAATGCAAGTTAAACCTAGTATTTGTGTCATGTCCATAATTTAGCAAAAAAATTACCTTCTGTCAAGAAACTTTTTCCCACCTGTTATCATAATTGAGTTTAAATTCTCCTTGGTATCCTTCATCTCCGCCAATCTTCTCATGTGGAGCAAATAAAGTCAAGTAAAAAGTTCCATTATCTTTTTTGTACAGATGGTAACCTTTACCAATTACAGGTTTAAATTTGTGAGTAGAATTAAAGATTATTTCATTCCACTTAAAATCTTCAGCTAAATCTTCAAACTCTTTTTTTAATTTATCAAAACGTTCTTGATAATGCTTATTTGCAGAATGTACTGCTCCTTGTTTCCATCCCGCTAAACTATGATCAGGGCGAATAACAGGTGCGCCTACATTACTAGCATAAGGTAAAGAATGTGGGTTAGGAGTGACATTATCGGGCAAATCTTTTTCATTTATCGCCATGACAGCATCCTAGCATGGTAATATATATTTGTCAAGAAGTTATTTGTAAACAGATGAAGATTTGTTTATGCTCGACCTTTTCTCTATCAAATCTGCGATTTTTTGATCTTCTTTTTGATCTTCAGTAGGTGAATATAGTGCTTTTCCTCTTCTATCTACATTAGATGGTGGATCAGTTAAATAATATACTGCAATACTTTTTCTGCAAATGTTGTTTGGAGTATTAACCTCTTGACTTAATCCATGCCAACTATCTTCAGTTGTGTCAAAAAAGACAGCTCTATTAAATTTTGGAACTATTTCTTTTTCTAATTTTTTGACAGGCTCTCCATTGCTATATAAACCAAAGTGCCCACCCCAACTATCTTGCCAATCTTCTTGCAAATAAAGAATTAAATTTAATTTTCTTTGCAATTCTAATTTTGGGTGCATAGAGTAATCTAAATGTGGATTTAACTTTCCACCATTTGCATGAATATGCCATCCACCGCCATTTAAGCCATCATCTGAATACAATGGAGTTATGTCAGAATAGCTAGATATTTTTTGTATAAAATGAGATGAATTGAGGCAAGTTAAAAATGAATAAGTTAATTTAGGAAAGAGATTCCAATTGTTGCAAGTTTTTTTTATTTCAATAGCATTATTATATTCATGCCATATTTCATCATCAAAGTTTGGTATTTCTTTTGATAAATTTTTTGCAAAATCATCATCAAGAAAATTATCTACAACTGAATGTCTGAAAGGTTTCTCATTGTTAAAATTTTTAAAACCTTCTTCAATGTTATCCCAATTAAATATATTCATAAGATATTATAAATAATATAATTAACTATTCAATAATTTCCCAATTATTCATTTAATTTTAAATCTTTAGAAAAGTTAAAATTATCAAAATCTTCGGCATATCTTTCTAAAACTAAATCTCTTGTAGTTTTTGTATAATTATCTATATAGCTTGTGTTGTATCTCCTGCCTTCTCCCACATTAGCTTTACCTGTGTATCGCTCTATTGAAATGTTTGATGGATATTGTTCGTGTACGAATTTGTAAAAGTTATCTAAGTTATTAACTTTATCTATGTAAACATTTTGATCGGGATAAAGTTTTTTAAAATCATTTAAATAAGAAGATTGTGTTTTCATGTGCATATCTACTCTTCTATCTACTAAATTATTTATTTCGATATGACATTTTAAAAAATCCTCAAATGTTTCCCAAAGTTTAAATGTTGGGTTTTCTGTATTTTTATTTTTCAAGCGATTTTCATTAACCTGTTTTAAGTGTGTATATGCCGACCAAGCTCTCTTAAATGGGTCACGAACAATCATGAAAATAAATCTATAGTGATTTATGTCAATTTCTTCTGGCGAATACAATCCTAAAAAACCTTTATTAAAAGGCTTATCATCGCTATCTAAATAAGTAAAAGTATCAAATCGCAATTGATTGTATTTTAAAAATCTAACGATACTTGAAGAAGCGCTTTTCAAGTTTCTAATATAAAGTATTCTTTTTTCGTCTCTCCACAATTTACTCATTTAAATCAAAAGGGCGTTGCCATCCTGCTCCTAAATGCATCTCTGCTGTATCAATAGGTTTTTCTTGTGGTAAGTCAAAGTAACTTATCAAAAGGTTTATTTGCTCCCGATTTAATCTTACCTTTCGCTTATTTACCCAAACAACATATTTTTCTGTAATCCTAAAAGGATGTGGGACAGGATTTATTTGTATATTGTAAGCATCATCAAATGCAGGTAAAAAATTAGGCGGTTCTGTTGGGACTAAAAAATGTTTAGGTAATTCTAGTGGAAGTTTCCTATCCTCTTTTTTGTCTATTTTTTGAGCTTGGCATCCACATAAAAGTAATAAAATTAAGTTTATGTATTTCATATCATAAATTATAAAATAAAATTTAATAAAATCTATTATTTATTACACACTTGTTTTATTTTCTCTAAATAACATTCAACATCTTTTATTTCGTTTTTAATTGATTCACAATTCTCTTTTTTTGTTTTATTTACTGCATGAAGAATTTCAACACCAAGCTCATTTAGTTCCTCTGCACATTTAAGAAAATAATGTTTCTCAACTTCTGTTAGTTTCATAAATGATGATCTCCACCAATTTTAGCTATAGCTTTCATACTATGTTTTAAATCTTCAGTATAACTTATGAGAGCTAATATTTTTTTATATAATGCCACTTCTTTTGAAGCTCGTTTATTTGAGCATATTTTTAATAACTCCATTCTTAATTCATGCAATTCTTGTCTTTTCATAATGTTTTACAAAGCTCAATTCCTTTACCTGTTATCTTACGTTTGCCATCTATTTCCATCAAACCTTTGTTTAAAAGATACAATTCGTGATCTTTTTGCAAGGCAGTTTTGCTTAGACCTATTTTTGCGGCAAGCCCTGTCAAAGTCGCTGAGCCACAAGCATTTAAAGTTTGTAGTATTTGTTTCTCTGTATGACTAATGCCAAGAGGTAAAATTCCAACCTTGTCAGAAAGATCATGGAAATCTTCCATGTTAAATCTACTTTTCTCTTTTGCTCCGCAATACAAGCTAATTTCTTTAGCTCTCTTAACTGCATTGCGAGCATTATTTCTAATAGTTGTAGAAACTGCTTGTAGAGTCTCTTCATCATAGTTAATGTCAGGACTGCATAGTTTGACTATCTCGGCTAATTCCTCTTGATTATAAGCCTCAAAGTCAATCGTTGTTAAACGATCTTTAAGAGGTGGGAAAATTTTATCACTCTCAGTTGTAGCAAAAATAAAAGTTTGTTTATGAAAATCAAATGTAAAAGTCATCTCATTCCATTCAAACTTTTTAATTGCAGTTTTTTCCGTATTGAAAATTGTAAGAAATGCCATTGTCAAATCTTGTGGCAAAGCATGGCACTCATCAAATAAAATTGTAATTTCATTATGCGCAATTAAAGGCAGAAATATTTGCTCAAAAAATGCTTCGTTATTTTTAATTGTAGAACAATTTAACTCTAAAAATGTTCTTCTATCTCCATCTTCATTATATAGATTTTTTGCAAACGCCTTAGCAAACTCTGTTTTACCTAGACCTTTCGCTCCAATTAAATTTAAAAAAGGAGCTTGTTTAGTTTTTTCAAAAGCATCAAGATAAAAACCTAATTTTTTCTTGACTGCATTTTGACCTATAAGATTTGGGAAATAGTTATTCATTATTAAAATCTGTTATTTTAAATTCTACTTTAGGAGCAACTTCTTGTAAAACTGCTTCATTTATATCATCAACTTCCTCTTGAGTTGCGGTATCAGAACAAGGTTCAAAGTCTCCTGTCAAGTTAACAAGCCATGCTTTGCTAACTTTAACAAGTCCTTTTCTGCCTACATATTCACCCAACTCTTCGTAAGATATATCGACAAGTGCTAATGGTCTGCCCCTAGACATTATAGAAATTTATACAAAAGATTAAATTGATTAACTCCAAGATATTTATTGAAATAAGCACAAAACTCTGCAACCCTTGCAGGATTCCAATTCTCTTCATTAATTGTTTTAGCGACTTTATTATAATCGCCATCTTGCCATAATTCTGTTAGTGTTAGATAATCTGTTTTCATTTTTATTATATATTTTTATTGTTAATGCAAAATTGCTTTGCTATTTGTAAAGCCTGACACAATTCATCTGCTTTGTCAACAGGAATTGTAAAATATTTTCCATGTTCAACTCCTTCTGTAGAATGAGCGGTAATAGAAATTGTGCTAACAAAATCTAAAACCTCGACTGAAAAACCGCATAATTTGCAATTAGTAGATTCATTATTCCAAGCTGTATGGTTATCGTTGCCCCACTTTACTTTTACTTCCTTATTCATGTTAAGTAAAATATTGCACATTTGTGAAGCTGTGTCAAGTGTAAATCATAATATGACAATACAAAAAAGTATACGTTTATCGTATATTGCTACTGCTTTAGCAATATTTTTGAGTGTGTTTGCAACATCTTGTAATGAAACAAACTTTGATGAAATTAAAGAAATTCCTAAATTTGAAGAAGTTCAACCTGATAAATTAATTACAGGATTTGACTTTGGAAGACACTTTAGTCAACAAAAATCATTTAATTGGAAAAATACTGACGTACCAAGTGATATTAGTATAGTATTGACAGATGCCGCTTATAAACCCGTTGATTATTATTTCTTTTTAGAATTTAATAATTGGTTTAAAAATATGCAATTTGAAAATGGAGTATTAGCTTTAGGAGACGATAAATCTAGTTTAGATTGCGACAACTTTGCTATGTTATATAAATCTATGATGGGTGTTGCGAGCTACAAAAATGGATTTGATGTTGATTTTGCAGTTGGAGTAGTTGTTGTAGAACAAACTAAAGAATTTGGTGGAATCTCTAGTGGTTTTTTACATATGCTAAACATTGTTTTTACAAACAGAGATTGGTATATATTTGAACCTCAAACAGGCACGTTTATTGAGTTGCATAAATACCCAAATCAAAAAACAATTAAATATATTATTATATAATTAGTTCTTTTAATCCTTCTTGAAAATTTACACTAGGAAACCAATTTAATTCATTTTGAATTTTACTATTATCAATTGCATATCTCCAATCGTGACCCAATCTGTCTTTAACAAATTCTATTTGATCTTCATTTTTGCCTAATAATTTCAGAATAGTTTTAACGATGTTAATATTACGCACTTCATTTTTACCGCCAACATTATAAACTTCACCGATTTTGCCACCATGTAAAACTGCATCAATGCCCGAACAATGATCGGAAACATGAATCCAATCACGAATGTTCCTGCCATCTCCATAAACAGGAAGTTTTTTTCCTGCTTTAGCATTTTGGATCATCAAAGGTATTAATTTTTCTTTGTGTTGGTTTTTGCCATAATTGTTTGAGCAACGAGTAATCAAGATAGGGTAATCAAAAGTTTCATAAAAACTACGGCACAATAAATCCGCACTTGCTTTACTAGCAGAATAGGGGCTATTAGCCTGCAAGGGAGTATTTTCAGTAAAAGGATCGTCTTCTTCTGTTAAACTGCCATATACCTCGTCTGTGGACACTTGAAGGTATCTCTCGATACTTGGGCAATCGTGCAACAATGTCAATAACGAATGTGTTCCATTGATGTTAGTGTGCATAAACGGCTTTGAATTGTTTATGCTATTATCTACATGACTTTCAGCGGCAAAATTAACAATATAATTTATATTATTTTTTTGAACTAATCTTTTTATGTCTTTTGTACTATTAATATCATATAAAGAAAGATAATACCGACCTGATTTATTGATTTCATTATCTATGTTACCATAATTAGCCGCATAAGTTTTTGCGTCAACATTGAAGATTTTATAATCATACTTATCAAATATATACTTTATAAAATTACTACCTATAAAACCTAGACCGCCTGTAACTAATATACTTTTCATTGTATTTCTTCTAATCTTATTTCTGCGAGAACTTAGCTCTACCAACTGACTTATTATTTAAAATATTTAAATCTGAATCCCTCCAAGATAATATGTCCTCACATAGTTGGTAGAGTTCTTGCAGACTTAATTCTCCCTTTGCATAATTAGCTTCTTTTATGCAAATTTCTAAATTATCTAGATCATTTGTGCCTCCCTTGGCGGTAGGAATAATATGATCGAGATGGTATGTTTCAGGCTTATTTAAATCAATTTGTTTACCAGTTAAATAACATATGGGATTTCCCCCTATCTTTTTTAAAACATCCTTACAAGTATAATTTTTATTGATATTATTTACAACCGCATGGCTCTTATTTTTGTATCTTGTTCCACCTAATTTTCTTTTAAATGTTTTGAGCTTTTTTCTAATTCCATCGTGATTAGCCTTACTGCACCTAACTCTAAACGAAGAGACTTTTCTGCAAATCGGCTTCCTTTTTTTTAAATTTTTTAATATTCGAGCTTTTTCCTTTCCCCCATCACAATGATATGCAATAGTTGACTTTGAGCATCCCAAAATTTTTTGAATTTCTCGATAACTTTTTCCCTCTGCTCGCAATTTTAAAATTTTATCTTTCCGAGGGGTGTTATTTAGTTTCCTGTGTGGCATATTTTTTAATTTTATTTATAATTCTAGCTTGCATTTGATAATATGCGCCTTTTTTTAAGGTTAATTTTTTCATAATGTATTCTTTTGAAGCTCCCTGTAAGCTCAATTCAAAAAAAGACTTTTCTTTTTTTCCCATGCCGTTTTCTTTAATTGTATTTATTAGCTTTATTTGCTTTAAATATAATTCTTTTTTTAATTCATGGTCAAGAGGACATTTTTCATCAATTAAATGTAATTGAAAACCAAAAGATTCAGGAGCAAAAGAATCTTCTTTATTTCTTTTTGTTTTAGTAAAAAAACATTTTATTTGAAAATTAGCAAACTTCATAGCCCAAGGTAAAAAACCAAAAATTGGATTCCATTCATTTTTTTTATTTATTAATGCTAGATTAGTGTTTTGCAATACATCATTTGCATCTGTTTTATCATAAATTCTACTAAAAATTAAGGCTTTTATTTGGGGTTGAACTTTTTGCAATTCTTCAGCAAAGTTTTTCATTTTTAAAATAAATCATCATTATCGTCATCAAGACCTTTTTTTGCAATTAAAATACCTAAATGGTAACCATCGTTTTCCAATTGAACTCTTAAATCTACATATTTATATTTTTGCTTATAAATAATATCTTTTAAAATTTCTGTTATGTAAGATGGGTTTATACCGCCTATATATTCACCTTCATTATATTCTTCTTCTGATTCCATGAGCGCTTCAACTAATTTTTTAAGATCTTTTTTAGTTAACTCTATTGTTTTTTTATCACTAGGACTCCAGCCTTCCGCAAAATTAATCATTTATTTGCCATGTATGTATTTGTTTTCCAAATGTTCCTTTTTTCATAAAAGAAGTCTTTTTTAAATAACCTGCATAAGTAAGATTTGTTATGGCTCTTCTGACACTTGTAATTGGAACACTCCTACCAAAGTCAACTTGAGCCAAAATATCTTCTGCACTAAATCTTTCATCTTTATTATTTGCTTTGAAAAACTTTAGAACTTTAAGCTCTTGTTTATTTGCTCTAGTCTTGCTAGTAATTAAAGTTTTACCTAATTCTTTATTTGTATTATGATAAGAGTTATGGTCTTTTTTAATAAAACTTAACATTGATTGCATAATTTTTTTCATGGTATTGTGATTCTGTTTAAATCGTTTTCTAGTTCGTAATTATTCCAATAGTCGTGATCATATTGACTATATTTAATATCTTTAAAAAGAACAATTTTACTGCAAGCACCTGCGAGATCATGGTCTTCTATTTCGTAACCGACAGCAAGTCCATCAGGAACTCTGCCTTTGCCATTTTTATATTCAAAACATTCATCATAGTCATGTTCAGAATAAATTATTTGATTAGAATTAATCTCAGTCACTTGTTAAAATATCTACTACTTCTAAATATCTATCAGAATTTTCTTCATTCATTTCTAGAAGTTGTAAAAATAAATCATAAACCTCACTATTTTGATAAGAATGATTAGTTAATTCTTGATCTAAAGTTAATTGATTAATTGCGGCATGATAACCCTGCTTATAATCATCTAAACCCTCTCCATTAATTGTTGCGATCAAAGCTCGATTCTTGCCTTCTTCAATGCCTCTACTATATTCCGCTCTTCCAACTTCATCTATTTTATACCTTAAATCAGTAATATAGTCATTTTGAACTATTTTAGAAGCATCATTGAAATCATTTAATGATTCCAAATTATCTATTTTGACATTTTGTCGATCAATATAAAATCCCCCTAATGCAATTACTACTACCCAAACTAATCTTTCCGATATATTCATATTTGTTATTTTTATTGTTAATAAATGTTATTAAAATCGTTTTTAGCAGTATGCTCTTCATCTTGTTGATTCCATCCACCCCTGCTTGAGGTCACACCTTTTCTACCTTTTGTCCCTTGATCTCCGTATCTTTTAAAATAATCAAAAAGAGAAAATAATATTAAATATATAGTTTTAGATAAGGTTAACATAACTTTCTTGCTTAAAATAAATGTCATCAAATAAAACAAGCTCTACACAATCTCCTTGATCCCAATCAATGCCCACAGGCTCTCCTTCGGGAACAGGCTCATGATTTGTTTCATAAAAAAATTCTTCATGATCTGTAGCTAAAATTAAATTCATAAATTCTTTTCCTTGTTTTGATATTTTGCTCATTATATATTATATATTAAGGTTGTAAAAATTAAAGTTTAACACAAAAAACAATAAATGTCAATACTTTTTACAATTATTTTCTCATCATACTTTTCCATATTAATTTTTGTTTTTCAATTAAATTTACATGCACAAGATCATCATCAATAAGTCTATCAGTAGGTACACGTATAATCGGACCTTCTAATGTTTTGATGTGAGTAAATGCACCTCTTTCTGAGTTACCTTCATAACAACCAAAAAGCTTTCTGCCATCTTTATGAGTAAATGTATATTCTTGCCTAAACTCAAAATCAGGATCAAAGCTTGGATCAACTCCCCAATACGGATTAAGCCACAAAAAATCTAGCACAACTCCATCTTTGTTTACAGGATTATAATATCTACCATCATATACTTCATTTAATTTTTTAGTTTTTACATATTTAAAATTACCCATTCTTTCTGCGGTAACCATTTGTGACGAACAATGATGATTAATAACCCAAGTTCTAACATATTCTCTTTCCTTTAAAGAAAGCCTATTTAGAGGCAACCAAATGCGACCAATTTTACGATTAGTTTGAAACCCCAGCTTCTTTTCAAAACTGTCTTCAACAGGTGTTACAAAAATAAGCCAAATTTTATCACCTTTTCCCTTATATCCATATTTAGTATAAACAAAATCATGAAAAACAACCTCTGTTAATCTAAGCTTCATATGAGTCATCTTACCATCTGAACCTTCAAACTTACGAAATTTCCAATAATTATCATTCATGAAATCAGGGTCATATCTAGGATCAAAAAAATCTACAGTTGCATCAAAAATCATATCTTTTGCAGGCAAACCACTCCTGTAAACAGGATGTGCTCGTTTTTCATCTATCATAACATAATTAAAATGAGGTGGACCTTTTTCGCTTGGCTCGCCTTCACGAAAGGCAACATGATTAACATTGGCAAGATGTGCCCACATTTTTTTATACATTTCTATTTCTTTCCAAGTTTCACAATCAGGCTCTATAAATGCGAGAGCAGAAGAAAAAGTCGAAAACACCAACACTAAGTGTATTATACTTATATGGTATTTGATAATTTGGAGACTATTTTTATTCATATTCCTAAGACTGGTGGTACAAGTATACAATTTGCACTTAGCGATGTCAAGTTGAAATTTTGGAGGCATTCCGTTAATCATTTAAATACTCTTGAGTACCTTCAGGAGCAAGGAACGAAATTTTGGAAATATCACAAATTTGCTGTGGTTAGAGACCCCATAGAAAGAGAATATTCACTATACAACTATTTTGTTAAAAAATCTTTTAAAATTTCATTTCATGAATATCTACAAAAAATGTTAGACGACAAAAACTCTTTTTTGAAAAAAAAATACGAAAGAAGAAAAAAATATAAAAACTTATTTCAAGATCAAATAGATTTTATTGCTATTGATAATAATTTTTATATAGATCAGATAATTAGATATGAAGATTTGCAAAATGGGTATAATCAACTCTGTAATAAAATTGGACTTCCTCAAAAAGAATTAAAACATTTTAGAAAAGGAAAAAAATCTCACATATTTAGCGAAGAAGTTAAGTTAATTAAAAAAATTAGAGAAAGGGACTTTGAAATGTTGAGTTATTGATGCTGTTTATTTAATTCTTTTAAATACTCAGGAAAGAAAAATCTCCATGCATCTACATCCCCATTCTCCCTTGCAATAATTAACTCTTTCTCGTATATTTTTAGCCAATTTGCTTCTGGCTTGCTTGGTTGATGAATGCAACCGCAAAGCAATAGCAAGAGTAAAAGTTTGTTCACACATTATATTACACTTAACTTGTAGTATATTGCGATAAAGACTCCTCTAGTGCATCTTTTACTGATCTTGTTTTTATATATTTCTCTATTTTAGAAGTGTCTAAAACACAATTTGATCGAGGGGCTACAACCTCTTTACTGAAGGAGTCTAAATTATTAAAAAATTTAAATACTTTATTTGACAATTTATGTTTCTTAATTAACTCAATAACATCTCTAGTGGCAACACTGCCTTTATTTGTAATATTATAAATTCCATGAGGAACTTTTTGTTCAAGTAAGTCAATAGTATATTTTGCAAAATCACCCCTGTGTGATAAAGAATTTTTTACATCTACTAATGTATCATATTTGAGCAACTTTGTTAGGTAATTTCTTGGGTTTTCAAATTCATCAAAAGGTATTCTAAGTCTAAAAATATAAGAACGAGGATTATGTCTCATAATCATTTTTTCACACAATGCTTTAGTACCACTATAAAAACTACCATTATTAAAAGTAAAATTAGGTTTATCTTTTTCTGTGAAATCTTTTTCGTATCCATTGTAAATACAGCCAGAAGATATTTGAACTAAGGTAGCATAATTACTTGAACAAAAATTAGCTAAATTAGTAGGAAATACAACATTACCCATAATTGTTTCGCCTTTATTTGACTCACAAGCATCAACATTTGGCTTTCCTATATATCCCGCACAATTGATTATTATAGCATTTTTAAAGGGTGTGCTATAGCTATTATAATTAATACGAGCATAACTACTAAATGTTGTAAAATCAGTATAATCTACATCAGATCTACTTAAAGCTAAATAATGTAAATTTCTAGAGTTTAATTCTTTGATTATTGCCTGAGCAATGTAACCGTTCTTGCCTAAAACTACATACATTAATCTTCTGGCTCAAACCACACAATAACTTCTTGTTTTTTTAAATCTTTTTGCCATCCTGAGCAAAAAAAATTATATTGCTCCATTGCATCAATTAATGTAGTTAAATATTTTTGAGCTACAACACATTTTATTTCTTCTATCTTTTTCTCTGTAGCTAATTGATTATAAAAATAAGGTTCACTTTTATAAGTAACTAATACTTTTTTGGAAAATTCTTCGCAAACACTTTCTGTTCTATTTTTCATGCCGCATATTATAACATAAAAATTAAAAAATGTCAATTGAATTTATATTTTTCTTTAGCGCAAAAATAATATAAGATTCCGAGTACAGCTATTGTTAGTAATGTTTCCATAATTATTTAGTAATATGAGTAATTAAATCTTCAAATTGGTCGTCAGGTAATTTTTTTGATATTTTTTCATAATTAAAAGATATAGCATTTTCTATTATTTTAAATGCCTGTTTATCGCCATGCCAATCAAAAACTTTAACACTTTTATTATTTAATTCTTTATAATGTATGAAAAAGTTTCTTGCTATATCTAAAAACAAAGTGTCTATGTCCCCTAATGAATTATATTCTCTAATATGAGATGTTGGAACACCAAGAATTTTATAATCTTTATCCATTGAGCCTTCAGAGTTCTCGTCTTCCATATCTAAAACCCCTATAACTTGACACTCAACTACAGTGCCCCTCTCAATTGGAGTCGCATTATAAACTAAAATATCTAGCGGGTCGCCATCATCTGCATATGTTTGAGGTATAAATCCGTAACTTGCTGGATAAACCATTGCACTCGTTAAACTTCTATCGTAAACAAAATATCCATCAGGGTGATATTCATATTTAGCACTTGTACCTTTTGGTATTTCTACAACGGCATTTACTATTTTCGGGCTTTTTTTATTTTTTGGTATACTGTATAAGTTCATCCATTGAAAGTATTTCGCAATTAGTTTCATCTATTGCTTCTTGTAATTTATTTTTTTCTTTTTGAATTGTTTCTTCATCAAATCCCCAGAAAGTAATCTCCCACAATATTGCCGCAAGCACTTCTTCGTTAGGTAAGTTTATTGCATTAAAAACTTCTAAATCAATCAAATCTTCCCAAGAAATAAAATCCATTGCTGACAATTCATCTTTTTCCTCATCTAAAACACAAACATCGGTCACTTTTTCAGCTTCTTCCCCTTCAAATGTTATCTCTTCTCTCTCTGTAATAAAAATTTTTAAATTGTCGTTTTTATTTATTTTTAATTTTAATAATTTATTGAATATATCGCCAAATTTCTGTGAATACTGCATAATTTTATCCACGGGATATGCTTTATAATGATTTTTGTAAATTACATTAAAACAACTTTTAAAAGATGTTTTTTGAATTAGTTCTCTAAGAGTCACTGTATGATTGGATTATATTCAATGTTATATTTATTATATAACAAATAGTATGCAGTTTCTAGTTGTTTTATAGCTTTTTTTTGAGATGCAATAGCTTCAGATTGAATATCTATAGTCTCTTCTGCTTTTACAAGCAATTTATAAAATTTACTATTTTCTTCTGACTCTTTGTATAAAAAGTAACTTAGTAAAATTACTAGAAAAATTAAAAAGTGAACTAAACTTTCATTTTGCACATAATATGTTTACACTTATTTTTTACATTTTTGAGATAAAGTAAATAAACCGCAAAACATTGAGCAAAAAAAGGGGAAAAAACAAAAAAAACTAGCTGATGCAGCTAACTGAATTGCAATAATTAAATTTATAAAACAGCAACATAGTAACAATTTACCATCGTTATTTAAATGTCGCCAAAGAACCACAATTATTGTTACACTAAGATCTTTGTAAAAAACCTCTCAATGTCGAAATTGATCTAGGATTTTTAATGTTCATTATTTTTGCAATATCTTTTGCTTTATAGTTATTTTCGTAAAGATTCATGATTTTATTTACCTGTTCTTGAGAGAACATTTTAGTATTTTGTGATTTAATTTTTTTTATTCTCACAAAATAACCAATAACT
>Ga0255766_10002831_pt1 | contig 15357 bp, 23 predicted proteins | sample 071ome_23_FD_179966 | JGI IMG/M metagenome (GOLD analysis project Ga0255766, IMG submission 179966) | Coastal salt marsh microbial communities from the Groves Creek Marsh, Skidaway Island, Georgia - 071403BT metaG (version 2) | ecosystem: Environmental > Aquatic > Marine > Intertidal zone >... | reverse complement strand
TTTAGTTTATACACTGATTTGTTTTTATCCATTAGACAATAATCCAACCGTCACAATAAAGATCTTTAGTGTCCTTGTCCGCATAGTCTGGACCAAACCACATTTTAGGTGCGACAACAGGGCCGCGTCCTCTCTGCAACCAGGCACCCCACCATGAGAGTGAGGAGTTAGCAATGATTGCACCACTACACATACTCATGATACAGAGGTCCACAAAGGGTTCGTAAGAACCATCGGAATACTTATCCGTTGGTTCAGAAATCATGAATCTGTCGCCAGAGAACATCTCTTGTTCCTTAACCCATCCTGGGGAATCAGAACAGATGATTACTGGTTGATCTTCGGGGAAGTTCTTCAGAGCTTCCTCGTAATAGCTGAGAGGTTGGGGAGGATGTTGCGACGAACACTGCGTATACGACCACTTAAATCCCCTAGCATCGACAAGGTTAGGATCACCCCTACGAACATGAAGAAAGAGAGGCGTCTCGTCCAGTGAATCCATAAGTTCTCTGACTGGACCAGAGATTGATTCGTGGAATGTAAAATCCTTGGCGATTTCGTTTTTGATGTTTGCAAAATACTTTTCACTCTGGAAAAATCCAAACAAACTAACGTCGTTGGGACACATAGTATGTAGTTCCATATCGTAATGGAAGTGTTTTTCCATCACAACAGGAGCATGCCCACGGTCAAGTACAAATTGATTTTTTTGTCTTACCGAAGGTAATTGAAAGGCACGATATAGACTATAGTTATCTACTCGTTTAGAATCTTCAGGAGGGATGCAGAACTCATACCCACGCATGGCAGCGATACCTCTAACCGCTGCATATTGGAACATCTGGTTACCCAATCGGCCCAGATTTCCCATCTGATTAAAGGCTAGCATTCAATTGTTCTCCTCTTACTTTGAGATAATGAAGGTTGGAATAATAACCAGCGAGAGTGTCGCGGTCTTGATTTCTAATCCACTGCCAAAGTTTATCATTGTCTTGGAACTTAGGATTGTGATAGTGAGAGTTGAAGGTTCTACCATGTTCGAAGTGGTAGATGTCATCAACTACTCGTCCTACCTTGAATCCAAAGAGATTCAAACGATAATAAAACTCACAGTCTTCGGCACCCCAAGAAAGAAACTCTTCGTTCCACATGCCCATAGACACTTCTACAGCCTTTTGAATCATTTGACCCCAACCAATTGAAGATGGGATTCTCTGTTTGTGGCCCTTAAGTACATCCAGATCAAAGTCATTTCCATCATGAGAAGAAAGGAACTTATCCAGAAGTTCATCCGAGTATGATACTGCCCATTGGTAAATTCCACATCCGAAAGGATACACTGCATGAGATCCCTCCTTCATAATGGAATGATAGGCAAGTTCATAACTATTCTTTGGAAGAACTACATCAACGTCATGATTATAGATGATTGGAGTTTCTGCCGTGACACACAAGTCATTGAGAATGCGTGTCTTGTGGAATAGTTTTTCATCACTTTCCTCAAAAATATGAATTAAGTTGTCAGTATCCCCGACATACTTTTCAATTTTGGGAAAGGCATACTCTTTGAAGATAGACTTAGTATCTTCTTCCTGAATCATTACTTTAGATTCAGGAAAGTTTTTCAGTAGATAGGAAACAGAAGTGATGACATTGCGAAGTCGATCATCCGTTTCAATTCTACAAGGCAGTAGAAATGTTACGTCTTTCATTGTTCAGGAGTTACAGGCGATGGGTCATTGTGCAGTTTCACCCATCGAGAAGGAATCATATCCTTCATATTATAATGAGCGTAGGCAGGACCAAACCAAGGGTCAGGTGCGATGATAGGATGTTTAGGATTGCGAATCAGCCAAGCACCCCACCAAGAAAGGGAACTATTAGCGATAATACCTCCACTACAGAGAGACATCAAACATAAGTCGATGTAAGGTACAGACGCGCCATCTCCAAAGACTTCGTATGAAGAATCGGAGAAGTGGAAATTATCGCCTTGAAGCCAGTCTTGTTTTTTGCACCAGTCAATCAAGTCGGAAACCACAATCACATTGAGATCCTTGAGAGGGAAATGTGACAGGGCTTCTTTGTAGTATTCGGACTTACACAGTGGATGATATTCTTGTACCATCTGATAAGACCACTTTTCACCACGGCGTCCTGTTAAACCAGGACTTCCACGGCGAACATGGAGAAAGATACATTTATCACTTCCTCCTAAACTATCGATGAACTCTTTACAGGGTTCGAGATAGCAATTGCGGAAAGTAAAGTCATCCCTAATACTATCAGAGATGGCCTCAAAGTATCTTTCCGTCTGGAAGTTGCCCGAGAAGTTAGTATTATCTTCGCAGTTATTGAAGATCTCCTCATTAAAATGCATGTCACGGTATTCTACCCTATTGGGAAGAAACTTTTCCGCAGTGTTCTGACCAATCTTACATGTGGTCAGATTAAAAGCCTCGAACAAACCATAGTTATCCAGTCGATCTGCATCAGGTCCAGGAATGAACCAATCGAATTTACGATTATGTGCAAGTCCTCTCAGGAAGGCATACTGAAACATTTGGTTTCCAAGGCGTCCCTCATTACCCAGGCCCTGAAATGTAATAGCCATTATTTACTCCACTCTTGAATAGTCCAACGTTCAGGAACAATGTCCGATGTATCGAGATGAGTCATTGCAGTACCAAACCACTTCTTAGGATCTGGAGCAATGACTTTACCTCGATCGTTTTGCAACCAGGCACCCCACCAAGAGAAGGATGAGTTTGCAATAATAGCACCAGAACAAAGACTCATCAAACACAAATCTACCTGAGGCAGAAGAGTGTTCTGATACTGTCCAGTACCATCAATAGTACGATATGTATATCTACCGTTACTCTCATTAAACAGGAATCGATCCTGCTGGAAGAACTCTTGTTTCTTACACCAATCCAAATCATCGGTGAATACAAAACAAGGAGTGTCTTCGGGGAATTCTTTTAGCGCGTCTTCAAAGAACGAAATGGGAAGGATGGGATGGTACTCTTCTCTGCCGATGTTGTCAGACTGACGAACATGGAGAAAGATAGGAGGACGATCCAGGCTGTTAACGTACTCCATACAAGGAGTGAGATAATCTTCTCTAAACGTGAAGTCTTCACGGATTTCGTTTGCGATGTGACTGAAATACTTTTCCGTCTGAAGATAAGCGTCAATATTTACGTTATCTTTGGTATTGAAAAGAGCCTCATCAAAGTTATGATTGGTCTCAGTAACATTAACAAAGTTACTGATTCCAAGATTAGACTCTTCAACATGAGTCATCTCAAAGGTTTCAAAAAGACCATAGTTATCCCGATGTTGAGTATCATCGGAAGGCACCATCCAAGAATAATCATTGTTAGCAGCAATGCCTCGAAGAGAGGCATACTGAAACATTTGATTACCTAGTCTACCATTACTACCAAGTCGATTATAACTAATCGTCAAAGGTCAACCCTCCAAACTGATTCATAAATTTCCGTGGGGTTGGCTACAAAGATAATATTATCTTCCCCGTACTTATCATACATGTCATCTTCATACTGGTCAAGTACATCTTCAATATCTTGAACATATACTTTGTGACCTTTCTTTAGAAGATCTTCTACCAACCTAAGTCTGGGACTTTCAACAACCATATCAGAACCTTTCTTAAAAGCAATGCTTTCGATAAAGAAAGGCAGGTTATCTACATTTTGTTCCACACAATAGTTACAGATAAACTCTGCGTGAGCATCGTTAAAATCATCGGTTACACTGGGGAGACTATACTTAAGACCAACTTGATCTGCATAGTGCCCCAATGCACGGTTGTCTCGGGGGAGACAAGGACCACCGAAGCCTAATCCGTAACGCAAGTATTTAGACCCGACACGAGAGTCGTCTCCGACAGCATCAAGAACAGTGTCAATCTCATCACCACACCCAGATTTGTAGAGAATCTGACCCATCATGTTGGCATAACTGATCTTGTATGTCAGGAAACAGTTAACACCAATCTTAGTGATCTCCGCAGCCTTACGGGACATTGGATAGAAGTGAAGTTCAGTATCTTGAATATCACTATAGATCTCAGAAATGGCATCGAAACCATTTACATCGTCACCGCCACAAAGAACCATGTCAGCGTTTCGCATATCACTGATGATGGATCCCTGAGCAATAAACTCTGGGTTATAGAACACAGAGATTCCACGATTAGAAAGTCTTTCCTGAACCTTATCAGAATATCCAGGATTAACCGTGCAACCAATCACAAAAACTTTGCCATCAAGACTAGGAGAGTCTTCAAGATCAGCAACTACTTGTTCTACATACTGAGAATCATACGATCCATCTTCAAGAGAAGGAGTAGGAACAAACGTGAAGATAACATCGGAGTTGCGAATAACTTCTTGGTTGTTTGTTGTCGCCCTAAGGTTTTCAGAACGCATCAGAAGATCTTCTACTTCAGGTTCATTACTAAAAATCTCCTTTGCATTGATCTGCTGAACGTACCTACTAACTACGTCAGATACAATTAGACTGTGACCAGCTTCTTCACAAAGAAGTGCGAAACAAATACCAAGTCTACCCGCACCGATTACACCGATACGCATTCTTCACTTACCTCCAGTTTAAATGTTGGGATGGAAACCATCTTATGTTTGTTTTGGGCATTAAATTTTGTCAGGGTATTGATAGCAAGTGTTTCCTTCTCACTCAGATACTCTGGCGGGGTTTTGACTCCATGTTCCATGGCCCACTCAAGCATTTCATAGGAAACTCCAATCTGATCTTCATCAGTTCGACCATCATCCCACAGACCATCAGTGGGTTTTGCTTCGATAATTTCAGGAATCACTCCGAGGAATCGTCCGAGTTCCCAGACTTCTGACTTATAGAGGTCAGCAATTGGAGCAATGTCAACCCCACCATCACCATACTTAGTATAAAAACCGACTCCATAATCTTCTACCTTGTTACCAGTACCGACAACAATACCATTAACAGATCCAGCAATCTGATACAGAGTCATCATGCGGAGTCTAGAACGACTGTTTGCACCAGCCATTTTATTAATACTATACTCGATACCACATTCTGTACCGATAGTCTCAACGAACTTACCGAAAACTTCAGAAAGATCTGCTTTGAGAATAGTTACATTACTATAGTTACCTTTCAACCATGCAAGGTGTGCATCAGAAAGGGTTTCCTGTTCTGTATTTTGTTTGATAGGCATCCCCACAGCATAGACAGGAAGACCTGTCTTTGCTGCAAGAGTGGAGGCAACAGCAGAGTCAATACCTCCAGATACACCAATCACAAAAGATTTGATGTTATTGTCATAACAATACCTACACAACCAGGAAACAATATCGCAGGTCAGTGTAGTGTAATCAGAGATTCGATTCATTATGCAAACTTTTTAGTAGCTAGGATAACAGTGTTTTCGTAATCTTTGCCAACATCAAAGGTGTATTCTTCTTTGATCTTGTCTATGAAGTCATTATAGTAGAAATCATTAAAATTGACAAGGTTGTAGATAATATAAGCAAAATTAGAATTCGTAACCAATTTATCATAGTAATCCATCTGAACAGGCAGACTGCACTCAGAAAGAGCATAGTTGCTGATGAAGAGATCAATGTCTTTAATCTCTTCGTACTCAGTGCATGGAATACATTTTACCTTATCTTTGATCTCTGGGAACTGATCGATGTACTTTCGTTGCAAAGCAGAGACTTCTGGAAGGTCAATCAGAACGTACTCATCAAACTCACAGACGCAACTAATGGTTTTAGCCAGACCACCATATCCACCACCAACTTCGACAATTCTCTTAAGAGGTGTGTCGCCGCAGAGAAAAGCAATCTCAAAAGTATTCTTAATGTACCTGGCAGTAGTAGGAGAAATCCAACCAATGTCAGAGTAGAGTTGGAGGTTTGGTTCACCAACACTATCGTTCTCTTTGAACTTCTCAATGTTATCGAAAAAGTCCTTCTCACTCATCTGAGCAGCCATACTCAGATAGTTAGAACCCTGTTCCTTTAGAACATGTTCAAGGATAGTAGTGTACTTGGGATTGGACTTGAACTTTCTGAATGCCTCATCGGATTCTACCGCTTCAACACAAGCAGCGAGATACTCCTCAGCAATTTGATCTTCGGCTTCCCAACCACTACGATCGTTTTGCAAAACTTCTGCGGTACTCATAATGGATCAATCCTCTGGTTTCTGTATGGGTCTAATTGTACAAGATAATTTTTATACATGTAGTCTTCTGCGACTCTCATGTGCAAGGCAATTTGGAAGTTCTCTTCAATGACTTCTTTCTTTGACTCATAGTATTCTGGAGTCAACTTTTCCCAAGGAATATTTTCCCAGGGTTCATTCTGATCAAGGAAGATGATGCCTTCGTGATTAAAATACTGTGCCACTCCTGCAGTACCATAGTACACAGGAATGGTTCCACAGGCAAAACAATCAGTTAGTTTCTCTGTGAAGTAAGTTGGATAATTTGCGTTCTCAACAGCAAAGGAGAACATGTAGTCCTTCAAGGCCTCTACTTTGTTGTCCAAAGCTAATTCCTGAGGAAGTCCCCAACCAAACAAATCGTCACCACCACGTTCTTGATAGAACTTTTCCACAACTCTAAGTCTACGGCGGTGACCTTCGGTATAACCCTTATTAGATGCAACCATAGAGACGAGTTTACTCTTAGTATAAATGTCTCTTTCCTTTACCCAAGGTGCTGCATTACTCATGCAATAAAGCATCTTGCCATCAGGACCAGCCTCTTCAGTTAATCTCTGATCACAAGTAAAGATACCATCAACCTTAGAGGCAACGTAATCGTAGTTCTCTTCGATGAACTTATACTGTTCAGGAATAATTTCTCTGGATTCCAGGAGCCAAATAAACTTGGGTTTATCGGTAGGATCCCTAAGAACCTCTAGAGCCATATGGTTAACATAAAGATTAACCAGTCCAGAACCATCTCTAGTCCAACGAGTATAAACAGATCGGTTACCTACAGAAGTAGATGGCTCCAGATCATCATTGCAGATAAGGTTGATTGGAAATTTCTTTTCAGGGCCCAAAATGGGAATATCGACCCCCTCAGGGGATCGTTTCGCCATTTCAATGACCTGCTTCATTACATTGATAGGGTCAGACATATTCTCCTTTCATGTCATTGAACACATTAGTAATACCATCCTGAATGGAAGTCTTTGCCTTCCAGAATCGGTTAATATATGTATCAGCTTCGTTACGCTTATCTTTTTGAACCTCGTCCTTAGACTCGGAGGGTGAAACAGTGACATTACGTCCCAGTTTCGCAAACAGGAATTGAATAATCTCTGCGATTTCTAAGATTGAAGTCTGACTGAAAGAAGTGATATGCAGATTGGCATCATTGTCAATCTGATCATAGTTCTCCATGACAGATTCAAGTGCCTCACAGCAATCTTCTGCATACAAGAACTCACGTTGTTCAGATCCATCTGTCAACATAGAGATGTCACCAGTCTCAAATCCTTTCTTAATGAAGTCAGTGATGACATGTGCCTTATCCATGTCCTTCTCAATGCCATAGACATTCCAGAAGTGAACAATCTTACCACCAAGAGACTTGGTATAAAGTTCACCCACTCGTTTCATCACACCATAGGGAGAGTAAGACATGTTACTCATCTGAGATGATGCAAAGACGAATGGTTTATTATACTTCTCAAGAAGACCAAAGGTTTGTGCCATCAGTCTGGCATTGTTATCAATGAATTTGAAGGTATGTTGATACTTCTTCAGATAACGAGAACCACCCACATCAAATGCAAGGAAGAAAACAAAGTCTGCAGTTTCAATTGCATTCTCAAGATATTGATTTGGGATTACAGTCAAATCATGATTAGGCGTTTCATTCTTATCGAAATCAATAACCACATGACCCTTCTTTCGAAGATACTCTGAAAGATAGGCACCAATCTGCCCACTTGAACCTAAGTTTAGAATTTTCATGCCCAATCAATATCGTGCTTAGAACCAAAGTTTACAAGTCCAGTACCACTCATGTGACCCACTTCAGTCACATCAATCTTGGGTTCTTCAATTGCATCCCACATGTCCTGAACCTCAGGCCAACCAGGACCAATATCATCCAGAAGCATGATACCTTTCCAATTCTTTTCTTTCAGGAATTCCATCATCTCGACTTCCTGAACACCATCATGAGGATCAACGTCAATCATGATGATCGAAATACGTTTCCAATCGAGAGTGTCATCCTCACGGAAGTCTTGAATCTTGAAGGTGATGTTTTCCTTTTGGATTTGGCTTGCGCCCTGTTCCATCAGATCATAACTAATAACCTGGTTGGAATCATTGTAGGAGAGTGCAAGGGCAGAACCACCAGTGCGAGTGCCGACATCCAGAATAACGGAGTTGTTAAACTGGCTGGACAACCAGGCATACAGACGATACTCACTCTGACCAGCAGAGAGCCAGTCGTTACGATTCAGAGAAATAGATTCCAGTGCGGAAATATCCAACTTCCGTACGGCATCTTTATCGATTTTAATAGTCTTCTTTCTAATAGCTGTACTAGACATTTACAAGTTCCTTATCAGTTTCAGATTTGCGAGATTGAATTTGAGCGGAAATCCACTCATAAGTAATGCGAATTCCTTCCTCAAGAGATTGGGAATAATCCCAACCAAGTTTTTCGCGGATGAGATCGTTATTGGAATTACGTCCACGAACTCCAAGAGGAGCATCGAGTTTGTAGTTCTTTTGGACCACTTTGCCAGAGACTTTGGCAGCGGTCTCAACGAGTTGGTTAATGGTAACCATCTCTTCAGAACCAATGTTGACAGGACCAATGAACTCAGAGTCCATCATTCGTCGAGTCGCTTCAATGCATTCGTTAATGAACAGGAAGGAACGAGTTTGTAAGCCATCTCCCCACACCTCGATGGATCCACCTGTCTCTGGGAGGTAAGCGACTTTACGGCAGATTGCAGCTGGTGCCTTCTCTCTTCCACCCTCCCAGGTCCCTTCTGGGCCAAAGATATTATGATAGCGGGCAACACGAACAGGAATACCATAATTCCTATGGTATGTAAGATAGAGTCGCTCAGAGAATAGTTTCTCCCATCCATATTCGGAGTCGGGATTGGCAGGATAGGCGGATTCTTCACGGCAATCAGGGTTGTCAGGATCCAGTTGATTATGTTCTGGATACATGCAAGCAGATCCAGAATAGAAAATCTTGGTTTTATTTACCTCGTGGTTTTCATTAAACTTTTGCACACAATCAAGTACATTGAGGTTGATTGAGGCAGAGTTATGCATGATATCTGCATCATTTTCACCAGTGAAAACAAAACCTGCACCACCCATATCAGCAGCGAACTGATAGATCTCGTCAAAGGGTTCTGCAAATTTTTCAGCGATTTGCTGATAGTAGTTACCAAGATAACCAGTGAAACGGATGCATCTCTGGACCGTATTGTAGTCTCTCAGATCAGCGACAACGAATTCGTCAGCAGCCGTCTCAGAAAACTCAGGACGTTTCAGGTCTACACCACGCACCCAGTATCCTTCGGATTTCAGTCGTTTGACCATATGGCTTCCAATAAAACCACCTGCACCAAGAACCAGTGCAGTTTTCTGTCTTTCAGTCATAAGTGAATGGAAAGTGTAGCAGTTTATTTAGTATAACATTTAGATTGGAGTTTGTCCATAAATGGAGTGGGAACCCAACCCAGATCCCTTAGTACAACTGGATTTGCCTTCAAAATATCAGGCTCATTCGGAGTGTCTTCTTTGATTGGAAGACCCTCTACACCCAGGAATTTTGCGAGATCTAAAACAGAAGTTGTTTCTCCTGTACCCACATCTACTGTGCCAGTATAATCCGAATGCATTAATATTTCAATAGCAGAAACGACATCATCTACATGCACCCAATCTCTTTCATGGCGCGTCAAATACTTTGCCTTTCCTTCTAATAACATTCGGTAAAGCATGTCTGGTCTACTATCTTCTTCTGCCCAGACATTAAAAAATCGCATACCCACACTGTTCTTTGGCGCTTGGAGTTCATTGACCTTCTTGGTCATGACGTATGGATTTCTCCACCACTCATAAACTCCAGCAGAACTTGCGTATAGGCAGCGAATGTTGTTGTCCTTACAATAATCAAATATTGGTTTAGACTTTACTACATTGTTTTCCCAGAAAACATCTGGGTTAGAAATACTTTTTCGAAGTGCAGCGAATGCAGCAAGATGAATTACTATATCAAACTTAGGTTGGTATACCCATGAATACTTATCCCAAGATCCGATGTCATCAGGATAATCTAATCCTACAACTTCATGATTCTTTTTCAAAGACTCATAAACATTAGACCCAATAAATCCTTTATGACCAGTAACTAATACCCTCATTCACTATTACCTTCTCTAGATCCTGCAGTATCAGTAACTCGAAGACCATTCACACCCTGCCACCAACCTGTGATAATATATTTAACATTTGCAGGGGGATTCCCTCTGTGTAAATGAGTGAAACTGGCGGGCCAAAGAACAACTCTACCAGTCTTAGGTCTTACCCTAATTCCTTGATAAAGAAACTCTGTCTCGCCAGCATCGACATCATTCAAGTATATCATCCATGCAAGAACTCGGTCATTGACATTCCAATCAATGTTTTCTGCATGGAACATATGATATCCACCACCCTTCGGTTGGGTAATTTGAAGGAGGGCAGCACTACTAACGTAGTTAAAACTGGAAAGATATGGAAAAGTTGCGATGTAATGTTGAAGACAAGGTTCTAGTGCATTTCGGTATAATGCACTTACGTCCTGGGCATGAAAACTATCCAGAACAAGTTGTCTATCTTGAATACCAAAAGTCTGTCTTGTTTGCACAAAATGACTATTGTCAGCAATGTCCATCATACGTTGACAGAACTCTGCTGGAACAGCATCATCATAGATGCCGATAAAATCAGTTATAGTTGCTTTTAAATTAGGATCTGGTTCTAAATTAACCATTTCCATACCAGTTTTAACTTCCATAAGGTCACCTTTGCTCGCCACCAATTCTTTGTCTGGAAATTGGAAACCAGGCGGGGTTACCCCATCCGCACCACTTGTTTTTAGGAAACAAGAAACCCGAGGGGTCGATGACCCATCCCGACCAGGGCGCTTTTTAAGTCATCCCGAGACTAGAATTTGAGTGTCAAATGATTAGTTCCATGACCGTATTTTTTGGCATACTTTTCACGGAACTCACCAAACTCACCATCTAACATATAGTTAAATGCGATGCTGTATCTTACATCATTAGATTGAACAGGGGTAACATAATGCTGCATATGAGATGGAAACAGAAGAATCTTTCTATCTGTTGGTTTGAATGGTGTAGTAAGAGAATTTAGGGGAGTAACATCGGTAGTGTTAATCTCCCAATCATAAGTACACCAACTAGGCCCAGATCGGGTGGCATGAAACTCACCACCCTCCTCAACGCACTTGGGATAAAACACACCACTAAACATTGCATTTGAATGATAGTGTTTTGCTGCCCAATCACCCATATTATATCTATTGCCCCAAGCAGTAACACATACTAACCCATGGGCATCTTTGTCTACGTTCAGAAGACCATACACATACTTTTCCATCTCAATTTGAATGAGATTTCTAAGATCTTCAAAACCCTCTTCAAGAAGAAGATTTTTAGGCTTAGTCACTGCTCCATTTGGTTTACCAAAATGATCTTGATCTTCTCTCCAATCTTGTTTTTCCATAAGACTGATAATCTTATAGAGTTCTTTTGGACGAATATCAAGAGTACTTTCGTATACTGGAGTAGGAAAAAGTAAATGTAAATCTGCCATTGGCTCCACCAGGGCTAGTTTTGAGAGGATACCGACTCTTCTTTGATGTAACAAGGAACTCGATCGGGGTCGAGCCACTTAGTATATTCAAAGTCTTCCATGGCAGTCAGAAGTTGCATCTGATTGTCTAGAAGATACATGTCTTTATAACGTTTAGTCCAACTATCGGCCTTTTGAATACGGTAGTCGGGGAACCCATTGTCTAGAGTTCCACATTCAACATAACGATACGGGAAACGTTCATGAATGATTTTCATGCAACCTCAGTGGTTTGAAAATCTTGTGCGAGACAGTCCATGAAGATTTCATAATCATCTAAAGGTTCACCAGAGAATTCGATGCCTTCGTTTTGATAATAACGAACAACCTTTTTGTAAAGTTTCGGATTCTTTACGTCAAGATAGATTTCACCACTTGCAGCGAGACGAAGAGTTTCGATGTCTTTCTTGAACTTAGTTGTGACGGACATTTTCCTTGAATGTTTACTGAAGTATTATAGGGTGAGAGGTCGTTTAAGTCAAGACCCCTCCATGTGATCCGTGTACATTGACCAGTCATAATCATCACCATCATCATGATTGGCACTTTGTTCCAGTTCATAAGGATGAACAATGCCTTGACTAATTAGTGGTGCAAGAACCTCACTTTGAGGCACCAACACCACGTCCTTCCCATCAGGTGTCATGATGTGGAAGGATTGTCCCTGTTCACACCTGTCCATGATGTTCTCAAAATTCGATTCCAAGTATTCGAGAGTAATTTTTTCCATCGAAAAAGATTAGGAAATCGGAATGATAGGATTCGAACCTACGGCCCCTCGCTCCCAAAGCGAGTGCTCTACCAAGCTGAGCTACATTCCGTCAATGTTCTTTATATTTTTCTGGGTGTTTTGCACTGTCCCAGATAAAGAAAGCAAACGGGAAAAGAAGGGACACACCCGCAACAGTACCAAATGCTGCGGGATGTGCATGAACCAAATTCATCAGCGGAGTGATGAGGTGTTTCATTTATGATCCGAGATACTCTAGAATATTTTCGGGAGAAGAGGCTTCGTAAGGATCATCTTCGGCACGATCCGTTTTTCCATCTTCAATAAACCACTGAGAGGTTACCATATCATCAATGATAACCGCATATCGCCAGGACCTAAGTCCAAAACCAAGATTGACTTTACTTACAAGCATATCTGCCCAACGAGTCCAATCCAGATTCCCATCAGGAATATGTTTTACTTTTTTGATCTTTTGGTCTTTGAACCAAGCATCCATAACGAAAGCGTCATTAACACTCAGACAATAAATATCATCCAAGTTTGCAGCCTTCTTAAGTTTGGCAAAGTTCTTTTCGAATCCAGGAAGTTGGAAGGAAGAACAGGTAGGAGTAAATGCACCTGGGAGTGCAAACACAATTACTTTTTTGCCAGCAAAGAGATCTTGGGCTGTTTTAGTTACCCACTCACCATCTTCTCTATACTGGAAAGAAAGGTGGTTGGGAACAACTCTTGTTTGAAAAGTGGGCCTGATCATTGTTAAAAATTAATAACGCAAACTATAGGAGTATATATGCCTTTACGCAGCATAAGTTTTTTGACTCACTTTACGGTTTTCAATACCGATAAGTGAACCATCTTTAGTATAAGACAACTCTTTGGTTTCTGTCAAGACATAGAATCCAACAATGTCTTTACCATCATCGTTCCATCCGTAGGCAATAATCCTTTCATTAATGTCATGATCGTTAAGGATCAATCCAGTGTTCAGATAGTGGTTGTAACGTTGATGGAGGTTGATCATCTGATTTCAAAGTTGAGTTTTCGAACTTTGCGTTTACGCCGTTCTTCCTGGTATTTTAGGTCATCTTTTGTCAGGATACCATCATTTTTTATAATGTTTTTAGATTTACTCCATACAACTTTACTCAGATCGTTGGCGGAAACCTTGTCTTCATTTACGGTCATCATGTTTGGGCAACCACAACAAAAAAATTTAGTGGTTACATTAAACTCTTGGTTACATTCTTTGCATCGTACTTTTTGCATCTCATTATCCTATTAAGTTTTTTAGATCGATGCGTATGTATCACGGGTTGTGATTCTTAGATTCTTTAATTTTTTGATATCCCCAGACTGCTAGGGTGCCGATACCTAGACCAGCAAGACAGCAAAGAAACATATGAATAAGGTGTTCAAAGGTTGAGTGGTCAGCGTGGTTCATCATTTAGGTTTCTTAACGGGAAAAGTTGCTTCCATTGCTGTAGTCAACAACAGAGCAAATGCAAAAACAAATAAGTGCTCCATGTTATCCAAAGTACATTACACTAAGAGTAAACACAACAAAGATGATGACGGTGAACATCATCAATCCTACACCTGCCCAGGCAACCCAGGCAGGCATAGGTTCATAGTTGTGATTATGGGACATCATTCAAATACAGGAACAACTGGCGGATTCCATTCGTCTCGTACTGCTTTCATCACATGTTTAGGTACACCATAGTAACCCATGTGCATCCATACACAATCTATATATCGAAGATCTTCTCTATCGGCATCAAGAGTGAAAGCATCACAATACCGAACGATATCGTAGGGGACCTGAATCTTCTTCCAGGTGAGTGGTTCTTCAATAAAAAAGGGTACTGTCATGCTGTTAAATTAACTGTGAGGGATAGTCTCGGTTCTTTTGCCTCATGTACACAATGCATTGTTCCATATGGAATCATTAAAATATCTCCAGGTCCATATTCACGAACCTCTTCTCCAATTTGCCAAAGACACTTTCCATAGATAGGAGTAACAATGACATGATAGTCATGATTATGAGGCGGGAAACTTACTCTACGATCTTCACTGCCCTTTGACATATAAAGATTAGCAACAGTATGAGATCCTTTAAGTTTAAAAATTTTGCGATTAAGTTCTCGAAGATCTTCTGTCAAATCAAGGATGTCAGTCATATGACTAGTAAATCCTAAATCATATACTTCTTTCCATTTGGCAAAGTCAAGACAACGGTTTGCATCAAAGTAATCAACAGAAACTCTGCCGCAATGATTGATACTCTCAATGCTGCCCATACCCCAACGTTTTGAGATCTGGAGTAGATCAAACATCCGTTCTTCAGATAGATCAATTTTTTGATTTGCGATTATCTCTGCACACTGTTTGAGATACATCTCATCGTCGGGGGATGTCACGAAGAATTGATTATTCATAGTCTTATTTTAAAATGGGAAATACTGGATTCGAACCAGTGACTTATTGCTTGTAAGGCAACCACTCTACCGCTGAGTTAATCTCCCTGGTTTGGACATATTATACGATGGTATCGAACAATTTGTCAACGGAGAGTGAGAGATTCGAACTCTCGAAGGGGTTACCCCCTTACAGCATTTCCAGTGCTGCGCCATCGTCCACTCGGCCAACTCTCCAAGGTG
>Ga0255766_10002824_pt1 | contig 15371 bp, 9 predicted proteins | sample 071ome_23_FD_179966 | JGI IMG/M metagenome (GOLD analysis project Ga0255766, IMG submission 179966) | Coastal salt marsh microbial communities from the Groves Creek Marsh, Skidaway Island, Georgia - 071403BT metaG (version 2) | ecosystem: Environmental > Aquatic > Marine > Intertidal zone > Salt... | reverse complement strand
CAAAAAGAAAATATTTTTAAGAATTACTTGAATCAAAGTTTAACAGATTATTTATTAGCAAAAGGACAGAATGCTTCAGAGAGATTATCAAGAAGCGATGATGTAGCAAGCAAAATATCAAGCGCTATAGATACATCTAGACCTTTAATAAAAATATTCAACAATGGAAGCCAGCTAGTCCATGAAAACACAGTTGAATTAGATAAATTTAATAATTTTTACACACAACTCCCAATTAAAGGAGACGATCTAAAAGAAATACAGGATGCAACATTAAAAATATACCAACAAAAAATGGAAGAGGAGTTTTTATCATCTACAAATAAAGAAGAGACATTTTTCCAGGATCAAAATGCTTCAATTAATCAAATTGAGTTTTTTAGTATTCTAAGGCAGCCTATGCAACCCTTTGTATTTGAATCTTTATTTAGAGATGTTGTAAAAAATTGGGCTAACAGAAACAGCTCGCATGTTGATATAACATCTTTTTGGAAAGATAGAAGAACACGATCTTTGTCTGAATTTCTTCCTTTTCCAAAAGAAATTATTTACGGACTCGTGAGAGGATATTTTGTATCAACAATATGTGGAGAATTTAAAGATGAAGATGACGAAAAACTTGGAATTAAAGCTAGTGTAGGTGGAAAAGATTTCCCCTTTCCATTAATTGAAGTTATTCATAAAAGAAATAATTTGTTAGGTGTACTTTTAGAAACAATTCCTTTAGCTTACAGTAATTTTGCCATGAAAGTTGACACAAAGGCTCTTGAAGGATATTTAACTTTACTTAATTACGGAAAAAGCAGTGATGGTACATTAAATATCGATGATACAGCTTCATTTGAATTTAAAAAAGATATAAAAAAGAAGATTAAATCTATTGGAACTGAACAAGCTTTGGATAAAATTAAAAGACAGAAATCTGCCTACGAAACCTACTTTATACAAATAGAGCAAAAACAAAGAGAAGATTTAATCAGAAAACACACTCAAACGTATGATTTGAAAGATTTTATAATTTCATCAATAGAATCCATCATCTATGCACTTGAAAACATCGACACAGACGGTACCGATGGAGACTTCTGAAAATCTTGAGGGCTACAATCCCCAAGAAGAGATAAAAAAATTCTGGCCTTCTAAAACAAACAATCTTGGAGACAATCAAAAAGAAATTTCTTTAATCGTTTTACCTAATTCACAAATTTTCAATGAAGTCTCATCTCAACTACGTAAATGGTCAGCTCTTGGAATTATAAGACCATTTTTACTTATAAACGCAGAAGATTTTCAATTAAAAGAAGACGAAACTGATGCTGATATTTTAAGAAGAAATTGTGAGTTCATTTTTCCTTCATTTTTTAAATCAATAGATGACTCGACCAAATTAATAAACCCCTTATTTCCATATCTGGCAGATTTAGGAGAAGAGTTAAATTTAATCAGACTTATTTCAGTCCTATCTCCAGATATAGATAAAGGTTCAAAAAATTTTTTTGAAGGAATAAATAAACTAAAACAAACACTAGAAGAAAATAAAAACTCAGCATCTATAAAATTATTTACCACCAGGTTAGTAATTCCTACTTCTAGGTGGCTTAATAATAAAAATAAAACACTCCAGGGCACTTTAGATAGCAATGCTAATGTGAATCTTCTGGTCTCCCCTGAAGACCGACCAGCACCAGGAGCTGTAAACCAGGGAGTATTAGAAGATAATTATGTGAGTCATGCATCTTTTTATATTTCAACTGCAGCTAATTTATGGCTAGGTTCACAACAAACACCATTCGATAACTACACACCAAACAATCAAGGAGAGGAAGACTTCAGATTAATGAGAGGCTTTGGGAGATTAGTTGTATCTGGAGATATAGTAGAGAGAGTTGCAACGGGAATAAAGTATGATGATGGTAATTATAGATCACCAAACACGAGAGTTAATCAAACCCCACGTTTAAGTAGCTATATAGAAAAAAAAGCTAAAGAGTTTTTTCAGAAGCACATATTTAATTCATCTATTCAAAATTCTCCAAACAATGTGGAAGATAAAGAATCGTCTTTTCAACAGTTTATTAAATACTTTGCTTCTCGTTTAAGATTTAATGCCAATTCATTATTTTATGCAAAAGATAAATTGGAAGAATCAGTTTTAAAAGAAGAAGTTGAAAGCCTTTCAGACATTACTGAAATAAACATAGATGATAGTTTTCTAAGTAGAGTTTCAGAGTCTTTAATCATAGAGAAAGGCATTGATGTCTTACCTAAAGATTCATCGATTTATGAAAACTTTATATATGATTTATTTGCAGAGGTTGATGGTTCAAACTTATTAATTGAAGACAACAGAGATGGAAAGTTTGAATTAATTTTGAATGCTCATCAAATTACTTCCGATGAAGAATCTTTAATTAAAAAAACATTGTCTAAAGTTTCTAATTATAAATCTTCTTTAGGGTCTGCCTTTGTACAATGGTTTCAATTATTTCATGCAGAGTACATTAAAGATATCGACGGCTCTGTTCAAAAATTATTAAATATTTTAAAACGTCTACGAGGCCTAGAGATAATATCCATAATTTCCATATTTCTCAATTTATTATGGGTATGTCTACATTTATATCAGGAAAATGGTGGTTCTTTATCACTTTTTGGATCAGAAATAGTAGTACCTTATTACTTAGTTAACGAGGGTGCATTAGGCTTTCTTATTGCTGTTTTGACATTTGTTGTTTGTACTATTTATGGATATATTTACAAAAATAAAGTTTTTGGTACAAAGCTCTCTATATTTCAAATAAAAAACAATTTGGAAACTATCTTGATTGAATTTCAAAGAGTCCAAATGATTGAAGAACATTTGTCAGATTGGTCAACAATCGCAGATAACCTTATTAACAATCCTTTCATTAATCAAGAAATTAACGAAGGAACTGCAACTCCATTAAAAGAAATTCAATCAATAGCTAAATCTTTTCAAATTGCAGAAGGAGAAATTAACCCTTTAATTATTGAAGATATAACTTCCAGCTTTACAAAACAAGGTTGGTTAGTCGATTTGTACAACTCTAACCTTCCTTCTTTCAGTTCTTGGCGTACAGAACAAAATAAGCCAATACAGCAAGGTGTAGACTTAAAAAAATCTTTATATACGGATTTAAGTAGAAGTCACCAACAAGGGCTTAGAAGCTCTCTGAAAGAATATGTACTTCAAGGATTGGCTACTTTAAATGGCAGATTGAAATTAGAAAAAGAGATTTCAAGCAGATTACAAAAAACCAAACCTTCCGAAGTGTTCGGAGATAATATTACTGTCATTGAGGAAAGAGGAGAAAAGCCTTCAACTATGAAACGATTTTTTGGAGAGCTTGAAGTTGGTGATGACCCAGATTTGAATTTTCTGTCAGGGATATGGACTAATAAAGAATTAGTTGACAACCCAGAAAATACAAAGGTTGAAAAAAATATTATTTATGGAGACGATTCTGGAAGTTCAGATCGAGGCACTGAGCAACAGGTACAGTTTATGGATCTTGAGTTAGCCGTAAAAGCAGGAACTCCTATACAAAGTTTATATTTGAGGATTGATGTCTCAGAAGTCAGACCTCCTGAATCTGTAGGTAAATGGGATAAAAATTTTGAACCATTTGAAGATTTAGGGCCAGATGTTGATAACGATGCCTTCTAATGATTTCAATTCTCTAAAAAGTTTCTTTAATTCCTTTTCAAATGAAAAAACATCACATAATGCGAAGCTATTTTTGGATTTAGTATTTACTTATGCAACTTCACATAGTGATGCAAAAACATTTGTAACACAAACATCAGATAACAAAGTAGCAATTGACTTCCAAGGATTTGAGATTGTAAGGGTATCCAAAAATGATATTGATTTATTAATCTCATCAGAGGAAATAAGTGAAAATCTAGACTCAGTATTAAAAATTTCTAAAGTAAAAGATTATTTTTTCCCCAAAGGTCACAATTTATACTCATTAGATTTAGACATGCTATCAAGTTATGGAAACGATCTAGTTTCTTATGTTAAATCAACAATTAATTATTTAAAAAATTTCGAAAACTCTACAGAAAATTTTAAGATAATCTATCAAGACACCCATATCTTGTCTGCGACTCCTGAAGTTTCAAGTAAAGAAGAAAAAACACCTTCAGAGCCTTTAACGCTTGAAATTACAGAGGAAGAAATTTTAAATATCATAAAGCAAGAAGAAAGTGAATCCTTAGAATATAAAACTTCTTTGTATTGGTCTGATAAATCTATAGAGAATGTTAATAAAAATGTTCTTATTAAGGAAATTTCTTCTTTTTTCAACACGAATGGAGGAAACCTAATTTATGGTGTCTCAGATGATAAAAAAATTGTAGGAGTAGGAAAAGACTTGGTTAAATCAAATAATTCTCAAGACACACTTGAACTTAATGTAAGAGATTTACTTGAATTTGGAGTTGGAAAAGTGCTTACGTCAAAAGTAAAAATTTCCTTTTTTACTATAAATGAATTAATCTTGATGGTTCTTACGGTTCCTCCTTCTCCAACACCAGTATTTTCTAATTTATATTTTGAAATTTGTAAAAAACATAAATCACCACCTGGGCCTTGTAATTATTGTTTGTCTCAAAGAATTTCAGTTACTACTAATAAATCTACACAGGGATTTTTTGTTAGAAATGGCAACAGAGTAAATATGTTAAATTTTGGGGAAATGCATGAATACACAAAACTCCATTGGCCAGAATTTGATAGTAAATAAAAAATTCTCTCTAAAAATTTTTTAATTTTTTAAATTAAAGCTTTATTTATAAATAAGGGTAATTTCATTATTTTTAGAACTCTTCCCCTACTTAGAATATTGTGGAGGTAAAAAATTATTGATTTAACTGAAGATCAGAAGGGGGCATTAGATTATATTGTAAATAACAATTGGGATATATTTATTCTAACGGGCAATGCTGGTACGGGAAAATCTACACTTCTTGAAATCATTCAAAAATCATTCAAAAAAAACAAATTTGAAGTTTATCCAGGAGCATTCACTGGTCGCGCCGCAGCTGTTTTAAGACAAAAAGGATTAAGTAATGCTAGAACTATTCATTACTACCTCTATGGAAGGCCAACGCTTTATGTTGAATTTAAAAAATTCTTTAAGCTTGTAAGGCTTAAAATAACAAGAAAACTACAAGATAACGAACTCTGGATTATTGATGAAAGCTCAATGCTAGATGAAAATCTACTTACTTTGCTAATTAATCATGTTCATAACCCACAGAGAGAACTTGGTAGATTTGGTCAAAGGTTACAACAAATATTTGCTGAAAATAATTATGAAATAGATTCTAAGAAAAAAATAATTTTTTGTGGAGATCCTAATCAACTTAGGCCAATTTTTGGAAATGCAATGCCAGCTCTTAACCGAGATTCTTTTAATAATAAGTTAAAAGTTAAAAGTTTCGAATTAACAACTCTAATTAGACACCAAGAGAACCCAGGAATTCAAGATGCAGCAATACATATAGAAGAAAATAAGAAAAGACTTTTAAGTAGCAATCTTGTAGAAAATGATTCTATAGAATATTTGAAAAACTTTGATACCGACGGAATAGTAGATAGATATCTTGAACTTTATAAAAAAAATCCACTACAAATTAAATATTTAAGCTACCTCAATCAGGTTGTACACGAATTTAATTTGTATATTCGCACCAAAATTCACAACATAGACCCAAGAGTCAAACTTGTAAAAGACGATCTAGTACATGTGACTCAAAACAATTATTTTTATGATTTATGGAATGGAGATCATTTAATCGTAAAAGAAGTTGGAAAATCATTTGAAGGTCCAGAACTAAACATTACTTGTTTCAAAACAGATGATAAGGGAAATAAAATTTTGGATGCTAATAAAGACCCAATAATGACAGAAAAGCCAATATCACTTTCGTTTACAAAGATAACAATTTCTCATACCGAGACAGGGAAGACTCAAGAAATGTTTTGTATTGATGAAACACTTAATAACTCCAAAGGAGATAATTGGATATTTATAAAAAGAGACTTAATTGGATACGAAATAACACAGTACCTAAAAGAGTTTTTCTTTTACAGGAACCCAGAGTTTATCGGAGCTAAATATGATGATTTCAAAAAAGAGAGAGAAACAGATTTATACAACAATGCACTTTTTCTAAATTACTCTTATGCAATTACCGGACATAAGGCACAAGGTGGAGAATGGAAATACGTCATGGTAGATTTGGAAAAAAGAGGCCGGGGCTTTCCAAAAGGCTGGATTTATACAGCTATAACCAGAGCATCAAAAAAGGCTTGTATCATCATAGGAAAAAGGTAATTAGCTAAATTACTTGAGGGTTTGAGAAGCAATCTATTTGAAATTACTTATTTTTCTTGCAAAAATTAAATAATGGCAGCACTAGAAGAGGCATTTAAAAGAGCGTACGAACTTCACAATTCAGAAAACCCACTAAGCAGGATGATAAGCAAGGGTTTTGTTTTTGAAATGGAAGATGAAGTTGCTGTTAATTTTGTAAAAGATAAAAATAACAATCCACCATATTTTTTAACAAACAGATTCAAAGAGAAAACAAAAGGAAAAAAAGTAAATAAACATTTTTGGATTTTTTTAAAAAATTACCAAAAAAGGGGAAACTCAGGAAAAGTTGAAATTGTTAACAGGTCTTCATTAAAAGAAGAGGGTTTTAATAGAAAACCTAATGACTATGTTCAACGAAGACCTCATGTTGAGATTGACAGTAATCACGACTTCTGCAAGCTTGATAAACCCGGGCTTTATAAGGGCACTCTTCCAATTAACCAAAAACTCCCTAAGGAGTTTTTGAAAGAACTAGACTCTTCCTCAGAAGAGTTTGTTTGTTATGACCCTGAATCTGAAAAAATAATCAAACACTTTAAATCAATAGGAAAAGTATATGACTGATGTGTACGATTTAAATTTAGAAAATATGTCTAACGAGCTTACGTCACTCATAGATACTAAATATGGAACTTTAGATTCAATACAAAAATCATTGGATTCAAATTTATCTCAAAATCCAAACCTAAGAGCTAATTCACCAGAAGCAATTAGGGCTAGAAGGCGTTTAAGAAATGCAGACATTAAAAATCTCCAATATGCTGTGGTGTTTAATTTATTAAGCCTCATTTATTTTGTTGAAAAACAATTTGGATCAGATATATATAAAAAAACATTAGAGACGGAAGAATTTTTTGAAACTGGAAATTCTAGAGACAAACCACACATGTCAGGTTTGTACTATAAAGCCTTTGAATCATTCTCAGATATTGAAAGATATATAGAAGATAAAGATATTCCTAGCTCTGACTTCAAAGACAGAAAAGCTATTGAGCAAGTTCTTTTTAAGTTACTTGAAATGGCAGCATCAACAAGAATGCCTTCGTTACAAAAAGTTATAGACCACGCCAAGGCAGCAGATACAGAGAAAGACAAAAGGGTAAAGTTTGATGGAACTCTTAAGCAAAATCTCGTACGGCATATAAAAGACTGGTCAGAGAAAAGAGAAGTAGCTAAGTTAGAACTTTTACATCCGGCGTTTAGACAGAGGTTAATACAAACAATAGAAATGCTACCTTGGATAGATACAGACGATTCAGAAGGTATAAAAATATTTAGCACAACAGATTCTGATAACCAGGTATATGATTTCAATAAATCAAGGTCAGATGCATCGAATGAGGAACTTTTAAAACTAAAAAATATTGCAAATGAGATGAGAAGATTTCATACTTTAATTCAAGGATTAGATGTAGTCACATTGGAACAGAATATGGAAACAGAGGAAAATACAGACAGAGTTTTCAATGCTCCACAGATTTTTAGAACGGAAAAGCTTAAAGAGGACATAATTCCTTTCTTATTTATAGAAAAAAAACTAACTTTGTCAGAACAACACATTTATGACATATTTTCAGAAGTGCTTGAGGATTATACAGGAACCTTTAGGACTATCTCAAATATCACTACTGAAGATGATGAGGAAGTTAATATTTTTTCTACTATTCAAGACCCAAATGACTTAAGTGATTTTGATGCTGCATCTCTTAGAGGTGAAGTTATAGAAATAATAGACTCATTAGACTATGAAGAAAAAGAGGTTCTCTTACTTTCATCAGGCTTTATCGAACTTTTATCACGAATTCAAAGAGAATTGGAAAGGTTAACTGGAGGAATCCCCTCATCTTCTGAAAGGGAAAAATACAGAATTCTAATAAAAAATGAATCAAGATTTTTAAACTTTCCCCCTATAAAGCTTGGTATGACAACAAATAAATTAATTAAATTTCTAGAAAAAAATTTACTACAAGATTTTTATAATACTGACTTATCTAAAGATACTTTGTATGAAAGCAGAGAAAAAATTCTAAAAAAAGTTTTTGAATCGTATCCAGCTGATGAGAAAAACAATTTAGAACTATTAGTTAACGATATTTTCCTGGAAGAGTTTTATAAAGATTTTGATGTAGAAATTACTAAGGAGGGAGAGGACAGTGAAGAGTGACCCGTTTACTAATAATATAGAATCACTATTTGAACCTACTGATCAAGAGATTGTTCTATACAACCACTTAGATACGCTATTTCCACGATCTGATCAAAAATTTATTGAGTATAAAAAATATATGCCTGAAGATTATTTTTGGCATCCTTATGACTGGGGCCATAAAAATGGACATATTTTTTATGAGCATACAAAACTAAACAACTTTAATTCAAAAATGACAGAGAGAATGCAAAGCGACTTTCTTATGTACTTTGAACAAAGAAACTTAAAAATACCAAGAGCTGCAAGAAAAAATATTGAAAATTTAGATTATCCAAAAAAACTAAACAGATGGAGAGAGGTAGGTGATTTGTGGTTAATTAAATCTAATATCACAGAAAATGGATATGCAACTATTTTAATTACTTCTATAAAACAAAAAAACGGAATTAGATATATAGAGTTCATATTGGCAGATTCAGATTTGAATTATGCTACAGACCTTGATTTATTCATTGAAAAAAAAGTCCACTCAAATTTAAGCTACGATATTGTTGTTTATGAAGATCTTGATGGGATATTGTTTGAAGAAGATTCAAGGTTTCTTCATAAAATTGGCAGAGTTAAGCCTGAATTTATCGAAAAAATTGAATTCGGCAATACTATTAATTTCAGAAGAGGGAATCCTATATTTTCTGAATCAAATAAAAGATTTAGACATAGGAAAATAAAAGAATTTGAAGCATCCATTCTCTCAAAGGATGCACTTAATTGGCTTTCAACTGGCGAAGTAAATTTTCAAAAATTAAATTTCAATATCGAGATAGTAAAAGGTTTAAATAAGCTAAAGGAAGACCATGCGAAGCTTAATTTCAAAAACTTGGACTTTAATGAAATAAAGCGCCCTTACATAAACCATTTGTTCAAATTACACTCAACTTTTGGTGACAATTTAATCATTGCTTCTGATATTGAATTAGAAGAGGAGAAAGAGCTTGTCATTGTAAATACCGTGGACAATACTGAAACTACTATAGAAATGGAATTTTATAATGAAAATAGCTAAGTTAAACCTCAAAAATTTTAAAGGCATAAAACAAGCATCTATAAATTTCGGAGATATAACTATTATTACAGGAAAAAACTCCTCCGGAAAAAGCTCATTAATTCAAGCGATAAAATACTTTACTCAGTGGCTAAAGCGAGTTGAGAGAACTAGAGACATGAATGCTTTTTCTGTTCCTAGTTTTCAAGTTTTTCATCAAGATTTTATTACTGAGAATCAAAGATATGATGCCGTTAAAAACTCGTCATCTAAAGAGGGCGTAGGATTGGGCATAGAATGGATCGACTACACACCAAATGTAAATGACTTACCCTCACGGAGCATACTTCAAATAAATTTAGAAAAAGCTGCGAGACTTGGCGAGCTCGTAAGATTAAAGACATTAAAAATTTGGGAAGAAACTATTTTAGATGATGAATTTGATATAGGAATGGAGAATTTTAATGTAATTTATAATGATGAAGAGGATGAGAAGCTTAGAAGCCAACGAAGGAAATATATTGAAGCATATGCATTAGGTAACTTTTTTCCAGACTATACAAGGAAAGTTTCTAAAGAAAATAGGGGTGAAGACTATGTAGCCACTTCAAAAGATAGTTCTCTTCAGCATATTTGGAATAACGGTTTATTAGATGATGGCATTTTAAATGATATAAGAAAAATATGTGAAACAGAACTTGGAGACGAAAGAGAGGAAGCTCTAGTTCTTAATTCAAACGGAGAAAGGATAAGCTTTTCTCCAAGAAATATATTACAACTCACACAGTCTCGTGGGTTTGAAAATTTTTATCTTGATTATTTTTTTGATTATATAGACAGGTCCGAAAACGCATACCAAAGTAAACAATTAAATTATCCTTTTGATACTTTTAGTGATTTTGATCTAGGGAGTAGCTTTAAAGCTATTGCAAAAATTTATCAAGAAGGATATGAAAAAATTTTAGTTGACTATCTAAATCATGATTTAGCTTTACTTGGCGATAAGTTAGATGATTATGAGACTTTTAACCCAACTTATGACCCAAAAAAACAATCGGCAAATTTTGAGGGGATTTATTATCCATACATCGAACAGTTTAAAGAAGATATCAGTAAAGAATGTTTTAAAGATTTTGTAACATTGACAAAACTCATAAATGGTACTTCAAAAATACACAGCAAGCCAAAAGAGGGTTCTGAAGCAAGACTAGCTACCGTACAGGCAATGTTAATGTTCATAGACTTTATTAATAGATTAGTAAAATCTAAACTCTCCCCAAATATATCTAAGTATGTTGAAGAGATTGTTTCAGACAATGACATATTTACAGTTAACGGAGTAGCAGAGTTTAAGAAAGAGGCTGTGGTCAACAGCATATCAGATTTGCAGATCATACTTGCAGAGTCGTCCAAATTTATAGGGATTCCTTTGTCAGAAAAAAAATCAATTGAATCCCAAATAAATTATGACACTTTTACATGTGACTGTTTATTTGCTTCATATAATCATCCTCTGGAGGATGATTTGACAATAAATTCAGATCTTAAGAATAATGAAGTTGTAAAACCCTGTCCTTATAACCCAGTTGTTGAACATATTTACGAACTTACTACAAAAAAGGAAATAGAGAGTTTCGAACCAAATAACTACACACTTTATCCCCATGTTAAATTTAGAGGATACGCTAACGCTGGTACTACTTTATTACGTCACTATATTAAAGAATTTTTTACTAATAACAACAGTACAGAAACGTTTGGTTTCTTTGCACACTTACTACAAGAAGTTAGTGATGTAAAAAAGTTTTCCAAAGACAATACTGAATATACAGAATCCAGTTTAGAACTTAAAGAATTAGAAAAACGAATTAGTGACATAGAGGATAGAAGAGCCTTATTACAAGATGAAGAAGGTATGTTAAGAGGGGCATTAAATTCGCTTGAAAATGATTTTCCAAAATTTAAGCGTCTTCTCTCTTTTCCGCAGAGTAGTGAAGAAAGAAATGATTTGAATCTTGAACTTCGACAAAATGAAGAAAGGCAAAGAGCCGTTAGAGAAAATCTAGATGACACTCGAGAAAAGTTGAGAATTGTTCAGCGGGATCACCTGAAACTTATAAAAAGCTATGAAAAAGCAGAAAAAATGAAAAAAGACTCTTTAACTCCCAAGGAAAGACAACGTTTTGCAAAAATCAATTCAATCCTTAATTCAAACTACATTCCTCATGCAGAAGATAACATATTTACACAAATAAATACTCCTGACTTATTAGGACTTTCATTAGACATTAAGTATTTAAACAACGGAAGAAATCCATCCCAGCAAGAAAGTCCTGGAGCATTTTATGACAATCTTACTGTTGGTAAGTATGGTGGTTTGCTCGCGGAGTTAATTTTTAATGAAGCAGAAAGTGAAGTGTATCCTTTTGTTTACCCCTCATCAAACACTACCCCTCCATTTGACAGATCGTTTGAAGAATTAGATTGGCACACATTACCACAAGGAGATATGACCTTTCTTTCAGCTTTTAATCACTGGATATCGTATTTAGAAATGGAGATTTCTGAAATTAAGAGCGAAATGGACGGACCAAGACCTGAGATTAAGGTTTCAGGTAAAGATGATAAATCAAGGAATGTTTTTGAGGTTGGTTCTGGAATAGGACAGGTTTTACCAGTAATTGCAATCTGCTTATTAGCTAAACCTGGAGAAGTAGTTTGCATAGAGGAGCCTGAATCTAACCTTCACCCATCAGCTCAAGCATATCTTGCAGATTTTCTTCTTGCTATGGCGGCGAGTGGAAGGCAACTTATTATTGAAACCCATTCACCAAATATTATTGATCGTCTTAGATTAAGAAAAGCACATAAAAGCTGGAACAAATTAAAAAATTACGATTGGACTAAAAACTCATTAAACCTTGATGGTGTTGATGACATAGCAAAATATTTTGGAAATTTTGTTGAACCTGATGTTCAAATTATATTTGCAGAACAAAATCAGGAGGGTGAGTCTTCCTACAACTCAGCAGTTATTGATAAATTAGGAGATATAATTTTTGAAGGATCTGAAATGAACCCTTGGCCTAAAGGCTTTTTTGACAATACCCAGGACGAGCTCTCAAACATACTTAAAGCACGTATTTATTCGGAAGAAGAATAAATTTGAATTTTAGTCAATTAGATTTACCATTTGAACTTCGTCCTTATCAAGAGGAGGGTGTTAAGTTTCTCTCAACCTCTAACCATGCATTATTGGCTGATGATATGGGTCTTGGAAAAACAATACAGGCAATTGCGGCTCTAAAACACAAATATTTACAAGAAGGTATATTTAAATGTTTGATTATTGTCCCAAACTCTCTTATTACAAACTGGCAGAGAGAGTTTAATCTATGGTTTCCAGACGCTCCCTTGACTCTTTTAGAGGGAGACGGTGCTAACAGAGCAATTCTTTTACAGAGAAACAGAGGATTTACATTAGCAACTTACGACCAAATTCGGATTGCGTATTCAGATCAGGGACTACGGTCAGGCAATGAAATATTACAATACCCAGAGTTCGACATTGTGATTCTTGATGAAGCACAGAAAATTAAAAACTCTAACTCTCAGACAACATTAGCTTGTAATTTAATTCAGAAAAACTCTGCCTGGGTACTAACAGGAACACCACTTGAAAATAACGAAAGTGATATCGTTACGCTTTTTTCATTTTTAAAAAGAAAAACAATTCAAAAAGGAATGGGTTTGCTAGATATCAAAAATATCATTGCCCCTTACATGCTGAGAAGATTAAAGAAAGAAATATTAACAGAGCTACCTGAACTTATTGAACAAGATTTTTTTATCAACCTCTCTTCAGAACAGCAAAAAGAATATGATATGGTTTTTGATTCAAGAAGAGAAAAAAACCCTCTTGAAGTTATTACAGAACTAAAAAAAATATGTAATTTCTCGGAAAATCTTAAATCCTCCAAGCTTGACAGGTTAAAAGATGTTTTAGAAGAACTATATCAAAAAAATGAGAAATCTATTGTGTTCTCCCAATATGTAAAAACTCTTGAAAAAATAGACAATTCTTTAAATACTGACAATGTCTTTCTTTACCACGGAGGCTATAACAAGAAAGAAAAAGATGAAATTTTGAATAATTTCAAAAATTATCCAGGAAGTGCTGTGCTTTTAATGTCCTTACAAGCAGGTTCGGTTGGTCTAAATTTACAAGAAGCATCAACAGTTATATTATTTGATCGTTGGTGGAACCCAGCTGTTGAAAACCAGGCTATAGCTAGGGCACACAGAATGGGGAGAACAGAGCCAGTTCATGCAATAAAATTTATTACACAAAATACAATAGAAGAAAGAATAAACCAACTCTTACAAGAAAAATCAGACATTTTTGATGATGTAATTGAAGGTGCTGTTGAAGTAAGAAATAGATTAAAATTAAATGAAATATTGGAAATTTAAAAACTTTTCCCCTATAAAGGATATATAAGGAGATTAAAAAATGGCAAAAAAACAAGCAGTAGATTTATCACAATTTAGAGGAAAATTTAAATATAGTGAAGTAAAGGTTTCAGAATGTACAAATGGTACATTTCAAGTTAGAAATAAAAACATCGGCGTCAATATTGATGATTTAAAAGATAGTATCGAAGTTTCAGGGCTAATTCAGCCTATTGGTGTAGCCAGGTCAGAAGTGACTGAAGGCAGTGACCTATACGAATGGGAAATTGTTTGGGGTCAAAGACGACATTACGCTTTTGAATCACTTGGACTTGAAACTATTCCTGCAATGGTACTAGATGAAGTTATCTCTCCTGAGGAAGGAAAAGCTCTAAGTGTTATTGAGAATCTAATTAGGGTTGATATGCAGACTAAAGAGGTCTGGAATGCAATAGAAGAAATCTATTTAACTTTTGGATCTGGAAATCTTGGAAAAGACGCACAGATTTGTGCTGATAAAACAGGAATTCCACTTAGTGTTGTTAAAGACGCAATAAGAGTGGAGCTTGTAAAAAATCTTAAAAATGGTGAAAAAATGTATAGATATGCCCAGGAAAAAAGAATCCCTAAATCACAAGCTATCGACATCCTGAACATTTGTAGAAAATCTGATGGTATAACAGTCGACGAAAAGAAAACTCAAGAATTCGTTGATTACTATGCAGCTCAAGATAACAAACTCAGAGGAACTACGCTTGCTGCAGCTAAGCAGAATCCAGGAGGAAATTTAGAACAATGGAAAGACGCTGCACTAACTATGCAACAAACTAAGGGTAAAAAAGTGACTATGGAGTTTGTACCACGAACTTATGACAGAATAGAACTTGCATCAACAAGTGAGGGCTTAACTCCTTTTGAATGGATTAATGCGACTGTACTCTCAAGGCTTGATACTGAAGGTTTTTAAACTTGTCTCTAAAAGGAATAACTCCAAAAGAAGAATTAAGTTTATCTAGATCGGTAAATTATAAAAACACTGGATTCAAACCTGAAATTTCACCTTATGAAGTAGGTAGGTTACTCACGAAATGCATTGATTCAGGAAATACCGTCCAAGAATTAACTGATTTTTTCCAATATGGATATACAAAAAGTGTTAATGATTTAGTTAATATTTACAAAAAAGCAAATGAAAACATCGCACACCTTATTGTTTTTGATGAACAAGAACTTTATAAAAGAGGCATTGGTTATATTACATTTGATGTTGCAAGGATATTAGTTAAATTTGATAAGAAATATCAGGAAGAACTCGCCA
>Ga0255766_10002804_pt1 | contig 15427 bp, 19 predicted proteins | sample 071ome_23_FD_179966 | JGI IMG/M metagenome (GOLD analysis project Ga0255766, IMG submission 179966) | Coastal salt marsh microbial communities from the Groves Creek Marsh, Skidaway Island, Georgia - 071403BT metaG (version 2) | ecosystem: Environmental > Aquatic > Marine > Intertidal zone >... | reverse complement strand
AGAGTGTAAAATAGGAAAACAAACAACTGATTTATATATAGACTGTGAAGGTGCTTTTATTCCTTGTTGTTATATAGGTGCTGGAATGCACATAGGTGGAATAGACCCTCAATTACTGGAGCAATTTAGTGACAAACAAAGTTTTATACCCAGTAAAGAAAACCCTTATCAAAAAATATTTCAAAACAAATATTACACAGAAACATTACCACAGGGTATAAATGGCGAACTTTCTGGGGATTTAAAATACACAGTTAAATGTGTTGAAACTTGTGGTCAGTGCCTAAATTAAAAGTAGATAAATAGTAATATGGCTAGATTAAGTTTATGGAACCCGGTTAAAACAAATGACTACAACTTTATAGATAGAATAGTTGGAGAGCATATCTACGCGGGTGGAACCGGTGTTCATGTACACAAATACTTAGGTGTGCAAACAGCAGATGATGGAAACGATCCCACAAGACCTTCATCAAATTCAGCAAATAACAACGAAGTATTCATACAGGATCTGTTATTTTTAGAAAACAGAGATAGAAAATACGATAAAAACATTTACGAATTACGTGGACAATACAATTTAGGTGATAATGATGCCTATGATTTAACACAATTTGGTATGTTTTTAGCAAACGACCAAGTGTTCATGAACTTTCATATTGAAAGCATGGTTGAAGCAATAGGGCGTAAACTTATGCCTGGTGATGTTTTAGAACTACCTCATTTACGTGATGATTTACTATTAGGCAGTGATGATGCAATAAACAGATTTTATGTAGTAACAGATGGCAGTAGGCCTGCAGAAGGATTTGATCCTCGTTGGTGGCCACATTTATGGCGTGTGAAACTAGGTCCAATAACAGACAGTCAGGAATACAGAGATATTCTAGGCACTGGAGAAGAGGAAGGCGATCTAAGAAATCTTATTAGCACTTATGCTAATGACATAAAAATAAATGATGCTATATTGGAACAAGCAGAACGTGATGTTCCTTTCGACCCACAGTACAGAAATACTGCACATTTATATTTTGATGATTCTGTTCCTGATAAACCAGCACCTACATTAGATTTTGCTGGAGCAGATGGTCTACCCATTAATGGTTTAAGTCTAGTAGGTAGTGGAGATAGTTTTCCAACAAGTGGTGTTAGTGATGGAGACTATTTCTTGAGAACTGATTTTACGCCTAACAGATTATTTAAAAAATCAGGTACACGTTGGTTAAATGTTGCAACAGATGAGCGAGGTTCATGGGCGGCGGCTAATAGAATATTAACTACGTTTATAAATAATGACAATACTATTACAGAAAGTGATGGCACAACTGCACCTGAAAAAGTTAATTTAAGTAAAGTTGTAAAACCAAGGACAGACAACTAATGGCAGGCAAAAATTTAGATTACTGGTATGATGAACAGATAAAACGATATCTGATACAGATCATCAGGATCTTTTCAAATTTTAAAACTAAAGAATTTACAGATAAAGGCGTAAAGTATAATCGTGTACCTGCAAGATATGGTGATTCCAGCAGAATGGTAGCAAGTATATTGCGTAATAATTCAGAAAACATTATAAACAGTGCTCCTTTTATCGCTGTAACTATAGGCAGTATTCAACCAGCAAGAGATAGAACACATGAGCCATTTTTAGTTGATACTACGCAAGTAGCAGAAAGAGAATACAACAAAGAACAAGGTGTTTACACAAGTGAACAAGGCAATTTATATACAACACAAAGATATATGCCTGTACCATATAATATGACCGTAAATGTTGATATATGGACAACAAATACAGATACAAAATTACAGGTTTTAGAACAAATATTTGTTTTATTCAATCCCAGTATTCAATTACAGAGCAATGATAACCCATTAGATTGGAGTAGTGTATTTGAAGTTGAACTTACAGATATAAACTGGAGTAGTAGAAGTGTCCCAGCAGGTGTAGACGAAAATTTGGATATTTCAACACTAACATTTAGTATACCTATATGGATATCACCACCAGCAAAAGTCAAACGTCAAAGTATTATTCAAAAAATTATTGCTGATATACATTCAACAAGTGATATAGCAGGTTTAGGATACAGTGAAGATTATGCGGACTTTTTTGGTGACATAACTGATACTGCAGAAGTTGTTGTAACTCCGGGTGACTTTTATGTTCAAGTTACAGGCAGTACAGCAAGATTAGTGGATAGTGGTGGCGTAGCAAAAAATTGGACTGATATAATAGAACAACTAGGTGAAGTCACAGCAACTAGTAAATTAAAACTTAATATTTCAAATGACAGTGATAATGAATTAAATATGTTAGTAGGTAGCATATCTAAAAATCCTTTAGACGAATCAGCATTAATATTTAATTTAGATACTGATACATTACCCACAGACACACTGGACGATGTAGATAAAATTATAGACCCCAGAGATAATTATCCTGGAGACGGTACTCTAGCGGCCGCATCAACAGGACAACGTTATTTAATTACAGAAACATTAGATGATGTAGGTTTCCCAAATTGGGGGATAGATGCTAATGAAAATGACATTATACAATACAACGGTTCTGCTTGGACTGTTATTTTTGATAGTCAAAATATTAGTAGTGAACAATACACTACAAACTCTTTCACATCCAAACAATACAAATGGACAGGGTCTGCTTGGATAAGTAGTTATGAAGGAGAATATAATCCTGGTTTTTGGAGTTTAGTCTTATAATGAGTACTACTGCGGCAGGAGTTGTATTTCTTGCCAAAGACACAGGCAGGTGCTTATTACAACTCAGAGAAGGCAATAAAAGATTCAACCACACATGGGGGTTTTGGGGAGGCTTGATTGAAAAGGGTGAAACTCCTTATGAATGTATTCAAAGAGAATTAGAAGAAGAAATAGGCTTTGTACCTGAACTGCAAAAACTTAATCCCATAGATGTTTATCAAAGTAAAGACAAAAACTTTTACTATTATAGTTTCGTGTATGTAGTAGATAAAGAATTTTTGCCACCTAAATTAAACGGAGAAAGTGCAGGATTTGCCTGGGTAAATATTGGGCAATGGCCTAAACCCTTGCATAATGGTTCGCATATTACCTTAAACAAAAACGGTGGCACAGATAAACTATATACTATACTAAATATCCATTCTGAATAAATAATATTGTATGAGCAAAGGCGAAATCATAGATTTTGTGGTACTGCGAATACAGAGTGAACTGGACAGATACCAGAGAACAAAAACAATACCTCATTCAATACTCGATGGCACTTATGATATTGAGGAGGTGGCGGAATTGTATATAGACAAACTGACACCGAAGTATCAAAAACTTGCTAAGAAATTACACAAAGAGTATTATGAAAAAATTCAAGACAACATAGACTCACTCAGAGAGGCCCTAAGAAAAGATTACTCTGCTATAATGAGTAATTTACACACTAACCATAGCAGTTTTTATTTTGATGCCGTTATGAATTTATACAGACCTGATATGAATCCTGTTCGTGCTCTGTATTATCAGACACGTGAAGTCATCAGAAATTATAATTCTGAAGACCCGCATCACTATTGGCTAGTGGATCTAGTTACTGATAGACATTATAATAATATTATATGTGATGCTCTAGCAAAAGATGTTAAAAAATTAGAAAGGGTTATAAAAAGATATTATTTTCCCATTACAAAGAATAGTGAGGGTGTTCCACTAGAATTATTTCATGCTAGGAGAACATTACAGGACTATAGACATTTCTATAACTTTTTTGCAGATGTTAAAAAGTTCCGTCCTGACGAATAGTAAAAAACATATTACAGGTTAATCTGTTTATGTCAGTGTCTTTTTTACTCATTGTACCATGCCAACTATTTTCAGAAACCTTAATTAAAAGTAAATCCCCTGGTTTGCCTCCAACTTCTGCAACGAAGCCATCTTCCACTTTGTCTGATGTATGTATAGTTGTACCAAATATTTTTTCTGGGTTACAATATAATATTCCTCTAACAGGTAATGTTTCAACCACATGATGATCATTATGTATGGGAAGATTGTGGTGACTTTTTGTAAACATATTCATTGATATTAATAATTCTTTGATATCCAGATCCCACATTTCATTTACTTTTTCTATGATTTTAAACCTGTTATTATGAATACCTGGTTCAACTGGGTGCTCACTTACAGAACAAAATTCTTCATGCTCATTTACAATGTAATAATCTTTGATAAAATCATTAAAAATTTTAGGATCGTCTAAACCTTCAATAAAATTTTCAATAAGAATATATTCAAAAGGCTCTGTTATACAGTTTTCCTTTTTGATCGCTTCAAGTTTCATTAATAAATTTTGACTATGTGATAATCAAACGGCTCAACAGTTTTAATTTCAAAATATTTACCGTCTAAATCTTTACCCACAATATGATTAGGTGTTTTTTTGGATATTGCTTTAAGTTTGTATTCTTTTTTAGTTTTAAGAGTTGTTTTTGTACCGTCAGCAGAAGTTACTGTTTCTTTTTGAAACCAAACAGTAAGATGATATTCTTCATATATTACTGTTTTCCACCATTGTTTGAGTTTTCTTAACATACAACTATTTATATTATTTTTTAATCAACCACTGCCTTTGTCCTAATGTATAAATGTTTAATTCTACATTATTTTCTTCAGCAAATTCGTTTACAGCAGATATGACGCCATATTCAAAACCTTTTCCTGTTTTGCTTTCCATATAATCATCACCACAAAGAACGCCACCCTCTTTTACTTTTGGCCACCAGGCATTTATGTCTGTTTTAACTCCTTCGTAAGTGTGATCACCATCTATATAAACAACGTCCAAACTATTATCAGAAAAATTTTTACTTGCATCTAAACTTTTTTCGCGTAATAAATTATGGCCTCGTTGTTGTAATTTTGTACTTACCTTGCCTGCAAGTTTATCTAAAGAAGTTTGACTATTATATTCATTTCCAGGTGCTGACACCATTCCTTCAAAAAGTGCATAAGGATCAACTGCAATAAATTTGTTTGGCTTAAGATGGTCTATCATCTTCATTGAGAAATCTGCTCTCCATGTGCCTATTTCTATTGCGGAATCTATTTCTCCTAAATTGGCTTTTATGTCTTTAAGTAGTCCATCTCTATTACTTGCAATCTCATTTTTTATCATTTAGAAGTTTTCCTGTCTACGCCGTCCCATTCACCTTGTGGAATAGGTTGTTTTATTCTTTCTGCATATAGACTTGCAAGTGTATCGTTCCAACCATGCTCTTTAAGTATTTGTACTTGATTAGCACATTCGCTCCACATTCTGTCCTGATATGCGTCCACCATTCTTAAAACAGTACGTGAATACTTATTATCTGTTAAAATTGTGTAAATTTTTACTGGTTCAGTTTGGCCTTTAACAGCAATTTTATCCAACATCACAATTCTATCATCTTGTTTTAAATGTTTTAATGTGTGTTCAGTAAACATAAAAAATACGCCATACTCTTTTGTTTGTGCTTCTAATCTAGCCGCTAAGTTTACAGCATCACCCAACACACTGTAATCGAATCGTTGATCAGAACCCATATTACCCACAACAGCATCTCCAGTGTTAATACCAATACCAACACCTAACTCCATTAATCCATCTTCTTTTAATTCTTTGTTGAGTTCTTTTAATTTAACCTGCATAGCAAGAGCAGTATCTATTGCCTTTTGGGCATGATTATCTATATCAAGTGGTGCATTCCATATGGCCATTAAGGCATCACCTATGTATTTGTCTATGGTCCCTTCATTCTTCATAACTAAGTCTGTCATAGGAGTCATGTATCTGTTTATTAAACTTCCTAAACCTTGAGGATCAGTTTTAAATTGTTCACTGATTGGTGTAAACCCTCTGATATCAGAAAAGAAAAACGTCATTGTTTTTGTTTCACCACCTAATTGTAATAAGTCAGGATTTTCCTGTAATTTTTTAACCTGTCTTGGGTCTAAGTAATGTTCAAATTGTTTTTTAATTTGTTCACGTAATTTGTATTGTTTGTAAAAATTATTAAATGCGGATTGTGTGAAAATTAAAAATCCACTTATCACAGGAAAAGTTGCATCAAACAACATCAATTTGTTTGTGTAAAACCACACACTACCATAGGCCTGTCCTGCTAACAATAAAAGTGCCACAGGTGCTGTAAATAGCAGTGGTAACTTATAAACTGCTAAAGCAACTAATAACATAGTCACAAAAGCAATGAGAAGCTCTGTAATGGTTGCTAATTGGCTTCTAGTTATATTACTGCCATCTATAAAATTCTGTAGCATATGGGCTTGTATATGCTGTGGATACAAGTTTCCTCTGGGTGTGGGTACAGGGTTAGCGATGCCTTCTGCAGTTACACCCACTATTACAAATTTACCGGCTAAATCTGGTACACTGTCTGCACCAGTATATTCTATTTCTTCAAACTGATTATTAAAACGTATGTATGCTGTTCCGTTTGGCTGTGTAATAATAGGCTCATATGGTGGAACGGCAATTTCTTGTATACCCACTTCTGTAGTTTTAATTACATAACTGGGTCTGCCTGTTTTTACCCTTAACATTTCCACTGCAAAACTAGGATATATTTTGTCTCCTACATTTATTGCTAGTGGATATGTTCTTGTTTGATTATCTGGTTGTGGTGCAGATGCATTTACTCCTTTGCCATTACTTGCTACTTCCAACATGGGAATATTTGTGACTAGGTTAGGCCAGGTTAATAAAAACTCTTGTGCTGGTATTGGGCCTATTGTGCCTGTGCCAATATGTGGGCCTGTTGACTTTACGCCTTTTACACTTGGCGTTTGACTCAACACATTATAGTTTACTGGATTGCGTCTTGCTCCAGGAACATTTACCACATTTTGTTGAAGGAAACTTGCAAAGGTTTCATCTCCCTGAAATCTATCTTCCTCAGGAAACATCACCGTCCAACCTACTACACCACTATTTTTTGTAGCAAGGTCCACAACTGTTTGAGCAAAATACTGTCTGGGCCATGGCCATTGTCCATTAACCGATAGACTTTTTTCTCCAATGTTTAACAAAACAACATCTTGACTCTGTTTAATTTCGTCTAGTTGTTGATAAGCATCAAAGGTTTGACTTCTGAGACTTTGTAGTGGTGTTGGATCTATTATTCTTAAACCAAGTAAACAGATAATCCCCACCGCTACAGCATATCCGCTGTATAACCATTTCATATCTATATTTATCGTATTTTACGGCAGTATTTTGATGCTCTTTTGTTAACACTGTAGTTGTTTGAAACCACAGCCGCAGTTATAAGAGAAGGTGTTAATAGGTCTTTGTTAGTGATAGTAACAGCCTTATCTATAGTAGAGTAAGTTGGATATAGTATTGCAAATTTTAGAAGTAGCATTTCTTCTACTTCTGGTCGTTTGGGAAGTAATGGGTTTAATTCTTTTACACAATCATATCTCATTCCACGTTCTGTTGAATATACGTCTAGCAACTGTAATGTGGTAAATGTTGCCCACATCCATTTAGATGCTGGGCGTCTTTCAGGCGTAAATTCTAAATGACTTAGATCGTATGGATTATGTTTTAATTTTTCACAAACTACGGGATTTTCAACACAATAATTTTTTTCTTGGCTTGGATCTACTTTGTATAAAAATACCACTTCCTCTACGATGTCCGAAGACCATAGAGGAAGTGATAAAAGGTATGTTATGAATATTCTAAGCATGTATACATACTTATCTTTACTCACACTTTTGCGGATTTTCAGAGCAATACTTCATTACTTTGGCAATCAATTTATGTTGCTCAATAAGTGCTTCTATATCCTCATCTGTATCCTGCTCATTTTTTTGCGAGGCACTGAAATCTTTCTTTCGAAAAGATTTAAAAAATGAGCCTTTTACTTTTTTTCCTGGGGTTCTTTGGAATCTTCTTGAAGTTCGTCAGTTTGTTCATCGATCTCGTCAGAAACTGCCTGAACAACACCTGCACCAACTTCTAGAGTTGTTTGGGTAATGTCTGCCGCATCTTCAGCCACTGAAGTTACAACATCACTTGTTGTTCCGACTACCACATCAACTGTGCCAGTCACCAATTCTTTACCGCCGTCGATCACTGTACCAACTGTAGCACAACCTTGAGCGAAAATTACAAAGAAACATCCTAGAAAAATACTTTTTATATTTTCCATAGTTTCTCCTTATATAAGGTGTAATAAGCCATCTGCTATATTACATTAATATTTATCTAAGCAGAAAACAGAATTTCAAGTTTCTTGTAAAAGTTTTTGAGATAGTGTGAATCGTCTTTGTATTCATCAAAGTAATGTTTGTTGTATTCTAAAATATCATACATTTCAAACATCATATCGGCAAGTTCAGAATGGCTTGCCTTAGAAAATTTAAGATATAAATCTGTGAGTTTTTGATATCGTATATTGTGATCTTTTTCTGTATCGTAACTTTCGTCCCACCAACGATCAAAAGTTTTGAATCCAATATCTTTTAAGTATCGTAATGCTCCTGGTTGAGCATGTATTATAAATGGTTGCATTGTTACAATTGGTTTAGTACATTTATCAGTCATATCTAATTCGTAATCATTAAATTCATTTAATGTAGTATGCTCAAAATATGTTTCACTAATAAAATTTATGTATGTATCTAAATATGCTTGGCGTTCGTTATCTGTACTTAAACTTGCCAAACTGGGTATTCCCTCATCTGTTAATTCTATATCGTATCTCCAGGGTAAAGATGCCAAATACTCATCAGATAAATTTAAATCTTCTTTGTATTGCTCCATGGAGATATCTTTAAAAGGATTATTCACACTAACAATATTTTCTTTTCTTAAATTATTTTCAAAAATAAAGTTAGACAATCTTCCGCGATGTCTATAGGGCTTACCCATAAATGTTAAAAGTTTTTTAGGTCTATGACGTTTATTTTTAATTAAAAGTTTTTGTTTATTTAAAAAATCATCAGGCTGGCACAAAGGAATGAAAAGTTGATTGGGTATGGTCACAACATTGTATTCTGCAGGTTCAAAAGGCTTTAAATTACCACATGCTAATAAAACATCATTTTTATTTAAACCATAATGTTGAATTGTATTACAGATAATTTGATGTGTATAATCATTAAAATTTAAATATTTGTATGTGATATCATATGATTCTGATGTAAATTCAAAAACAATTTTACATATATTATTTTTCACATCTTGGATTATGTTTTCTGGAATATCATAAAAATATTTTTTAACATATTCAACACGTTCTGTATTACTATTTTCAGGACATGTCAAAGTCATCAAAACTTCAATAGGATAGATATAATGTTTATTGCCTTTATACCAAGGCAATCTAAAATTAACATTTGCTGAAAAAGATTGGCACTGTCCTTGATGTGTGTATAAATCCATATCAGTATTTATAGTATGTAATTTTTAAGAAAATTTCTTTTGAATCCACTTGAAACTTGCATATATAGTTAAGCCATATACTGCAAATATTGTGAGAGGTATTGCCAGATAGGCAATAGTCCAAAAATCTAAAAATAGTAATTGTGTTGTAAAGTCTAATACTGCTTCAGCATCTCCCATAGGTTCAAGTTGAAGTGTTTCAGCACTATACTCCATTTCATATGGTGCTAACATTTCATTAAAACTTTCTTCTGTTAAACACACCATAGTTTCGGGACATTCAAAATAGTCTACTTCATATGGTATTGGATTTCCTAAACTGTCTAAACTTTGCATTAGTTGTTACCGTTTACTGTTACTGAACAGCCTCCTGCATTATAACACACACCTGTTATACTGTAACTGCCTGCTGATGTTGTAACATTTTGTGTTAAATCAAGAGTGTATGCACCTGTGCCATATGTTAAATCAATTGCCGCTGTTGCACTTTGACTGCCTCGTTGCTCAACATCCACAGTATGGCCATCACCGTTTAAAACTATGTCTGCCCATTTTTGCCCACCGTTGCCACGTTGATATAAATCCACAGTATTGCTGTTACCTGTGATATCTACAAAGCCGTCGTGTCCTGCTTTGCCCATTTGTATATGCTCAACGGCATTGTAGTTGCCATCAATATAATTGGCCAAGTGATGATAGTCGCCACCGCCGCCACCTCTGTTGACATCTGTTTGATAACTGGCTAAGTTGTTGCTGTCGCCACTAACAATCCAGTATGCTTCGTGACCGCCTGTTTCGTCTGCGTCAGTTGTGCCGTCTGAGTGTTTGCCTTGCCACACTTTGATGTTATTACTGTCACTGCCACTTTGGGTTAAAACATATACATAATTGTCGTCTTGTCCGTTACCCATATAAACATCTATGCTGTTGCTGTCTCCGGCAAATGCTTCTATGGTAGCATCGTGATTGTCACCTGCCTGATAAAGTTGTAACTGATTGTATTGGTTACTGTTAGTATTACCTTGCTCTAACCAAGCATAGTTGTTGTCACCAATTATGTCTGCTTTTAGTTCACCATAATTACCGTGATTGTCTAAAAATAAATCGTTGTAATCACCCTCTATGTAGGCATCTAATATTTGATTACTACCTGATGTCCAAATGCCTATATCATTATAGATCCCTCTTTGTTGGATACTAACATTCATTGTGGCACCATTTAATACAGCAGGATCTGTTGTTGAGTTTAAATTCCTAATTGTATTACCGTAACCTGCTTGTAATATATCAATACTTAAATTATCTCCTTGCTGGACAATATAAACGTCATTATCATTTGCTTTTGCTGGTAAACTTAAAAGCAACATCATACCCAACAGTGTATAACCAAGCCAAAGCAATGGTGTATCACTGGGTTTCATATTTCTTAATTTTTCTTCTATGTTCATATTAATTCTGTGTTATATCTATATAAGTGCCTTCGCAATTATTAAGACATATTTTACTTTCTCCAAAGTCTACATCTTGTACATATATAGTTGCTGTAGAACCTTTTGTTAATTTTATACTAACTATGTTAGTACCTGTTCTAGTAATAAAAATTTTACCATCATAATCAGGATAACTTGTAAACTGTGTATCTGGATCTACACCAAATTTTGTACCTATCAGTTTGTCAGGACCATCTTGTGCTTGTTCTTCAGCAAGTACGTCCATGTCTGTCTCTAAAATATTTAGCAAATCATTCAAAAATTCCACATCTAGGAAATTAACGTCTATTTCTGTGAATTCCAATTCTTTTTCTGCCGCTTTACCTAAATCTTCTATTTCCAATAAATCTTTATCTAAACCATCAAAATCCAACAAACCGTTTCCGCCTTTTAATTGTTCTGCTTGTTCTTCTTCTGCCTGAACAATTTCATCTGGTTTACTGACGATAAACATATTATCAATCATGTTTAGATTTAAATCCACTAACACAACTGGTTGTGTTGGTGCTGTTTCCAGTGTGCTTACCATTACTGCTTGGTAGGCTTCTTCTAACACTGTGGTGCCACCGTTGTTTGTCACAGTTATACTGCCACTTGGAGCACAGCCTTCTTCTAATTTTATGTTGTCATCACAGTTTTCATCTGGTAATAATATCACTAAACTTCTGCCCAGTTCATCAACTGTGGTTGTGAAATCTGTTCCCCTAATACCTATGGTGGCAGTAGGTGTTTGTATTTGTATATTTTCTTTTGGTACTAATCCTAAACCTCCAGTGGCAAACCTTGCTGTACCTTGTACAAAGTTTAATGCCATTTTGCTTTTGCTGGGGTCTGGGTCATACACATATTCATCTATTAACATATATGTATGTTCTGTTAAACTCACTTGCGTTTCATCTACAAATTGTAGTTTTAATCTACCGTTTTGTGTTTCAACTTCATCATAACTTGCTATGTCTGTGTCTATGTCTGCTTGTAGTTGCTCACCGGTTTCTCTGAGGATACTTCCTGGTGTGCCACTTGATTCAATTACGCCGCCAATAGAATCAGCGGCGTATGATTGAATTGACAATAAAACAGTTAAGAAAAATAACTTAGTCTGTTTGTTTAACACTAACTGAAGCATTTTCACTGTCTAATGTCATGTTTATAATACCAGCACATGCTGGGGTACATGTTGTTGTCATGTCCTGTATAAATTGGAAATCTCCATCACTGCCGTCTAACTCAAATGTTAAACTATGACCACTGTTGCCACTTTGTTTTGTAGCAAAAGCATTGTCATCACCTGTAATATCAAAATTCCAAACTACATTATCGGCATCTATCACTATACCTGCCAATGTTTGAGTTCCTGTACAATTTGTACCGCATGTGTCACCTGACGCCGCCGCAACCCAAATATTTGTGTTATTAAAACTGGTTGAAAAATCATTTCTACTTCCCAGTATTAACAAATCAAAATTCAAATATTCAGCACTGGCATTACCACCTACATCCATGTCAAAGATATTGGAGTCACCCTGTATATCTACTAACATATCAGCATAATCGGCACTGCCTGTTGCACCAAAGTTTAAGTCCCACACATTGGAACTACCTAATTGGTAAAAATCAAGAACACTTGATCCACTTCCATCCAATGCCCAAGCACCATACATTTTGTTGCTGTCACCATCTTGTATAATATCGATGATTAAACTACTACCTGTAATCACTAGGTCACTACCTTCAGAGGAGTCTCCTGATATTTTGTTACCAGTTCCTGCTTGTAAAATGGTTAAAGTCAAATTATCACCTGTTTGATCAAGTAATACTTCGTTGTCATCTGCAGACAAATGATTACTCCCTACCATAATACCACATATAGCGAAGACACTAATCGCATATTTTTTTAATAAACTCATTGTCTTCATTCATTTTCTCCATTAATGGTTTTGAATTCCTTTGGTTGGAATTCAGTTTTTTCGTTCCTCATTAGAATCCTTTTCCAAAGAGGAGTTGATGACGAAACTGTTTCTGATAATAGTTTTTCCTTTTCCGCGTCCGGTAAAAGGTTATCTGATTTTAATTGCATCCAGTATGCTGATTCTTGTTCAGCAACTATCTGGTCCCAATTCTCAGGATATACTATTTTCCAGTAACCTCTTTCATCACCTTGTTGAATAAGTGCCAACACAGCGGCTTCAATCGCTGATCTAACTGCCCATGTCACACTTTCGTTCTGTGTCATACCACTCTCTAGTTCAAGCAGTTCGGTATCCATGTCAAAAAATCTGAACACGTCACCAGCCTGGCCTGAACTGAGAATAGTTTTATATGTCTGCACGTTAAGTAACACTTCGCCTGTGAGTGTGCTTACTGCACGAAGTGAAACTGTAACACTATCTCTGCGATATTGATTTGTTGAACCAATTCCCAGATACCTTGCTCCATTACCGCCAGTCTCAACATTAGAATCGTAACCTATTATGCCACCTTCCAATATCATTCCTGCAAACAGTAATGGTTGAAGTTGTTGTGGAGGGTTTTGCTCGTCAGCAACAGATTCACGTGTACTACGCACAATCTGTCGTTCCCTCACTAAATTGTCTAATCCTAAACCTCTTTCTACTACTCTAAACCATGTGCCTTTGGGATCGTCTTGTGCACCTGCGGCTTTGAGAGCATCTATTAAAAGACTTTTAGCATCTTGTGTAACTGCTGTTGAAAAACTTGCTACATTGTCTTGACTTTTACGTTGTCCTGTGTTGTCTAAAAAATTATATACTGCAACCACTGGCATTTGTTCTGCTGGTGGCAAGTATCTTAATTTTCTATAAGTTGGTAATTCTATTTGTTTGGGTTCTTCAACACATTCTAAAAAATCTGTTTGACATGCAGTATCGCCAGGTATTGCCACACTGGCACACCCGGTGAATAAAAATGTTCCCAATAATGCTAATAGAATATTTTTCATTAACCGCCTATGTTTCCTATACCAATTGGAATCTCTATTTCGGTTACTGTGCCATCAGGGCCCACTATGGTAAGACGTATAACTTCTAATCCATCATCTGTTATTACTTTTGCATAAGTAACATTGTTGCCTTCTATACTGAAGTTACCTCCATCTGAACCTGTACATTCTACCACAGTCGCTGGATCACAAAACATACTGTCTACTAAACCTTTTGATATCTGAGCATAAATTCTACTTTCCAAGTTTCTAATAAACTTGTTAATAGTTGAATTTTCTTCTTCCCTTTCTGCGGCTTTAAGTGCTGATTCTATGTCTTCACGTATTTTGTCACGTCTACTTTTTTCCTGATTTTCAATAGTTAAATAATGAGCACCAGTACCTTGTCCACTAAAACTTGGTGACTTAAATTTATGTACCAATTGATCAGCAGATAAACTAAAACTAAAAATTGCTAATAAAAATGCAATAGGTAAAACTATTTTCATTTTTTCTTTTTCTCCTTCTCAAGTTCTTCTAAGGCTCTTTGTGCCTCGGCATCCTTGAGTACTTCCTGTCTTGCTCTGTATTCTAATACAACATTTACTTTTTGTTGTAAACGGATCATATCTTGATCAAGCATACGAGTTTTATCTATAACTCTTATAAGTGCAATGTGCATGTCTGCTAATGCAGGGTCAATGTGTTCTCCAATAAATTTCCAGATAAAATATATAAAATACCCTAGGCCAACTGCCATTACTACAGGAAATCCGTAATCGTTAATAAGTTGTGCTACATCCATTAGTCTCTCCTTGCATCAACTTTGCCATCTTCCACAAAGTTTTCTGCTCTTGCTATTCTTTCTATGTCTGGACGTAAATCTAAAGCACTGCTCACAAGTAAATCTATCTTCATCATTTCATTACTCATAGTGGAGGCTCTGGCTTCTAACATTTTACAGAACCCTGTAAGGGTTTTAACTTGTTCTACTATGCCTTCCAGTATTTGTTTTATCACAACAAATATGAAAAATCCCATCACAATTGATCCGGCGATAGGGGCACCTACTTCTGCTATTAATTGAAATATTTCTTCCATTGCACACTCTCTGTCTGTTATTATTTTTTGTATGTGCTGTATGTGTTACTCAGTAGTATTTATCAAAAAAAAGGAGCATTACTGCTCCTCTTTTTATATTTGTAAAATTTTGTTTACATCATGTTAACAAGAACTTCAACAACACCTTCTCCGTCTTGATTAGAACCAATTGCTTTACCAATTATTCTACCTGCTGGAGCATCGTTGTCTGCTTTTGCATGACCTTTAACACTTGAAGCGATCATTAGATCACCTTTGTTAACAGGACCTACCACTTTACATGGAACTCTTCCTGCTAGTGCTACTGGTAATGCAATACCCGGACATTCGCTGTTCATTAAGTGTGCTGGATCTGTTGAAATAACACCTGCTACTGCATGATGTCCTTCAACTTCACATGCTGTGATTTCTTTATCACCACCAAAACATACAACTGTTCCTGCTTCT
>Ga0255766_10002781_pt1 | contig 15497 bp, 24 predicted proteins | sample 071ome_23_FD_179966 | JGI IMG/M metagenome (GOLD analysis project Ga0255766, IMG submission 179966) | Coastal salt marsh microbial communities from the Groves Creek Marsh, Skidaway Island, Georgia - 071403BT metaG (version 2) | ecosystem: Environmental > Aquatic > Marine > Intertidal zone >... | reverse complement strand
AGAAGTATAAATTCCGCTGGATACCTTGTTCTCCCTGGTCTTCTGGGGAAAGACGACACACCAATAAATATAGGCTTTTCCCCTTACTAGCATCCATCTGGCAGCCCTGACGACAAAAGTGTCGTATACTATATGTAGATAAATTTAATAACATACTATATATTGTGGTACTAGATGTAGTATTTGTCGCTTAATAGATTTATCTGGAACTCATTTACAAAAATGACGCACTACTCCCCCGTATTTGGTAAAAATCCTCTATTAGCTTTATAAATCGCTAAAAAATTAACTAATTTGGAAGAGAAGGATACTAATACGACAAACCAATGAATATATAGGAAATAGATGGAAAATAGGAGTGTGAAGACTGGTAAATCGCGGTCGAACTTGAATTACAAAGTGATACACCTCTCCCCCGTTATGGTGGCCTGAAGCGACTCGGCGTTGTAAACCACAGGGCACAGTAATTAAACTATGCCCTGGACGTTTAGAACGTCTACAGTGGGCGTTTAGCTAGAGTCTTCGTCGACATCGTCGATGTCTTTGAAGCTATTAAGAAAATCACGTCTGTAATCTTCCATGTAGATGTATTCCCAGTTGTTACCATAACGCCTGGTATTCCAATCTCTAAGCCAATGGATTAAACCATAAATGGTCCAGCCCATAATAGCCCACAGTATGCCATCAATAATGGCATCCACTGTTACCTTCCTTTCCCAGCTGTGATTAACTCACTAACTGTTTTGTGTAAGTCGAGGAACCCTGAGCCAGCACCCCATCGCACTGTTGCAAGAAGTTTCTTCTCGAACAATGGATATTCTGCACCGTTTGCGTACACAAACTGAACAAAGTGTTGTACCCAATCCTCAGATATTTTTGCTATGTTTCTATGCGGTAATCCACTGACTACTACACTGAAGTCATACATTGCTTGTATGAATTCCAACCTAGACATAATACCATCGATGTTAATGTTACCTTGAAAGTAACGTAACTCGATAGAGTATTTGTTAGCTAGATTTATCATAGTGTATCTGTCTGTCCCACTAGAATATCTTGAACATGCTACTGCAAGCAAGCTTCTTGAGGGTTCGACGGAGTCGTAGAATGGCATTTCCCACTTGGCATAGTGAGCATGGCCTCTACCAGCAATCCACCTGAGCAACTCTCTATTGTTAGCTTCAGTTATAAATGACTGATGCAACTTTAGAAATATCCACAATTGCTTGTTGGTAAAGAATGACTTAGGTACATGAACATGTATACCACATGTACTTGCATCCCAAGCATAGAATCCCTTACCTCTTATAGCAGACCAGTTGAAGGCTTTATGAGCTGCGATAGTCATTGGCTGACTAACGAACTCTGCACCATCATCTAGAGAGCCATCATATTTAGCAATGACAAGCTGAGAATGTTTGTCATAGGATTTACCTAAGCAAGGCAATTTACTATGCATTTCAGTTATTGCTTCATAGATAGCATCTTCTACTGATTGCTCGTAAGCATCGTAGTTATGCTCTACTTCTAACTCAATACCCATAGGGATGAGTCCTCTTGTGTTTTGTACACTGAGTTCACGATAGCAGTCTGTTCTGTCAGCTTTGTGACGTTCCCATACTCCTTCATGTACAGTGTAAAAATCAACACTAGGTTTGACTGAGTAGTTTTGTAAATAGGTATTTAAACCATCAGATACAAAACAATCTGCGTCATAACACATATGTCGACCTCCTTTATGTTTAATGAAAGTATCCTTGTGATACTCTCCCGCAGAGCACCATTGCTGATGCTCTGTACGGAGATTATCTACTACGCTCTTCGTCTTCCCTAGCACTAGGGGTTCTTAAAGAACGTCGTACCTCTCTATATCTTTGGACGGCTGCGACTAATGGAGCAGACATTCTTCTGAATCCGCCTATTGCATCAGATTCTTCATAGTCGTTCCATGAATCAACAGTGGTATCATAGTCATCAACATAGACATCGTCATAGTCTTCGTCATATGTTAAGTTATCAGCTGATTCATCGTCCCAGATATATGTAGTACTAAAGTGGTCAAATAACCAACTTACGTATCTTTTATATAGTCTGGCAATTTCAGCATCTACTGACTCTGCTATTTCTCTTTTATATGTTGGCATGTTTTCAGTCTTACCAACATCGTTGAGATACCACCACATTCTTAGAGCTTGTTCCTCTTCGTCAGTTAAGTCTCGTAGATAATCCTCTACTTCTTGCTTAGCTTCACGAACACTAGAATGCCATTCACCATTTTCATCGAGAAGTTCTTCAACTTCTGCAACGGTATAAGAATTGCTATAAGTAGCAGTTCTTCTTACTCTGGCTGTCCACTCCTCGATACGAGTGTGGTTTATTCTCACTCTAGATTGTGTGTCTCTAGATAAGTCACTTACTGCACTCATTAAGTCATGGTGTGCCCATGATGAGTCCATAAAGTTAACTTGTTTTTGACTATTTTTGTTCTTAGGTCTAACTAAAAACGGTGGCAACTGTGCCATATAGTCCTCCTTTATGTATTAACGTAGTCATACTTGACTACGGGTAATCCGATTGACTACCTGGCTGGGCCCCCATTACAGAGGCCCAGTTGAGCTAGTCAATTAGCTTTTGTTACCAAATAGCTTAGGTTGTTCAACAGACTTGTATATTTCAAGACTGCGTTCCAATTCCTCAGCTTCTGCTTTGGTAATGTCATCATCTTCGAACCAAACACCTGCTTCTTCAGCGTCTAGTAAGTCTTCAAAGAATTGATTTGCTGATTTACATTCAGGCAAACATTCTCTGTAGTCACCATACACTAATGAACCGCATTCGACACATTCGAATGATTCACCGTTGCCAGTAGGAACTGCTCTCGCATATTTCTCTACGTCTTCCAGTGTATTTAGTCCAAGCTCCGACCATTCATCACACATGTGCTCAGTACCTACTACATCGTCGTCATCGACGTGTACACCAGGTATTTCACATTGTTCTGAACTATTGACAATGGTATAGTCGTTATGTGGTGTTGACCATGTTCTAGATGGTTTCCACAAACGCTTGGCTTCGTAACTATGGTTACTGTACCAAATACCGTTCTTGTCGTAGTTACCAAGTTTTTCACCTATGATATAGGAATCGAACTTGAGTCTCTTGTCAGATGTTATGAACACGAGTTTGTTAGGGTAGCCATCAGAATTGATAAGCTGTTCCAACATTCTAGTGAAATATACATCATCAAGTGACGTAATGTCAATTCTCTTCATCATGGTCTCGATGAAGAACCTAGTGTCAGACATGTCTGATTTTTTAGGTGGTTCAAAGAAGTCAGGCATCATACCGTTATGAGCCATAACAGTATTCTTGTTGACTTTGAATGGATGTGTATTTTCCAAACAAACAGAACCATGAGTAGCTATTCTCATATGGACTAGCATATCTCTGTCTCCGTGTTTAGCAGATACTTCCTTATAGAGTTGCTTGAACTCTTTAAGTTCCATCGCTTTCTTGACAGCAACTTTGTCACCGTCAATATATCCGATACCACCACCATGTGGATTCGCTTGCCACATGTTTTCTAGATTTTCCTCAGGAAGCTGTGTTCCTGCAGGAATTCTTGCGATTATACACATTGTATAATCCTCCTTTTATTTGTGTCACACTTGTAGGCAGTGACGTGCTCCTAGTACATTCAAGGCTTACCCTTGTAAGTACCATCGAGCCCACTGTTTCCAATGGGCTCTAGCTACTTACTGCTAAGCAGTTCTGTCAATTAGATAAGAACTTGCGTCATTATCTACATTTTCAGAGTAGTTTCTTATTATATACTGTTCGATATATTGTGTCAAGTTAGGATATTTATCAGAACGAGTCTGTAATACCCAGTGATAAAAGTATTGCTCATCACTAATGTGTTTAGCTATAGCTCTACCATCATCTTCTTGCTCAAAGTAACGAGTAATAGAAGTGAACGTTGGCTGACCTTCTGGTGAAGGAAAGTTTGGTAGTCCACTAGCAATTACATCACAGTACTCTAACAAGGCAGTCAAGAACTCATAGTTCTTCATGATACGTGCTTTGAGTGTTGCAGAAGCAAAGCCTCTGTACTCAATACGACCAGTACCAGAGTAGTTGACTAAGTTGGTACGATTGGATGATGAATAACCAGCTCGTAATTGTCTATAGGCAGAATTCCACCCATGGTGTAACAAATACGAATTGTAGTCGCTCATATCCATTCTGTCACGTACATCGCTTGCATTTAGTGCTTGTAAAGCCCATGTAGCATAACCAGCATCGGTTCTCTGCATGATGTCAGATAATGCGATGTATTGGTCTTCAGTACTAAATAAGTACTTAGCTACAATGGAATTATGCCAAGCAATCCAAACAGCGAGTTGAGGAACTGTAAACAGACCTCTACCGATGTTCATATGCATACCACAACGTTTGTTGAAGTAACCTCTCCAATCATCTTGTAAAGCATTCCAGAAAACTTCTGGTAGCTTATCGACGAATGTATAGGTCATTGGCTGGAACTTGAATTCCACACCATTTGCTCCAAGTGAACCGTCATAGCTAGCGACAGCAAGTTGGTTCGATTGATTGAAATTAACACCATAGCTACCAACTTCACTATGTAAAGTTGTTAGTAGGTTGGTAATATCTTCATGAACGTCGTTGCGTGCTTGTATCTCCAACTCCATACCAATTGGCTTGTACCAGTCAACATCCTGATGCATTTCAGCTTTGGTTGCGAAGATATTATTACTATGTGACAAAGGTATCAATGATACTTCGCCGTTAACATAGTTAAACAATCTCCAATTCAACTCATAGCTGTAGTCTCGGACCTGCAAATAAGGTGTAAACGGTATTGAATACAACATAGCCTTGACTTCATCTAAGTAGTTATATCGCTTGATATTTCTAAGTGATTGTCTAGGTATATTGCTGATTACTGTCTCAGTAGGTCTAACTCTATTTGCATCAACTACGTTGCGTACAAACTCGAAACGCATATTGTCAACTGACCATACGTTAACGAAGTTATCTCTACCGATAATGCAATGCATACAATATCGTTCTCTTGACCAGGACCCTCGTGGCTTACAGGTAACTGTATCTTTGTTATAAGAAACAATTACGCCGCAAGAGCTACAGACTGATTCAGTTCGTCGTCTAGTCTCAATGTACTTAGACGGCATCAATCTGTCTTGCAAGGTTGAGTAATATATACCCATAACTTCATTGAAGTTATAAGTAAGAGTGCTACCTCTCCAGCTGTTATAGCTGATATATAACTGACCAAGGTTATAGAAAGAAATTTCTCCAGGGACAAATCTTTCAAACCCAAACTTCATAAGAGATTGAGTATGTTCAGTTTCTGTCCAATCTGGAATTTCAAACCAGAATTTATCATCCTGCTTTGCTTTCTCAATATAATTGGTGTGTCTGACGATAGCTTCTTGAGCTAATTCATCTGACTTATAGTCAAATGACTTAACTTGTCTGAGCCCGCAGAACTCTTCCAATTGCTGTTCTAACCACAAGGTTACCCTTTGGTTTATGTTAGTGTATACGGAGTCGTCAAACAATTGTATACGTCCTTCAGAGACATATCTATCAGCGATACCATCTTGGTCACTAAATAGATTCAATTTACCATTAAGGTACATTGACTCAATGAAGGAAGTAAGTTTTGCTATCAACTCCAAGTAAGTGAGATTTGTGTCTCTCATTACCTCTCCTTTATTTTTTTAGTTAGTTTTACGACGGTCGAGTGACGCTTTTATCCCCCGTGTCGAGTAAGTTATTAACTGTCACTTAATATACCTACTGGCGAGGGTACAACTTGTATACCCTCAGCCACTAGCTACAGTTAAGCTTCGCCACCATATTCTTCAATGGATAAACTATCGAAGTCAACAAATTGTCTATTCATGTATAGCTGAATAGCAACTGTTACTTTTGCTTCTTCTTTATCTATTGAAGGGAAGTCAAGGAGACCCTCGTCTCTTCCTGCTTCCATGGACGCAAGGTTAAACATCACTTTGAGTTCTACACTAGGTTCAGTTAGTGTAAAGTCAAGGATGTCAACTGTAGACTCATCGAATGTAGACATCATGTCTTCAATCCAATTTGCCATTGCCATTTCCCTTCTTTGTTTGTATATGGGGGCCCGAAGACCCCCATAGATTGTTTAATTAGCTTGTAAGTCTTTGATAGAAAGGTGATACCCACTCACCATCAACTACTTTAACTTCAGTAGTGAATGGTAATCCACCTACATAACCTGCAGATGACATATCAGTTCCTACCATGACGGCTAGAATGTGTAGAGATATTCTATCAATATCGTTTGCTCTAGGAACAAACATTAATATTGCATCAATGATTTCTCCAACTAGACTAGGTCCTCCAGGCAACATCTGGAAACTATCATCTGAAGGTGGAAACTTTATCCAACCTTTCAAGACGAAATCGATTTCCTTATCAATCGCCCAAGCTTTTTCCAATACCTTCTTCTGTAAATCAGTTAACGGTGTAACTGATAAACCGAAGAACTTAGCAACTATAAGTTGCAATTTCCCAAATAGGGTCATATATTCTCCTTTTTTAGTAAACGGTTTCTATACAAACCGAGTGTCGCATATCCTTATGATACACAACCACCAACCCACTGTCAAGCAATGGGTTGGAAGTCATTATCACACTAAAGTAAGATAGGAGTGCTTCCTAGCTAATTTAGCTTCTAATATGACGTCAGCTTGTTGAAATAATTTAGTTATTTCTTTAGCCTTTATTTTGTAAATGAGAGAATCTTCTGTCTGACACCAAACAGAGTCATTGTTTCTCCCATCACTTGTCCATATATATTTAATCGTTGACGATTTTATATGGCCTTCTGGAATTTCGTCCTCAGTGTATGCAACGTCTCTACTAAGACAATCATTACATCTTGTAGAGTCGTCAACACCATCTTCGACTTCTCCAGTATTTATATTTTGTACTACTGTTTCAACAACATTAGTACTATTGCACTCTCGACATAACCATGCCATGAGTTATCTCCTTTCACTAATGCCAACAAGTTGGCAGAATTTGCGATACCATTTGAATATACTCAAAGGTGACAATTGTCCCCCGAACAGAAATAGCCAAATGATAATTGGTAACCAAAAATATGGGTCACTAATCATATCGCTCCTTTCTCTTATCTTTATAGATAAGTCCATGCTCACCCTTGCAGATGAGCATGATTTATCTACTTTGTGAATCTGCTGCAATCTTTACAGCACTCTGCTCTTACTTGGCCTATCCAATACCATCCTCTTAAATGGCTATCAGGTAGTTTGTAAGCTAAGTGTCTCATTGCTTTAGCAATAGGATTCATAGCATTACCACCAAAGAACAGAAATACAAAGTCATAGAATTTATATTCCATGTCTCTACCTTTCTCTTATCTAGTCTTATAGATAAGTCCAAGCCCACCAATTACGATGGGCTTGATTTATCTACGTTATTCGTTATCTTCTAAACTATCTTCGTACATGTTTTCAGCGTCAAATGGATTGACGTATTCTTCATGAAGATAGTTAGTTTGGAATTCGTCCATAACGTTCCTTTCTCCTAATCTGTTATATTAGATATTCGCCGTCTTCGTCTTCCACACAGCATTCGCATGGTGGAGTAACGAGGACTTTGACATTTTTGCCTGTGCCATCAGGTTCTGTGTTTAGTACAAGTACATAAGCACCATATACTTGAACACCAAGAGCACATGCTTCAACTTCATCTGTGATTCTACCTAACCATGAATACCACCAAATAGTAAGTTTCATTTGTAGGAAGAAAACCATAGAATATATCATGTCTTTCTCCTTTTAGTTTCGTAAGCTGGTTTCTCAAATTGACGGAGCTTACACCCGTCCCCCGTACAGTCGAACTTGATAGTCCGACGACAGGGGTCAGTGTTTAAGAAAGGCCATAACCAAACACTCACCCCTGCCTTCGAAAAGGCAAGGTCAACTAGCTTATTCAGCAGTTTCTTCAGTCATAATTAACTGACGAACATCTACTGTCTTTAGCCACTTGATGTCGATATCCTGTAAAGCATATTCTGATTTATCAGGTCGATGACAGACTTCGTCCCAACTAGCCATGTCTTCTTGATATGTTTTAACATTCAATCGATGGTTTTCCAATAAGTAATCTAGCTCACTAGAAGTTAGCATTCTATGATGTTCCCACATTGGGATGTGAGTATCGCCATAGAATCTAGATACGTGATACATCGTTGTAGCTGTATACATGACGTAACGTTCAAGTATATCTTCGCTAAACGCAACCCAACGATGGGTATCTGAGAACCAGATATGACCAGTCTTTGAGTTGAACATGAACACGACCCAAGTAAAACCCTTGAATTTCATGTATGAACCATCAAATTCATCAGAGTAATCCTCGACATATTGATAAGGAATCAATAAGCCGACAATGTCCTTAGCGGACTTAATTGGGTTGCCAAATTTATCATTGGCACCGATTATGGGTTTTTGAGAGCCCAATAACTCTTGTACAATACCTATGAATTTCTTCATGGTACCTCCTTTATATAGTGGACTAGCCGAATTGCCAGTACCATTGAGCACACCACTAACAGATGATGTACTCTAGCTACTGGCTATGTAGCTATTTGTATAGATAGTTGTTTAGGTTTGTCACAATATGCTTTCGGCATACAACTTCAACCACTATCTAGATTGTTTTCAGTTAACGTTACGAATTAACTGTTAGTTATTGCTGCCATGGCTTTGAGTTTAACCTTGGCTTCTTCTAATGAACATTTATCACGTTTTGTAATCATGTTTAGTAATGATGTACATGTGACACATTCATAAGAATCACCTAGGACCCAACCATGAAGCTCGCAGTGAGCTGCTTTTGGCGATTTAATCACCCTCCTTTCTTTATTGCCTAACACCCTGTATCTGTTATTACAAAGTGTTATAGCACTTCCCCGTCAGTGCAACTTGATTAAGCTACAAGCTTCACAAATTGCATCATCAACGGAAAAGTTGGGGCCAGCACACCAAGAAAGGCTAATAAAAAAATGTGCTCGCCCTAACTACCACAGACGTTTGCTCTACTCCGATACAAGTTTGACCACCGTCAATGCTTATATTGACTACGTCGTTTGAGGCTAGTAAACAACATTGTGTAGGGGGCCAGGCGACCAAAACCTGACCCCCCTTTACACGATTACTACTCGTCGCCAAAGCGGTAGGACACAATGCCAGTTGTGCCGTCCCACTGTGGTGAAAAGTGCTCCCAGACTCTAGCCAATGCTTTCGCATCGTCTAAAGCTGAGTGCTCTTTGTAGCTACCCAAACCGAGTTCATTGTGTAAATGAGTCAAACGAGTCCCATCACAACGTCCGCAGTTTGGATAATGCTGCACGACTCTGTTCTTATCTTGGTCTAAAATAGATTGGATAACCTGTCGTGAGTCGACAACAGGTATACCAACCAATCCCTCTAGTGTGATGCTAGAAGGATTGCCACGATAATCCCATGCAGCCACATAACTATCAATTAATACTTTCGCATCAAAAGGTGCATTATGTGCTACCAAGTAATCGGCACCAGTAGTTTTGATAAAGTTTTGGAATTCTTTAACAAATTGAACTACTGATGGAGCACCGACTGTGTCATGAGGATGTACGTTGTACTCCCCATTGACCTTCCACCACTTTTCTCTGACTGTCCAGTATACGTTAGGTGGTGTAACGTAACCTGTAAGACCAGCTCCAGCACTTCCAAAGGAAGCACCATAACTAACCATGTCATCGAATGCCATCGGATTCCCAGCACGGTCGACTCTGGCAAAGTTGGCTAGACCTTGCACAGCATGTCGAATCCATGCTCCTGTTGTTTCGAAATCAAAAGAAATAAATTTCTTCATCTTTCCTCCTTTGTCACATTGTAGGCTGTGACTAAGCCTAGTGCCATGCAAGGGAATCGAACCCTTGAACAAGGAAGAGCCGAGCGTAGCGAGGCTCAAGTTTCACCTTGTCAACCATTCATGGCTGTTCACTTAGTTGTGAACTTTCTTTCCTGTTATGTTTTGATTAGGATTGATAACGTTTCCTGCAAGATATCCTTCAAAGTTGTGGACATAGTTCCACATACTTACGCATTTCTTACAGTAAACAGTTTCAGTCTTAAATGATTCTGTTGCTACAGGTGTCAAGCATCTATAGCAAGCAGTAATATAAGACATATCACTCCTTCCTTGTGGGCATTGTCGGTTGCCCACTAGACCGTTTGGCTCACTTGGATGATAAGGTTGCCAAGCCCCAGAAGCTATTCAGTAAGCTTCATCACTAAACCAGCGAATACTACGGATAACCATAGCAAACCCCAGTCAGTGAGAATCCAGAAATAAATCATGAATCCTTCGTAGAATTCTCGATACATTCTGTCTCCTTTCTTGTAGGCTTTGTCGGTAGCCTACTAGACCGAAGCAGTTTTATGACATACTCACGTCAGGTCTCTTGGCTAACAAGGTAATGAGACCAATCCCCGAGCACTAGGCTGTTCTACCGAAAGCAGCCATGTTTGCACAGTCATAACAGATGTTATGAAGGGCATCCATGCAGCCTAGGTAGATAGCATCTGTACCAGAATGGACAATGCCAGACTTTGGGTCTGCAGTGCCACATTTGATACATTTGTTATCTGCCATGCTTCACCTCCTTTGGTGTTAGTAGCGGATTAGCTCTTTACTAATCCTATTAAATTACCTAGAGAAGATGTCTAGGCTAGTGCCCATAGTAGGAATCGAACCTACTCTAGTACCATAATGGGCTTGCTGGTTGAGTAGCAGAGAGAGCCAGCATCTCCGTCCAATTAGTTTAGATTATCGGATATCGAGATAGGGAAGTATCTCGTATTGATAATCCAAACTAGATAGTGGGCAAGCCACTGCTGGAATGTTAGGTATACCACAGGTACACCTCATCTCCAGTTGTTTGGAGAGGAATATGGATTGGTAATCCATATTACCCCCTTTCTCCAATGTATACACTGACAACATGCTGTCAGCAGCTATTGGATAGTTGTGATGTGGGCTGTTACTAACATAGTTAAGTAACGCTCAACCCTGGTTCGCATCAAGGCGACAAGAGTAATCTAGGACAGGACCTACATAGCAGTGTGACCTACTAATGCCTACCCTGATTACTACTTGTCTGAGATTAAAGGTGCATAAACTCCCTTTAGGAAGTCATGCACGAACCACTCGTTGTGCAATTAATCTATCCTTGATGATGGACAGCATACATAATATGCTCTCCACCACCAAGGTGGTGGCAAGGCGACAAGAAGTAGTAACTGACAGGACTTACATAGTAATGTGACTTACTAATGCCTACCAGTACTACCACTTGTCTGAGGTTAAAGGATTGAACAGGCTTCCTCACCTGTCAATCGGACCACTCGTTGTGCAGTTAACCTATCCTTGATAGTGGACAACCTACAGTGTAAGCTCTCCACTACCAAGGGGAAAGGTAGTGGTGATAGAAGTAGTTAAGACAGGACTTACATAGTGTATGCTAATGCCCACCTTAACTACCACATATCATAAGAGTTAACAAACCCTAACAGGGTGATAAGCGTTGTAGTAACCAGGACTTACATGGTGTCACAAACCAATGCCTAATTCTACAACAACTTATCGTCGCTAAAGGTTTGAACAGGCTTCCTCACCTGTCAAACGAACCACCTTTGTGCAATTAGCTCAGACCCTCCTAGAGTTTGTTAACCCTTATGTTTATAGTATGATGATGGTGGGAGGCTGTCGGCACGTCTCACGACGTTCCTGACTAGAAGGACACTCCCACCAGATAAAGGATGACACCCTTCAATTGGGTGCCCACTCAGTCAGTAAGTTGGTGCGGTAAGTGGATGTTTAGAGCCACCTAGGCTACCAACTCCTGACGGAGTGCTGGAGACCCTTAACAGAGGCCAAGGAGAAGCATGTTAAGGTCTCCAGATGTACTTTAGGGTCACAAACCCATGGTGTACTTTCGAGTCATCGACGAATGTCGAATGCCAGTAGCTCGTTGAGCCGAACTGACGTTCCTCTACCAGTTGCATGAACCTTCATGCAATGGAGGCAGGTTACGATAGTGTGATACGAAGTCGTGGCTGACTAGGTCAGTCCCCGCTTCTCGCTGTTGTTCCTAACTGGTTGTTAGGCTTCACAGCTCAAACTCTTAACTTTGCTTAGGTGAACCTTGAACTTCAGGGCCCAAGGTGCTCAGTTAAGAGTATGTCACACCGTCGTAACGGGTTATGGCTGCCAAGGCCACTGTTCGCAGTAAGAGGTTGTTTAGAGCCTCCTAAGCTAGCAGCTCAGACGTTCATCATCAAGCGATATGCTCACCCTTCCGCGTTCTCACCCCTAGCTCACTCAGCGTCCTCTGCGGACAACCTTTCGGCTAGGGCTTCCAGCTAACAACCTTTTGAGTTGCTAACCTTACAACACATTGCGACGCCCTTGAGCAGGCAGAGGGTCAAACGGCGTTTGACTTACCCTACGCTACACGAAGGCACGTACAAGGTGAGCATCACTCTTGACGACGAATCGTCGCGGCGATTATGACACTGTCTCTTCAGGTTCCAAGGGGGGTGCCCCTTGAATCGCTGAAAATAACAAGCATCATTACTTAGCATCTCGCACAAAAATCTCTTGTTTTCAAGTTTTACCAATTCGACACTAATCCCTTATTTCTATGTTTCTTGGGGTAAAATTAGCTTATATTATGGCTAGACCTACTAAATTGACATATAAACTCATTGAAGAGATAAGTAATTGGCTTAAAATGGGTTATTACCAGGAAGATGCTGCCGTTATGGTAGGTATTTCACCTTCTACTTACTATGATTGGATGAAAAAAGGTGAGCAGTCTTTTGAGGAAATGAGCAATATGATGCTTGGAGACGGTAGCGAAAAGAATGACGTCGCCCTTGATATTACTGATGATATTGAGATTGTTGATATGTATATGGAGTTTTCGGAGGCAGTAAAAAAAGCAAGAGCCGAAGCGGAGGGTGCTCATATAAGAAATATAAGAAGAGCTAGTGATAATGGAGTATGGCAAGCAAGTGCTTGGTGGTTAGAGCGAAGTTTTCCTAAGAAGTGGGGTAAGAGGTCAAGCCTAGAGATAGGCGGAGAAGGTGGAGAGCCAATAAAATTTCAGATTTCATACGGGGATTAAGCTTCCCGTACAATTTCCTCTTGTTTTCATGTCATATCATATAGACACTATATGTAGTACCTTTATGTTTACTCTCTATATGTACTGTTTTATCGAACATTTGTTCTAATAATGGTAATGAGCATTAGTTTCCCTTAATAAATCTTTTAATGTTTAATAAATTAATTAGAGTTCTTGTATGGATAAGGTAAGCTTATTAGCTGATGTATTGGGTATACCTTTATTCAGAAATCAATTTAGCCATATAGCCTAGTAATAGGCCTAGAAGTATAGCTAAACCTATCTCAAGCCACGACATGATTCACATATTTCACTTCTACCCATGTAGTAGAAATAATAAGAACAACCTTCATTTGCACATTTAGTCATTAAATCTTTATCGTCGTTTGATAGTGTCATTTCTTAGCCTTTAACCCTGCATTTAAAACCATAAGTTGTATTTTTTCATCATGTTCCATATCAAGCTGATGTTGTAATTCGTCAATAGTTTCTTCTAATTCTTGAATTTTTAAAGTTTTTTTTCCTAATTTAATCTTTGCACCTATTTGCACTAATAGATTTATTAAGAGCATAAAACCAGCACCTAGTAAAAAGATGACTCCTTCATACTCTAGACTGTACATTTTACATTAAGGCTTGTACAACAACAGCTAAAGATGCTACTGCTACTACCCATCCACTCAATTCGGCTCTTGAAACCTTTGAATTAACCTTTTCATGAAGTTGGTCAATTCGTTTATTTATTTTTTCTTGCCCTTCTAAAATCATATAAAGCATTTCCTTCTGTGTAAAACCATTACCATTATTAAGTTGATTATCAGGCATTAGATTTCCTTCCAGTTTTCACAAAAGTCTGAACCATATTTATGGTCACAAATCTGAATTACTGTCCCCACATCATTAATTGTTTTTACACACATTATTTTTTCTTATCTACCTTACTAAAAGCTTCATTTATTTCTTCTAATGTAAGCTTTCCGTCGTCTAAAAAAGCTCTTGCTAGGTCTTCTGCAACCTTAACTACCCCTAGTGTACCAGCTAGTATTATGGCATCGAGTATTTCAATACCTACTAATGTACCAGCACCTATTGTTGCTAAACCATTAGCAGCAAAAGTAGCTATCATACGCCAGAATATTTGTTTTACTTTTTGCCAGGGTGTTAGTTTTTTAGCCATTTTTACAGCAATCATTATCACATTCTGGTTTTATTTTCTTTTCTCCAGAAATATAACCTGCGATAATACCAACCATACCTGTTATAGACATTTGTAGTAGCTCTATAACGCTATCATCAGGTCCTTTACCTTCTTTTAGCGATACATAGAAATCTCCAACTACAATTACAGCAAGTAAAGCCATTAAGCCGATAGTCATAACCATTACTGTTTTGTCTTTCATTATATTCTTCATTAGTCTCTCATCCTGATGGTTGCTAACCAAATAATAATAGATAATACAATAGCCAAACCTACAACATCTTGTGCAGTACCAGTTAAAGTAAACCAAGCAATAAAAAACCCAAGAATTGTAAATATCTGAGCTATTGATTCTTTTAGTATGTCAATTAAGAACTTCAATTAAAATCTCCTAGTCATTAATGCACCAGCTGAAGAAATTATTTGGGAAGCGATGATAACTGGAACCACTACTTCCTGTGCTTTTTCTTTCTGGTCGCTCGTCATGTCAGAACCCACAGAACTCCAGTCCATCTCTACTATATTAACATCAAGTAACGCACCTACTGGGTTTTCAAGGAATACCTCTACTTGTACCTCAGTAATAACATCAGCTAATGTGTAATTCTCAACATCTTTGTTTTCTATAGCTCTATCAACATATTCTTCAACAGCAGTAGCTACATTCTTTTCTTTAGTGGCCTGTTCTGCAATTATCTCAACATCTTTAGCAGCAGTTTCCTCATCTTTAAAACCAAGAACTTTACCAACTTCAACTTTTTCTTCTTCAGATAATTCGGCTACTGTTTCAGGTTTTGTAACTTCTTTGACAACAGCTTTGACAACTGCCTTAGTAGTATTATCAGCAGTAGCTAGGTTTTGTACAGATACTTTAGCTACCTCTTTGACAACCTCGACTTTTTTTTCTTTAGGAAGTTCTTTAACAGCTTGTTCTACTTTAGCTTCAAATTCCTCAACAGGTTCATCTTCGACAACTTCAATGACAACAATCTCTTTAACAGTTTCTTC
>Ga0255766_10002779_pt1 | contig 15501 bp, 18 predicted proteins | sample 071ome_23_FD_179966 | JGI IMG/M metagenome (GOLD analysis project Ga0255766, IMG submission 179966) | Coastal salt marsh microbial communities from the Groves Creek Marsh, Skidaway Island, Georgia - 071403BT metaG (version 2) | ecosystem: Environmental > Aquatic > Marine > Intertidal zone >... | reverse complement strand
AATCTCCTTGATTATTTCCTTTAAAGAACTTTTATCAATTATAGCGTTTGCTGAAAGATTTTTATTTATTCTACGTGTTAAGCCAGCTAAAACTTTTCCAGGACCACACTCAATAATTCTTTCAACTCCATAGTTTGACATATTTGAAATAGTTTGAGTCCATAAAACAGGCTTCTTGATTTGATCAATTAAACACTCTTTAATTTGGTCAACACTATCGGCAGAAACTGCTCCAACATTGTGAATAACAGAATTAGTGGGTAACTGAATGTTTGTTTCATTCACAAATTTTGAGAATTTATCTGAGGCACTATCCATAAGCGAACAATGGGAAGGAACACTCACTTGGAGAGGAACCGCTCTTTTAGCACCTGCTTCTTTCATCAGCTCGCAGATTTCATCAACTGCTTCTTTACTTCCAGCAACCACAACTTGTCCTGGAGAGTTAAAATTTACTGGCTCAATAACACCTTCGCCATCATAACTCAAGCAAACATTAATAACCTCTTCATCAGATAGACCCAAAATTGCTGCCATACCTCCAGTTCCATAAGGGACGGCATCTTGCATTAATTCAGCTCTTTTTCTAACTAATTTAATGGCATCATAAAATTTTATAGATTCTGCAGCTACTAAAGCTGTGTATTCCCCTAGACTATGTCCAGCATATGACTGAGGCTTAAGATCACATTCTTTTTTTAAAACGCTCAAGGTTGCATATCCTGCAGTTAACATAGCTGGTTGAGTATTAATTGTTTGATTAAGAGATTCATTATCTGTTTGACACATATTCCATAGATCAATACTTAATGCATCACTTGCCTCTTGAAAAACTTCCTTAACAACCTTGAAATTTTCTGAAAGTTCTCCTAACATCCCAACGGATTGTGAGCCTTGTCCAGGAAAAACGATTGAATATGACATTTAACTCCCCTCTAAAAAAAAAGCGCCAAAAGGGCGCTTTTCAAAAAATAATGTATTGAAACTTATGAAGTTTCGATAGAAATATATTGCCTGTTAAATTTACCCTTTTTTGTAAAAACAACTTTACCATCAGCAGTCGCAAAAAGTGTGTCATCTTTTCCTTTACCGACATTAGTTCCTGGGTGGAATTTTGTACCTCTTTGTCTTACTAGAATATTTCCAGCTAACACACTTTGGCCACCATAACGTTTAACACCAAGCCTTTTGGAAACCGAATCTCTGCCATTATTAGTACTACCACCTGCTTTTTTGTGAGCCATTCTATTCCCCTATATTAAGCTTTAATTTTGCCGATCTCAATTTCAGTAAAAAGCTGTCTGTGACCTTGTCTTTTAAGATGATGTTTTCTACGACGAAACTTTATGATATTAACCTTCTTGCCTTTGCCTTGAGCAACAATTTTTGCCTCTACTGAAGCTTTTTCAACAAGAGGTGTTCCGATAGTTACTTTATCACCTTCACCAATCATCATCACTTCATTAAAGGTGTGCTTTTTTCCAACCTCTGCTTCAAGTTTCTCAACTTTTAACTTGTCACCTTCTTGGACTCTGTATTGTTTGCCACCAGTTTTAATTACTGCGTACATATCGGTCAAAAATTTTTAAAAGTATGGATTATACTTGAAAGACAATGATAGTGGAAGTCTGTTTTTAACCAAAAAAAAGTATAATTGTAAATTTTGACAATCTATAAGACCAAATATGATTACTTTAAAAACCAACTATGGCGACATTCAAATTGAACTTGATGATGAAAAGGCTCCAATTACCTCAAAAAATTTTATTGAATATGTAGAACAGGGTTTTTATGATGGCACGATTTTTCATAGGGTCATTAAGAACTTTATGATTCAAGGAGGTGGTTTTACTCCTGATATGTCTCAAAAAAATACCAACCCAGAAATTGAAAATGAGGCGGCAAATGGTTTAAAGAATTCTAAATATTCAATTGCTATGGCCAGAACAATGGCTCCCCACTCTGCAAGTTCACAGTTCTTTATTAATGTAGTAGATAACCCATTTCTTGATTATCCTGGTCAAGATGGATGGGGGTATTGCGTTTTTGGAAAAGTTGTTGATGGTTTTGATGTGGTAGACAAGATTGGCCAAGTTCAGACTGGGAATTCTGCAGGACATGCAGATGTTCCTAATGAGCCAGTCATTATTGAAAAAGCTAATATGAGCTAATGCCAGAAAAAACACTAATTTTTTCAGATACCCATCTTATGGTTGGAGATAATCCAACTGTAAAGATGTTTAAAAAACTTTGTAGTGAGATAGCACCAAAATACGATCAGGTTTTTGTACTTGGTGATTTATTTAATACTTGGTTAGGTGATGACTTATCTCTTGATGAATGTAAAGATTTAATAGAAGATCTAAAAAATCTTAGCGTTAAGACCAATATATACATTCTGCATGGCAATAGAGATTTTCTAATAGGAAAAGAATTTGAGAAATATATAGGAGCAAGGATAATTTATGGTCCTTACTTACTTGAAACTAATTCCAAGCAGTATGTTTTAGTTCATGGCGATGAACTTTGTACTGATGATATAGGATATCAGAGACTTAAGTTAGTTCTGCAAAATCCTATCATAAAATTCTTGTTTCAAAAACTTCCCAAGATCGCTCGTCTAAATTTAAGTGGCCAACTAAGAAAAAAAAGTACTGAAGCTCAAAGGTTTAAAACAAAAGAGATTATGGATGTTAATCCAAAAGCAGTGCAAGAATTAATGAAGCAATATCCAGGCGCAAATTTGATTCACGGGCATACTCATAGATTAAACACACATCGAGAGAAAAACTTTACTCGTTATGTCTTAGGTGATTGGCATAAAAGTGGAAATGCCATCTCGATAATTAATTCAGTAAGAAGGTTAGAGATAGACTGAAGTTTAATTACTCAGAATCAACAACCTCTTGATACTCTTCAGAGTTTATAAGTTCCCCTAAATCATTAGACTTAAACTTAACCAACCAACCATCATCATAACAACTTGAATTGACTAGTTCAGGTTCATCCTCTAGAGATTCATTCACCTCGACCACTTCAAGATCAGATGGGGCATAAACGCCGCTCGCTGCTTTAACAGACTCAACAACACAAAATTCGCTTTCTGCAGAAATTTGATCACCTGATGATGGAAGTTCAACAAAAACCATATCACCAAGGAGTTCCTGAGCATGATCAGTAATGCCTAAAGTGAAAGTACCATCTCCATTGTCCATAACCCATTCGTGAGTTTTGGTATATTGTCTGTCGTCTCTAATATCGCTCATTCTGATAGTACTCCGATGAAATTAAACAAGAATTTTTCCATTTCTTACAAATGGAGGTTTGACTATTTTAGCTGAAAGTGATTTATTCCTTACTTCAATATTGCACTCACCAGAACTCTTTATGGGTAAACGAGCCAAGGCGATTGATTTTCCAATGGATGGAGAAAAACTTCCTGAGGTTACTTCACCTTCACCATCAGCAGTGATAACTTTTTGATGGTCTCTGATGACGCCTTTGTCATTAAGAATTAATCCAGAAACTTTATATTTTATTCCGGCTGATCTAAGCTCCTCAATAGCTTTTTTTCCTATGAAGTTTCTGTCCGCATCATTTAGATCAACTGTCCAGCTTAAATTACACTCTAGGGGTGAAATGGACTCATTCATCTCTGAACCATATAAACTCATTCCTGCCTCAAGTCTAAGGGTATCTCTTGCACCAAGTCCACAAGGCTTAACTCCGGCATCTAATAACATCTTCCAAGTGAATTCAGCGGATTTCTCTGGGAGAATAATTTCAAATCCATCTTCACCTGTATATCCAGTTCTAGCTATAAATAATGATCCTATGGATACAGCACTAAAGGGTTTTAAATCTTTGCAAATTTCCTCTGTTCCAGGGATTGCTTGATAGGTTTTGGGAATGGCATTTGGACCTTGAACTGCAATCATTGCAAGATCTTGTCTATGATTAATTGCGATATCAAATTTTTCACTTTGTTTGGATATCCACTCTAAGTCTTTTCTGGTAGTTCCTGCGTTCACTACAAGACGATAAAAACCATCTTCCAGGTAATAAACAATTAGATCATCAATCACACCACCATTTTCGTTAAGCATACAGCTGTATAGCGCTTGACCTTTGAAGGTCAATTTCTTAACATCATTTGCAATTAGAAATCTTATAAACTCCTGAGAGGAGTCACCCTTGATGTCAATGATACACATATGAGAGACATCAAACATTCCCGCATCATTTCTAACAAAGTGATGTTCATCAATTTGTGATCCGTAATTAAGTGGCATGTCCCAGCCACCAAAATCTACCATTTTTCCATTAAGCTTAATATGTTGATTATTGAGGCATGTTTTATTCATTTTTTTTCAGGTTTGATGTATTTTGATATCATCATAATTGTAATAATTAACATTAGGAATGTAAGTCCTAAAGTACCAAAGAGTTTGAAGTTTACCCAAGCGTCTTCGGTTTGTTGAGCAATAAAACACATATCAGAAAAGGGAGAAATCGAACAGTCGATTTCTTGTAATTCAATTTCACTAGAAATGCCTGAGGAACTTAAGAAACTATTTCTTGCCACCAATGCTGAGTTTACATAAACTGCGTTTATCGCAGCGATTATCAAGAAACCAGAACCCCATAACCAGGTAATCACTTTCCAAGTATCTACAGGAACATTAATTTCTTTTCCAAGCATTCTTTCCAAAAGAGTCTTCTCTCCTAAAAAAATAGACCCAATTAAGACTAATGAGAAAATAACATACAAGACACTTACCTTCCACATAATAAATGCCGGGTCATTGAACAAAAGAGTTATACCGCCAAAAATAACTAAAAGAGAAAAGGTGATTAAATGAGATCTCTCATATTTGCCTGTTGAAATTTTAGTAAATAAAACTTGAATTGCCGTAGCGGCTATCATTGAGTATATAGCTGGATAAATACCATAGTTTTTGTAAACAACAAAAAACAAAACAATCGGTAGAAAGTCAATAATAAATTTAAGCATTCTTTGAATGTTCTAAACTACAAAAGTATTTATTGTTAACCTTAATTGCAGAAACTTTAGGAATATGCGTGTTACAAAAACTACAAGGAATAATTTTTTTGTTTGAGACACCTCTATCTAATTTTTTCACTCTTAACTTTAAACTTGAATACACCTTTAGAGCTATCCAAATGAATAGAGCTATGATTAGTATTTTAGTTATTCCCATCAGCAATTAATTTAACTTGTTTTCAAGAATTTTACCAACCTATCGTATATAATTTCCAACAGTTTTAAATGAGCAATTTTTCTGCCCGGGTGGTGAAATTGGTAGACACACAGGACTTAAAATCCTGCGGAGGTTAAACTCCGTGCCGGTTCGATTCCGGCTCCGGGCACCATCTATTTTTATCTAAATTCCCAAGAAACTATTTTGGGAATCTTTTCCTACCCCTTTAAGTTTGTATAATTGAAATTACAATTAATTCGCTTATGAAATTAGCAAACAGATATATTTTAAAATCCATATTATCAAGTACTATCTTGATATTAGTTGTTCTGATAATGCTTTTTGGTCTTTTCGATGTAATTTCCGAGATAAAAAATATAGGTATTAATGATTACTCATATTCTTCGATATTGCCATACGTTGGCTTAAAGATACCTGTATATGTCAATTTAGCATCAGTCCTGGCTATATTAATGGGGACAATGATTGCATTTGGAGATATGGTAGACTCAAGATTTACTCAAATTCTCCACAATGCTGGAGTTTCAAAGAAATATTTAATTAATAAAGCACTTTTTTATTCTTTGATTATTAGTCTTATTCTTTCAATTTTGATTGAGTTGACTGCGCACTCTTCTGAAATTACTGCCAGGAATTATAAGAATGCACAACTTGGAAAAGAGATAGTTTTAGATCAAGTGGATAATTTATGGTTACTTAAGGGTAATTCTATTATTCACATCGAAAAGAATCTTGGAGAGCATAATCTACAAGGATTAACAAAATATAGTTTTGATGGGGGAAGATTATCAGAAATTTATTCTGCTGATAATGCTCTCATTGCAGAGAATAACCTTATTATCCCATTAGGCAATGTTCTGACTGTTGACAGTAAGGATCAATTTAGCAGAATAAATAAGCTGGATATCTCAAATGATAGAATTGATTCTATTTTTGATAGCACAATACTTAAAAAGTTAGATTTAAAACCTTGGGATTTAAATCTAGTTGAATTGGTCAATCAAATTAGTTATTTAGTTGACACAGGTGGAAACTACACCAATTATATTTCTGAACTATATGGTCGTCTCCTTAGACCACTGTTAACTGTAACTTTAGTCTATTGTGCCATCCCTTTTTTGTTTTCTTATAAAAGAACAACATCTATGAGTAATAGAATTTTTATTGGATTCACACTTGGGCTGATATCAAAAGTTTTAATAGAAATATCTAATGCTTTCGCTATTAAATATAGCTTAAACCACTTATTTTTTGCGATTTCGCCAATATTAATTTTGCTAACATTAGCTTTAATATTGAATTACAGATTATCTAAAACATAAGAAATTATGGCTACAGAGCTCAAGGAATTAGTCAAGAAGGGCCTCAAAAAGCCAGCTAGATTTGAGGTAATTCTTTTAAATGATGACTATACAACTATGGAGTTTGTTGTTGAGGTATTAATGCGATTTTTTGGCAAATATTCTGATGAAGCGAATAAATTAATGCTCAAGATTCATATTGAAGGTGAGGCCGTATGTGGCGTATATTCCTATGATGTTGCCCAAACAAAGGTGACACAGGTTATTGATTTTTCCAGAAAGAATGAACAGCCGTTGATGTGTATTATCAGAGAAATAGGAGATGTTTAATTTATTTGCTATAATCAATTAAAGGAAAACTTATGATAGAGCCAGTATTACAAAAAGAGATTAATCAAATTATGTCTTCAGCAAGAGACAGGAGACTCGAATTTGTTACTGTTGAGCACCTACTCCTAGCCTTGATCAATGTGCCAGAGGTCACTGTTTTCTTTAATCGTAGGAATCTCAATATAGAAAATCTCAGATCAGAATTACTTGAATACATTGATTCTAATACTCCGACTATGGCAGAGGACTCGGATTTAGATATTGTTCCAACTGTTGGCTTTCAAAGAGTATTGCAAAGGAGCGTATACCAAGCTCAGTCTGCACAGAAATCTAGTGTAAATGCATTAAATGTTTTAGTCAGTATATTTTCTGAAAAAGAGTCTCATGCGGTCTACCTATTAAAAATCAATAATATTTCTAGATTAGATGTGATGGAACATATTTCTCATATAGTTCCTGAGCAGGCGGATGAGGATGAAAATGTAGTTGGTGCCACGGAAAAAACCAGTGGGTCAAATCTTCACAAATACACCATAGATTTATGTAAGAAAGCGACTGAAGGAAAAATTGATCCCTTACTTGGCAGAGAGGAAGAGGTCTCGAGAACTATTCAAGTTTTATCAAGAAGAAGAAAAAATAATCCTTTGTTGGTCGGCCAAGCTGGCGTTGGTAAAACAGCTATTGCTGAAGGGTTGGCCAAGAAGATAGTTGATGGTAAAGTTCCTGAAATCCTAGAAAATGCCAAGATTTTCTCGCTTGATATTGGTGTGTTGATTGCTGGAACCAAGTACAGAGGGGATTTTGAGAAGAGGCTTAATGCTGTTCTAGATGACTTACAAAAAGTTCCTAATGGTATATTGTTTATTGATGAAATACATACTTTGATTGGTGCTGGAAGCGTTTCTGGGGGGTCTTTAGATGCTTCAAATCTTCTAAAACCAGCTCTTGCTGATGGAAGTTTGAAATGTATTGGCTCAACAACTTATGATGAATTTCGAAAGGTTTTTGAGAAAGATCACGCACTTACTAGACGTTTCCAGAAAATCGACATCGATGAACCTTCTGTTGATGATGCAATAAAAATTCTTAATGGTCTTAAAAAGCATTACCAAGATCACCATAATGTTAAATACTCAAGAGCAGCACTGGTTTCTGCTGTTGAGTTGTCACATAGACATATGGCTGATAGAAAACTGCCAGATAAGGCAATTGACGTAATTGATGAAGTTGGTGCACTCCAAAGAATTTTGCCAGCATCTAAAAGAAAGACAAACATAGGCGTTTCAGATATTGAAGATATCGTTGCTAAACTTGCCCGCATTCCAAGCAAACAAGTATCGAATGATGATAAAAGTCTTCTAAAAGATCTTGAAAAACGTTTAAAACTTTGCGTTTTTGGACAAAATCATGCAGTTGATACTTTATCGTCTGCTATTAAGTTAGCCAGATCGGGTCTAAATTATCAAGACAGACCTCTTGGGTCATTTCTTTTTGCTGGGCCAACTGGAGTTGGTAAGACTGAAATATCAAAACAATTAGCATCCATATTGGGAGTTAAATTATTAAGGTTTGATATGAGTGAGTATATGGAACGTCATTCAGTATCGAAATTAATTGGCTCTCCTCCAGGCTATGTGGGCTATGATGAAGGTGGACAACTAACTGAGCAAGTAAATGCCAATCCATATGCTGTTCTTCTTTTAGATGAGATTGAAAAGGCACATCCTGATATTTTTAATATACTTCTCCAGGTTATGGACAATGGTAAATTGACTGATGCCAATGGCAGAGAAGTAGATTTTAGAAATGTAATATTAATTATGACTTCCAATGTGGGTGCGAGAAGTGTTCAAAGGTCATCCATTGGCTTCTCAGAACAAGATCATTCTCATGACTATGAAAGCGAGATGAAGAAAGTATTTGCCCCTGAGTTTAGAAATCGCCTTTCTGAGGTTATCTACTTTAACTCCCTAGATAAAGATACGATTATTTATGTTGTAAATAAATTCTTATTTGATCTTGAAAATATTCTTGAAGAGAAAAATGTCTCCCTTGTCGTTTCAGACAAGGCAAGAGATTGGTTTGCTAATAATGGTTACGATATTCAAATGGGCGCTAGACCAATGTCTCGCCTAATTGAAAAGGAAATTAGAAAACCCCTTGCAGATGAGCTTTTATTCGGCAAACTAACTAAAGGTGGAACAGTTAAGGTTGATATAGTCAAAGATCGAGTCAAACTTACATACTCTAAATAATTTGTGAATATTCTCATCGGTAATGATGACGGCTATGATGCCATTGGTATAAGAACTTTATATAAAGCATTATCAACAAACCACTTTGTAACCATTTTTGCTCCTGAATCGAACAGGTCCGCCTCAAGTAGCGCATTGACTATTGATCAACCACTAAAGCCAACAAAGATTAGCGAAACAATTTATTCTGTTGATGGCACACCTAGTGATTGCATCCATATGGCATTATGTGGCTTCTTAAACAAACAATTTGATATTGTAGTTTCAGGTATAAATTTAGGCCCTAATCTTGGAGATGATGTTATTTATTCAGGAACTGTTGCTGCCGCTATAGAAGGAAGATTTCTAGGTTACCCCTCTATGGCCATATCTCTTGCAAGTTGGAAGGGTCAGCATTTCGAGACTGCCGCAAAGGTTACAGAAATATTAATTAATAACCTTCATTTTTCTAAACTTTCGTCTAATACAATTCTTAATATTAATGTTCCTGATGTCTCATTTGAGAAAATTAAGGGTTTTAAGACAACTATCCTTGGCAGAAGGCATAAGTCTGAAGATGTCTTTCCCGATAAGGAGGATTCGTCAAAATACTGGATTGGAGAAAATGGCAAAGAGGATGAAAATGGTCCGGGTACTGACTTTGACGCAGTTAAAAATAATTTCGTTTCAATTACACCATTACATATTGATTTAACTAATCATAGAGAGGTTAAAGTACTAGAGAACTGGTTAGAAAACTTATCTTAATTTGACCACGAATCTCTCAGTGAGACAGTCTTGTTCATAACCAATCTACCATCTGAATCTTCATCTCTGCAAAAATAGCCATTTCTCTCAAATTGGTATGCCTGGTATAATTTAGCGCCTCTAATATTAGGCTCAACAAATCCAAAGCAAGTTTCTAGAGATTTATTGTTAATTAAGTCCTCAAATTTTTCATGCTTTCCAGGATTTTCAGTCACGAAAAGTCTGTCATACATTCTAAATTCTGTCATCACAGCTTGTGTTGCTTCAACAAAGTGGATAACCCCTTTGATTTTTCTACCATCCTGTGGATTTTTACCCAAAGTATCAGCATCATATGTTGCATATACAGTGGTAATATTTCCATCAAAATCAGTATCAAAGGTTGTTGCCTTTATTACATAAGCATTTCTAAGTCGAACTTCTTTATCAACACTTAAGCGTTTATATTTATTATTTGGGGCTATTTCACAAAAATCCTCTCTTTCGATAAAAAGTTCTCTTGAGAAAAATATTTCCCTTTCTCCCATAGAGGCATCTTGAGGGTGAATTGGCGCTACAATTGATTCTAATTTTTCTTCAGGATAGTTTTCGATAATCACTCTAATTGGATCTATGACGCCCATAGTTCTAGGAGCAACTTTATTGAGTTCATCCCTGGCTGCATCTTCTAAGATTTTAAAGTCAGTCATACTGTCAACTTTTGATATGCCTATTCGCTCAACAAACAACTTGATTGCATCAGGACTGTAACCTCTTTTTCTCAAACCTGAAATAGTTGGCATTCTAGGATCGTCCCATCCAGAAACAAAGTTCTTCTCAACCAGAGTTTGAAGCTTCCTTTTGGACATAACAGTATATTCAAGGTTTAAGCGAGAAAATTCGTACTGATGCGGCCTATCAACTTTATTAAATTGATCTAAATTTTCTAAAATCCAATCGTAGAGTCTGCGATTGTCTTGGAACTCAAGCGTGCATAGTGAGTGTGTAATTCCTTCAATTGCATCTGAAATACAATGAGCAAAATCATACATTGGGTAGATGCACCAATCATTACCCGTTTGGTGATGAGTTTCGAAGCGAATCCTATAGAGAATTGGGTCTCGCATACAAATGAAAGAACTTTTCATGTCAATTTTTGCTCTAAGAACACATTGACCTTCTGTCATTTTTCCAGCCTTCATTTGCCTGAACAAATCTAAATTTTCTTCAATTGAAGTCTCTCTATATGGACTTTTAACTCCTGGCTCTTTTAATGTACCTCTTTGGACTCTGATATCCTCAGTGCTTAAAAAACAAACATAAGCTAGATTTTTTTGAATCAACTCCTCTGCACAACTATAGAAAGTATTGAAATAATTAGAACTGAACTTAATTTCATCTGACCAGGAAAATCCTAACCATTCAATGTCACTTTTAATTGAGTTTACATATTCGATGTCTTCTTTGGATGGGTTGGTATCATCAAATCTCAGGTTACATGAACCGGAGAACTGTTCGGCCAATCCAAAGTTGAGACATATAGACTTTGCATGACCTATATGAAGATAGCCATTTGGTTCTGGAGGGAATCTCGTTGAAATATTCGAATGCAAACCTGAACTTATATCTTCTTCAATTTGATTGAGAATAAAGTTTGTTGTTGGTTTATTGATATCATCTTGCATAAGAACAAGATTATATCAATATATCTATATCAATTTTCAAAAGAGATGGTAGAGTATTAGAAGTCTCTTGCTTCAATTTCCATCATTAATTTATTAAGATGTTTTCCATAACTATCTTCATAGCCAGACCAAGAATGGTAGCCAGCTAACTTATTATTAACTTCAGATTTAATTTCAAAGTCTGCCTTGCCATCATCATAGGCCTTCTTCGCCTCATTCATAATGATTTGGAAATAATTTAGGTAAGGTTTTACTGCGGAGTTTGCACTACCAGATGGTCCATGACCAGGAATGTAGTGATTCATACCCAGGTCAATAGCATATTCTAACGAAGCCATATTTTTATGTATATCTGCCGGAGCTCTTGCTAGTCGGTTATTGAATAGGTTATCACCCATAAAAATAGTTTTACTACCCACATGTTCAATCATTAGATCTGAATCCGAGTGGCCCAAGTCACTTGGAATGTGAGCCCTAAAGATTTCACCATCTATATTTATTTCTGCTTGATGCGAGAGTCCATCGGTAGGAGGAACTGTTTTGGTGCCTTTAGTGGCATAGTTTGTCATCACTTCCATAATCTCAATCCAATTCTGTCCTTCATCTCTGGCTTGCTGTAGCATTTTCTCGTGAGAGTATATTTTTATATTTGGGTAGTTCTCCTGGATACCCTCATTTCCTAACCAATGGTCTCCGTGGTTATGGGTGTTAATAATCGCTAAAATAGGTTTGTCGGTTATCTTTCTTATTTCATTAAATACTTTTCTTCCGATACTGGAAGAGGCACCTGGATCGACTACAATAGCGCCATTTTTTGACAAGATAAGTCCAGGATTATTCATGAATCCTTCATTATCTTTACTAGGGTCTGCTTGAGGTCCATGGATGACATAAACTTGATCATTGAGTTTTTCAAATTGATATTCTTTGCCTTGAATTTGCCAAGCAAAGGAATAACCAGCGGAAAGAATCAGTAAAAGCGAAATGAGATTTTTCATGACAATTTTTGTTAACTAACGAAACTACAGTTTACAACTATTTCAAATTGAATACACAAGAAACTATTAGGTGTTATTATTCATTTATGCGGAAAAAGCCTGAGATTACCAAACTAGAGACCATTGCTTCAACGCGAATTTTTAATATAGAACGTATGGACTTGAAGTTCTCAAATGGAGTAGAGAGACAATATGAACGTTTGAGACCACCACGAAGTGATGGTGCAGTTATAGTTATCCCTATGCTGGACAAAGACACTGTATTAATGATTTATGAGTATTCTGGAGGCACTGATCGTTACGAACTTGGCTTAACAAAAGGAAAAATTGATAAAGGAGAGTCACCACTTGAAGCAGCTAATAGAGAGCTTCAAGAAGAAATTGGATATGCTGCTAATAAGTTAACTTTCTTAAAAACCATTACTCTTGCACCAGGTTATCAGGCCAATAAAACACATATTGTCCTTGCAGAAGACCTATATGAGTCTTCAGTTGATAGTGGTGATGAGCCAGAACCTTTAGAGGTTGTAAAGTGTAAATTATCCGAGCTAGACGATCTGGTTTATCATGAAGATTTAACAGAGGCAAGAAGTATCGCTGCGCTATATATGGCAAAAGACATTATTCATCAGCAAATTAGTGATTGATATTCCAGAGAATTTTATTCTCAAAAATGATAATACCCCATTTCCAGATGTTGCAAAGGCTTTGCTTGAGCCAAATGGTTTGGTGGCAGTTGGCGGCAGGTTAACAAGCGAAAGACTAATTAAAGCTTATTCACTAGGAATCTTTCCGTGGTTTAATGAGGATGAGCCAACACTTTGGTATTCTCCTGACCCTAGGATGATTTTGAATCGCCGGCTTTTTCACACTTCTAAGAATTTACATAAACTGATCACCTCTAATAAATTTGAGGTCAGAGTTAACACCAATTTCAATGATGTCATAAATCACTGCAGAAGTATTCAAAGGAAAGATCAAAACGGCACGTGGATTAATTCTGAGATGTTGGTAGCTTATAAGGAGCTTAATAGGCTCGGGATCTGTCAGTCAATAGAGACATATGAAAATAATCAACTCATTGGTGGGCTATATGGAATCTCCATGGGTAAAGTTTTCTTTGGGGAGTCTATGTTTTCAATCAAGAACAATGCTTCAAAAGTTGCTTTAGAGTTTTTAGTTAATCAAATGGATTTTGAATTGATCGACTGTCAGGTTGAGAATGAACACCTGAAGTCATTAGGAGCTCAGAATATACCTAGAGAAGTGTTCATCAATTTGCTAAGTGAATTATTGTAAAATCGTATGTATTCAAATTAAAAAGGAAATTAAATGAATAACTTTTTAAAATTATCAAGCATTTTAGTTTTTGCTTTTTTTCTCGGTGCCTGTGGAAGAATGGGTGAGCTAGAGCCTGTTAAACAAGACACAACTTCAAGTGTTGCGACTAAATCTGTAGCCCCTGAAGAGGAAATTATGCCATCAAGATCAAAGTAATCTTTGGACAATCTTCACAATCAAAATAATACGCTTTTCATTGAATCTCTTCCAATCAAAGAGATAGGTGAAGCATATGACACGCCTGTCTATATCTATTCTCAGAAGGAGATAACTGACAACTTTTTAAGGTTCCAGAATGCTTTTTCTGATCATCCGAACCTAATTTGTTATTCAGTCAAAGCGAACTCTAATTTGGCAATAATTAATTTATTATCGAAACTAGGTTCCGGGTTCGACATTGTTTCTATTGGTGAGCTTGAAAGGGTGATTGCTGCCGGCGGTGATCCTAAGTTATGTGTTTTTTCTGGGGTCGCGAAAACTCATTTTGAGATCGAAAAATCACTTGAATATGCAATCCTTTGCTTTAATGTTGAGTCAAAAAGCGAACTTGAAAGAATAGAGTTTGTCGCCAAGCAAAAGGGAGTTAAAGCGCCAATTTCCATTAGGGTAAATCCTGATGTAGATGCCAAAACACATCCTTATATTTCTACTGGAATGAAGAAGAATAAGTTTGGTGTAGACGCTGATGAGGCTATCAGTTTATACCGTTACGCTAAGAACTCTTCTTCTTTGGATATTGTTGGTATAGATTGCCACATTGGATCCCAGATTACCGATGATAATCCATTTGTTGATGCATTAGATAAGGTTCTTGAGTTAGTCGAAGAATTGACTCAAATTGGGGTCAATCTAAAACATATTGATCTTGGTGGAGGTATTGGAATACAATACGATAATGAATCAACCATCGATATTGAAACCTATATCAATAAAATTAAAGAAAAAGTTGGCAATATTGAAGTCATACTTGAGCCAGGAAGATCGATAGTTGGAAATGCTGGTGTTTTACTAACCAAAGTTGAATACATAAAGAGTAATCCTGAAAAATCCTTCGCGATTGTTGATGCTGCTATGAATGATCTTTTGAGGCCAGCTCTCTATGATGCCTACCATGAAATCCTAAATGTTGACACTTCAAAGAAGGAAAGTGGCAATCGATACGATATTGTAGGGCCTGTCTGTGAGACGGGAGATTTCATCGCAAGAGATAGAGAAATTTCTCTAGAAGAGGGTGACTTGTTAGCGATTATGTCTGTTGGTGCATATGGTTATTCAATGACTTCAAATTATAATTCCCGCCCTAGACCACCTGAGGTTATGGTATGGGGAAATAAGCATAATCTTGTTCGTGAAAGAGAAACCCTTGATGATTTATTCAATAAGGAACATATCATTAATGACTAATTTATCCAATCATCAAAAGAAATTCTTAAGATCTCTTGGTCATCATCTTAACCCATATGTGATGATTGGTCAGAATGGACTGACTGACAGCGCTAAAGATGAAATTCAATCAACTCTAGTTAAGCATGAGTTAATTAAGATAAAAATTAGAGTTGGAGATCGTGAAGAAAAAAATACTGCAATTAATGAAATTTTGAATATCACCAACTCAAGTCTCG
>Ga0255766_10002775_pt1 | contig 15518 bp, 9 predicted proteins | sample 071ome_23_FD_179966 | JGI IMG/M metagenome (GOLD analysis project Ga0255766, IMG submission 179966) | Coastal salt marsh microbial communities from the Groves Creek Marsh, Skidaway Island, Georgia - 071403BT metaG (version 2) | ecosystem: Environmental > Aquatic > Marine > Intertidal zone > Salt... | reverse complement strand
CACAGGAAACAAGAACCACGTCCTCCCTTCACATTTCGTCGTCGCGCGGACCCGTCGCACCGCACCCCGACGGAACGGTCCCGCGCACCCACTGCCGTGGCTTTCTTACCCCCGGTGCATGCCACGCGAACTCGGGTCGATATCGTCGTCGAGTCTGCGTTGTCGTCTCTTCTCGGCGTTCCCGCGCTTCTCAACCGCATCGCTCATCCATCAACGTCGCACTCGCCGCCTCGGAGGAGGAGACGCCGCGCGGTTGCTTGAAAAAATGTCCGGACCGCCGGTGCGAAGCGGACCGAGTGCTCGTGCGCAGAAACGCCTTCGCTTGGATGCCTACGGCGGGGATTTTCGATTTAAAAGACGCGTGGAAAAGGCGTTTCCACAGGAACCGACAATCGACTTGTGGTTGGAGTTGGCCGCGAGTTTAACCGACGAGGATATCGTCCCGACGAGACTGCGAAGCGCGAATCAACATCACGTGAGTACAAATAACGTAGAATTGAACGCACTGATTGGTGATAAGATATTGGGTGCGTATTTGTTGGAGGAACTCGTGTCGCACGGGTTGGTGAGAGATACAGGGGAAGCGACACGACAATACAGCAATTTGGCGAGTAATCGCGTGTTCGCGGGATTTGCCCTGGAAGTGCTTCCGGGACGAGTGAAGGAATCTGATATAGTAGGCGGGGAGAATCACAGCGCGGGAACGAGCGTGGAGGCGGCGGTGTACATGGTGAGTAAAATGCCCAGGGGCACGCAAGCGATTCAACAGTTGGCGAGATGGTTCGTATACAATGTCGTCGTAGCCGCTCGATTCGAGGGCGAAATCATGAATCCAAAGGGTTTATTGATTGAACTTCACGGTGAAACCACGGCGAATAGACTCATGGGGACGCCTGATCACGATCCAAGGTTTGAAGCCTTTGCTCGTTGGCCTTTGGTTCCCATTCCTGGTGTCCAAACTCGACAGACGCGCGCCGTCGGTCGTTCTAAAAAAGAAGCCGAGTCCGCCGCAGCCAGGGAAATACTCGAACTCTACGGACATGAAATCCACAACGCAACTCCACAAGAAGACGCAAAGTCTCGTAAGCAAAACGCTCGTCTCGAGAATGCCTACGGCCATCTGTTGACTCTCGGCGGCGTCATGGTTGGAGAGTGCGAAAACATCGCTCCGCCCGGTTCGGCGGCAGTCTTCGTCGCTACCATGCGTCTCGGCGCCGACCAAGCGCGCGCCGAGGCAGGCACAAAGAAACAAGCGCAGCGTCTCGCTTCCCAAAAGCTCTTAGAGATGATCGGCGAGTACGACGATTGACTGCACACGCTTGATTGTAAAAATGACAAACGAGGAAATGAAACGACGTCGACGCGTTTTCATCACGCGCCCGGCGACCCGGCACTGCGCGACGCGCGACGGCACGTTCGTCGGTGTGAGCAGACGACACGATGGAGAGAAAATTAGACGATGCGCGCGCGTCGTCGAACGCGACGACGACGACGACGACGACGCGCGGAGCGTCGGGTGCATTCGTCGCACCGGTAAAACGCGTCGCTTCGCCTTCAGTGGATGAGGAACCCTTTAGTGTTTTAGATGCCGCGCGACCGCGATTGTTTAAGGGATTCGCGGCGAACGCGCCGGCGATTGAGGCGTGGGCGAACGCAGAGAAGTTTGCGCGACGCGGACTTGGGGGCGCGGTGACGACGCTGCGGTCGAGGGAGGCGAGCGGGAGGATGTTTATAAAGCGCGACTGCGAGAGCTCGGATGAGGTGTTTGATACAGCGGTGAAGCGTGTTTTCGTCAATGGTGAGCAAGTCTATTGCAGAGCGGCGTTGACGGAGGCGTTGGCGAAGGATATCGATGTCTCTGCGGTGGCGGATTTGTGTGGGTTGAGATTAAAGTTGGAAAATTGCGGCGTGTGGTTTGGGTCGAGGTCCAACGTGACGCCGTTGCATTACGATTTATGCCATGGGTTTTTGATCATGATCAAGGGTACGAAAACTTTCACGATGTTTCACAAGGATGATTATCGATCAATGTATCAGCGGAAAGATCGACCAGAGTTGTCCAGGGTTGACCTCGACGCGTGGTTGCGTGGAAATGAGGAGGAACGCGATCGGTTCCCAAACTTTGAGGACGCTTCGCCACATTTGGCCACGCTGAGACCGGGTGATATGATTTACACCCCGCCATTCTTTTGGCATCACGTGCGCACGCACGACGATGAACCAGCGATTAGTGTGTTGATTCCCTTTGATATGCGCCCGGATGAGGAGGTACACGAGTGTCACTTGTGGTCTGGGGGATTTTGATTTAATTTAGCGTTGTATATTTCAAGTTACAGTAGTCGAGTCCATCACATCCTTTTCTTCTTTGGTTTGATACCGTGCGCTTTTCTGCGCGCCGCTGTCGCCATCTTCTCGTACGCCGCGCCGCCGCGGCGCTTATTCCTACCCTCAGCCGGCTTTGCGTACGGCTCGTCGTCGTCGCTATCGTCGTCATTAAAGCGATTCTGCTTGGCCGACGGCGCACTCTCCGGAACGATTTCGAAATCATTGTCATCGTTCGCGCGTGCCTGCGTCGCGCGTTGTTTCTTATTCTTGATTGGCTTGCTCGGCTTTTGAGACGGCGTCTTGTCCTTTTTCGGCGGCGCTTCCGACTGCTGCGCCTTTGGTTGCAGCTTAAACTTTTGTTGCGGCGCCTCTGGCGGTTGGTCCGACGACATGGCGCACAAGCACGTGTATCTCGCACCCGTCTCGAGTTCCGCCAACGGTGTCGCGGGTGTGTCGTCGTGAACCTTTGAGGAGGCGTTGCGCAAATCCCACGCACGCACGCAGCCCTCTGAACCGGCGGTGACGAGTAGCGCCGCGCCAGAATCGCCCGCAGTCTCGTCGTTCTTGTCCGACACCAAAGCCAGCCCACGGACGCGCTGCGGATGCGCTTTGGCCAACCGCGCGACGGCACCCTGAGACGCATCCGCGCGCACATCGTAGCACAAAACGTCCCCGCCCTCGCAACCGACGTACACCATTTTCCCACTCGTCTCAAATGACAGCGTCTTTTGCGGCGTCGTAAACGACGTAATGACATTTCCAGCCTCAGCATTCGTCACGCTCACCCGTTGCATCCCCTGCGTGATGTATTCGTTCCCACCGCTCGCGAACGCCAACTTCTCCACGCGCTCGGGCGTCTTAAATTTATACGCCACTCGCCCCTTTCTCATATCCCACATCGCAACGTGCGAATCCGCACCGCACGTCAACGCCACCCTTCCGCTCTGATGCGCACTGATCGAATTCACCCCGCCCCGGTGCGCCCGCATCGTCTTTAACAATTCAAAATTCCCCGTCGCGTCCCACACCATCATCGACCCATCGCTCGATCCCGACATTAACCTCGTCGGCGCGTACCCGCTCGGCGCGTAAAACTCCAAACACCGCGCGTCGCCCTGGTGCCCAACCAACACCCCAAGATCCGCCATCGCCCCTTCACCATCGCAGTGATACACCCGAATCAAATCATCCGATCCCCCAGACGCGGCGTACCCTCCGTTACACGCGATCGCCTTGACGCTCGCGCCGTGTGCGTCCGCCGTAAAGCTCTTCATCAACCGCGTGTCGCGCCGTTCTGAATTACCATCCTCACCGCTGTTTTCTCTCAGCGTGTATCCGAACACGAACCGTTCGTACGATCCCGCCAGTATCGTTCCTCCTCCCATCGTCGTCGCCTTTCCTTCTTCGTCCTCGTCCTCGTCCTCTATCCGTCGTCGACGTTTGACGAAACGTCGCTTTTTGTTCGAGTGGCGGCTGCGCCTCTGCGCCTGCGCCTCTCTGCCGAGCCGGTAGAACCAAAATCCATAATTTACACAACAGAATGGATGACGTCAGAGCGTCATTACCGAACCGATCGTCGATGACGCCGACGACGCTGGACGCGCGCGCGCGGACTGGGCACCGCGAACGTCAGTGCGCGACGACGCCCGACGGACGATTGACGGACGAGAAAGGAGTTTGGTTGATCACAGAGGAAGATGCTCGCGACGACGACGACGACGACTATGATGACGAAACCGGCGACGAACGTTCGAGCGGCGAACCGCGGTAAGATGATGACGATGACGACGACGAAGCAGCGTCAGCAGAGGATGATCGTCACGTGCGCGGCGAAGAAAAAGTCCACGGAAGACGAGAATGGACCGACGATGCGACCGGCGTTGGCGGGTGCGCTCGCGGCGTCCATCATGCTCACGGGTGCGATGGATCCGGGGTACGCCGAGGCGGCGAGAAGCGGCGGACGCGTGGGCGGCGGATCGTTTAGAAGCAGTTCGTACTCGCGCGCGGCGCCGAGAATGAGCGCGCAGAGCCGCACGGCGCCCCCGGTTGGAGGATACGGAGGATACGGGTATAACTCTGTGTTCATGCCGATGCCCATCATGCCGATGTACGGGTTCGGGTTCGGGTTCGGTGGCATGGGTTTCTTGTTCAACTTGATGTTCTTCTTCTTCATCTTGAACACCGTGCTCGGGTTTTTGCAACAGTTCAACGAACAAAACAACAACGGCAACAGACGGGACGACGATGAAGACTTTTACTAAACGGGTGAAGGATGAGTGACGAGCGCGTGTATTAATATAGCACAACGGTGCGTGTGGATTTAAACGTTTGAGCGGTAGCGCGGTTCCTAATCCGCCGGGGGTGTTCGGTTTGATCGAGCATCGTCGACGGGATTGGATTTTTAATACCCATCCAACGATGCTTACTTTTACGCCTTTGCCTGTCCGTGCTTAGAGATGATGCGCGCTTAAAAAGTCTAACTAGAGCGTGTGAAACTAAAACAATCTACTGTAATGTACTTTTTCTAAGATGCTGCGCTGGTTACATGCGGCTCTAGTGCCACGCCATCCACCAGATGTACATCGAACCTAAGTTTGAGAGCGAGACCGCCTCTTCGACGAGACGTCTCGCTTGACCTTGCGGTGAGAGTGGAAGCGAAGGCGCTGCGCCGACTCCGACCACGACGCCCTCTAAACGAGAGCGAATCTTTTCAAGAGCATCCTTGCCTCTCGTCGACGAGGACGCCGCCCGTCCGCGCGGATCGCGGCTCGAGCTTCTCGTCCATTCGACCAATGGATCGTGGACAAAGGTTTCGAGGACGCTCATGAGCGCTTCGCGGTGCGAGCGCAAAACGGTGAGCGTAATCTCACAGACTCGCATAAAGACGCCTTCGTAGCCTCCGACTCCGAGACCGTCGATGAGGTTCTGAGTCAGACGGAAGGGAACTCGTTCTGGTAGCTCCAATTCGAGGCCCTTATCGAAGAGACAGGCGAAATCAACATGAACAGCGTCTCCGGTTTTGCAATCAAACAAAATGTTTTCACCGTGACGATCACCTAGACCGACGACGTGTCCTACCATACTCCAGACGGCGGCGGTATGCGCGAAAGCCGTGCGCGCCGCAAACCAAGCAGCGGGTTCTTTCCATCTATCCAAGAACCAACGATGGAAAACGGGAGGGTATCGACCCAAAATTTCTTTCATCCACGACGTCGGGCTCCTCCCTTGACATTGTTCGTGCAACTGTTTGATATCCGCGTTGCTGTTCTTTGTAAAGATGCCGTCGTCCATGTAAAGCTTTTGGATGATGTGCCTAAAGCCAGTGGTATGAGGAACCCACTCGATGATACCGCAATCTTCAGTGAGCGGAATGACGCTAAAAGTTCTAAGATAAAGACGACGCTTTCTACTCTCTGCGTCTCGAGCGAGCAGTCGGTTCAGCATCGTCGTAAACTCCATCATCCGCAAATCCTTGCGCAAATCATCCTTTGGTTTACACAAGAAAGCGTAGCGCTCGCTGTCGCTACCCAACATTGTCAGCTTTTTCGGTCGTTGTAACGACGCCAAAACTTGTACAGCATCTTCAAGCTCAAACAAGGTGGCTGTGTTCTGCGTGAATGGTCTGTGATCTGTCGGGTTGGTTCCAGCAGGCGGCAGAGTAGCGCTGAGCGATTTCTGAACGGGAATCATCACCCGTGTTGGCATCAGAGACGCGAGATCTGGGAACGTCTGCATCAAACTGAAAGCTTTCGGCATTCTGTTTGATTTTGAGGAGGGCTTTGGCGCGTAATTGCACAACTTGACCAACTGATCGGCCACGAGCGCGAATTGATTGATGAGCTCCCTGTCGGCTCTCATTCCCGTCGGATCTGCCTTGCCGTGTCGTGCGCTTTGCAAAATGTCCTTTGCACTTTTTGCTCGGATGGTATCTCTCGAACGCGCCATAGGTACGAGCGCCCACAAAACTTGATCGGTGTAATTGATGAGTAGCCTAGTGACGAGAGTTTGCACCAATTTTCTCACCTGCTGATCGTTGTGAGACAGACGGGAAGTGAGCTGTGGAAGCGCTGTGAGCCACTTGTAAAGTGGTAACTGATCTGAAAAGGTGTTGATCGCGTAAAGCACTTCGCCGAACACTTTCCTCAGCTTGGCTGTGCTTCGAGCATCAGAGCCATCGGTATCAGCTTCATGCACTCGGTCACCAATGTCGAACCAGAGAGTCAACATACGCGGGAGCGATTCGTAAATGTGTCTGTGTCCAAACTTGATGCTCAAGCCGTATTCCTTGACAGTCTCCGTCAAGTAATCGAGAGCTTCTTCATCATCGACGCAAATACCTTTCCTTCGTACCGCCGGTAGCACGTTCATACCCGAATCTCGGGCCATTTCCCGTTTCGTCGCATCTTTCATCCACTCATCCATGTAGCGCGCCACGTGGAAATGCGACTTTTCCCAGCTCTTGTAGTCATGGATCACACTCGAATACAACTTGAGAATCTCCGTCTTTTGCTTTTGTCCTGTGACGGTCGCCCACCGAGCGAGTTTCAAGACTGCCTTTGCAGCGTGCTCTGGATGGGCGGCGACAGCGTCCTGGTCCTTCAGAGCTTCTTCAATTTCAAGCACGGCTCGGTGCGGTCTGTCTTCAGCCCAGAGTAGCTTGGCTTGTTCGAGCGCAAGAGGAACGGACATGCCAATTTCGGAGCGAGCCTCGAGTAGGGCGAGTTGCGCGGCGCCATAATGCCCAGCACTTCGCGCAACTTTGGCTTGCTCCAGCCACGTCTTCGATGCCGCCGACCTAGCTCCTAAGAGATTGTAAATCGCTCGCCGGAAGGCCAGGATTGGTTCTCTCGTCGCCACGTTTGGAGGCGTGCGATCCAAACGGTTGTCCCAGAATTTAAGTTGCTTTGCCGCAGCCAAAGGGATGTCTGAAGAATCCGTTGGAACGCGTGACCTCGCTTTGGCCGCATCAGTCTTCGCGTCTTGGGTATTCATGACAGCATCAAAGCCAGATTCCGCCTCTTGCAGAATGTGTAAGTGTACCAACGCCGCGTGGGCACGGAGATAGCTCCCTTCCATCGATGCCGCTCGTAGAGGAGTGATCAACGCATCCCTGGCAGAAGTACACGCCACCTGGAACGCACGAGTGTCGCGCTTGTGCAAAGCGAGAAGAACTCTACCTATTGCAGCGTCCGCACTCAGCTGTGGCAAATCCGCGCTGAGAGACGTTCCCAAGTTGGCCGTAAGAGGCATACCGCTCGGTGTCAGAGCAGAGTGTATGGCGTTCATCTGTCTGTAAGAGCGCTTCATACCGGTATTGATGACATTGGCGCTGTCACTATCAATTTTGCCGAGTAGCGAGTTGAGGTCATCCCAACGGCCCAGTCGCCAAGCCGCCGCTACTCCAGCTTCTGCGAGAGTGGGGGGCGCTTCTGGTCGAGTTCGAATAAGTCCTTCGACTTCGCGCTGTACCGTGCGAAGGTGACCAAGTCCCTGGAGACATCTGAGACGACCCCATTCGGAAGCGGAGATGCCCAGATTATCCGCATCAACTTCGCCACGTTGAAGGGCACTCTCATAATACACCAGCGCCTCTTCCCATTCACCTGCCTCTTCGTGCTGTAAGAGCTGATCCTCAGGTTGCGGCGTCGCACGCAAGCGAGGAATGGATGCGAGCGCATCCGGCTCAGCCAAACCTTGGTAGATGGTGGCCAAGAAACTGACGTCATTGTCTACGATGTCCTGCTGCTTGACGAAGGTTGCCTGATTGTGTGCCATCTTGTTCGAGCGCAAGTAATCTTCAAAGTACATGAGAGATCGAGCACTCGCACCACAACGCTGGGCTGCCTTCGCTAAGAGCGTGAACGACAGTCCATTGAGCGTGTTTGTCACCGTCCTGGCGCCATCCTTGTTATCTGTCATATCGGCCCATCCCTTCAGTTGATCCAATAAGGAGAAGATGGTTTGCGCCGCTAATTCGGTGCGACCGTGTGAAGCGCCATTTCCACCAAAGTTGGTTTCTTCCGCCGTCGCATCACCTCCTGCGGCGTCATTCAACACAGCGACGATCTCTAGTTCGACCGCATACCTACGGTCCTCCTCCTCCATGATAGCATCGAGGACCATGTACGGTAGCAAGAAGAGTGCAATTCTGATGTCATGTCTGAAGACGCTTGCCGCTGCTTTGAAGAGCGGTGCGTTGGCACCGGTCGCCTCGACGGCGAGAGTACGACACCAGTAAACGACCCACTTGTTGAACGTCGTTCCTGCTGCCGGAGTACCATAGAGTGGGCGATTCTTCGCGTTGGAATCTTTGCTTATACCGCTAATCGAGTACATTGATGTGAGGCATGGAGCAAGAATGACTCGCGCTTCATCTGGAAGAGATTCCCAGAACATTGCTCCATCGGTCGTGTGACCCTTTGGTAGCTCGAGACCTACCGCGTCGTCTTCATTCACTAGCTCTGGACGACACTCCACGTGGATTAATACACACTGCACTGCGTAAGCCGCTGCATCCAGCATGTCTGAATCATTCGCGCCGCGAACCGTTCGCGCCAAATGATTCACCAACAGACTACTCGCCACAACCGTCGACTGATCATCCAAGGGCTCAACATTTCTAGATGCGATGAGTAAACGACCAGGGTCGATCGCTCCGAGTTCACTCAGACATTGAGCCGCGGCTCGCTGAACAAGTCGAGATGCCTCTCCAGATCCTTCACCCTCTGCGCACTTGAGAAGCGCCGCGATGAGATCGCTCATGATTGCATCTGCGGCAGTACCTTCGACCCCTTGAATCAATTCTTGAATTTCATTCGCGTACTCCGGGTTACTAACACGACGTCGAATCTCAGCGAGTGCCGTAGCGCGGACCGCGAGAGATTCGTCAGAAAGACTCTCTGTGAGACTCGTAAGTAGTTGATGCAGAGAAACGAGACCACGCTCTTGCGCAATTCTCTCATTCGCCGCTTTCAATCGATCCACCGCGGGAAGCATGGGAAGCTTCGCGAGATGATCCCTCATCACGTCCCCTTTACGCAAAACCAACTCATCAATAACTGAGGCGGCAAGGTTCGCATCTTGCAATGCTCTGGCTGGCGCGTGTTTGTCTGATCCAACTTCGTCTAATTTCTGCGAGCTAGCGTCCAAGTAAGGTAACATTGCGACCACGATCTGGCCCGCCGCACGACGCAAGTGTTGGTCTGACAAAACCTGGACGAGGATTTTCCAGCTTTCGAGCGCTGTGCCGCGAATCTCAGGATCCTTCAGCGCGTGCGCGAGATGCGCCATCACCTTCGGCGCAAACTGTGGCAAGTACTCGCCGATGATCCAAACCATGATGGTCAGCGATCGAATGTAACGAATATGAGAGAGCTTGTCTCCGTTCTTATCGTACAGAACCATCTCCATGCGCGTGAAATGCGGCCTGAAGAACGCACTAACGCTTACATAAGACTGCGAAGCGTCAGCCAAAGCCTTGAATACTGTGGATATCTTGGATGCAGAGGTGTGAATGTCCTCTCCATCCGCCGCTGCTCGTGTGATCAGAGACCTCATGATGAAGAACTTTGAGCTCGAAATCAACGTGAACAAGTCCGTCTTGCTATACTTGGTTAAGAACTTTTTCACATCCTCTCCATTCACGACTGGTTTGGATGATCTCGGGTGAATCAGCTCTGCGATGGCTTCGTAGCTGTAATCAGCGACAAGTTGATGCAGATCCTTGTTGAAAAGCTCGGCATACGCTTGCAAAGTCGATAAATTTTCCTTGCCACTCGAACCTCCGTTGACCGCTTCTCGAATGAGAAGCATCATCGATAACGGCAGTATCTCTTCCATCAACTGTCGCGGTGACATTCGAGCGAGGTCAGCTAGAGTGGCGATCGCATACTGATGCAGAGGAAGCTTGGCTCCAATCTGCGAAGCAACGTCTGGCATGCCCAAGATAAGCTCTCGAGTGCGCACACTCCTCTTCTTTGCTAAACGACGTAACAAGTATATCGCCGTGTTCTGCGCAGTAAGATCTGTGTCGATGATGTTGCTAAAGTAAACCATGACCGCGGCTGCCGTCGCACCAGGGATGGTGAGAGTCTCCGCCACGGCGGCAAAAGTTCGCAGCGATGACTCCTTGATAAACGAGTCGGACGCATTATTGATACTTCCTTTCAGTTCCCGGAGGAAACTCAAACCGGAGGTGTACTGCGCATTCTTGATTGCCTCGTGATGTTGCGTGGCGACGCTACTACTGCGCCTTCTATCTTCTGGACGCTGATCAGTCTTGGGAGAAATTTCCAGCAAAATTTCATCTGAAACCATCGCCGGCGCTGCTTCGCATAGCGCTTCACGCACATGCCGTGAAGGATGCTGTGCCATGGTCAATGCTGTGCGCACCAGACTTTCCGCACCGCGAAGAGTCTCAAATCCTTCGGTGAAATCATCTGCAGCGCTGAAAACTTCGAATGCGTATCGAAGTGAGCGCAAACCGCTCGCGGCAACCAGTCCATCTGAATCCTCCTTCGTCAGAATAACGTCTTCCAATTGTCGTTTGCTGTTCAAGTCTCGCAGTGTTAACGCCGCATTGAGCGAAGATTTGCTCGCATCAGATCTGTTAGATTTTGGATTCGGCGTCCCAAGCGTCATTCGACGTTTTCTGTTCGGAGTCTTTGGTAAACCAGAAGCCATTTCACCATCGTCACCGGCGTGCACGGCCTTCAGAACTTCGCGCAACACTTCTTCATGAAATTTCTTCATCGAATCAGCTAAAATCTGTGTAGCCTCCTTTGCCTCGCTCTTAGACATATCGTAACAGCACATCTCACAGGCGGCGGTGACTGCCGCATTACCGTGCAAGCGTGCGGCTTCGCGGATGACAGAGTTACCGGCTGCTTTCTGGATGCCGTGTAAAACGCCGGCGGCCGCGAGGCCACCGAGAGCAGTCGCGAAAGCATTACGAACTGATATTTCCTTGGCGTTCTGTAACGCACTCAAGGCATTCAAAGCGCCTAGACCGGATGGCGGCGTTGAAGCGAGCACGTGGACAAATGGTACGGCAATGGCTGCAGCGGAGCGGATACCCGCGTTAGAATCCATAAAAGCCTTGGTCAAGACGCGGCGAGCCGCCTCTGAACTCGCCTGCCTGCCAGGCTGCTCCAAAGAGGCCAGTGATACCGCCAGTTTGAGCGCTGCTAATTTTGCGCTTCGGTCGCCTTTGATCGACTCTTCCGTCTGCGACTCGCTCGGATCGCCCCGTGCGACTGATCCCCATGGCCAAGTTAAAATATCCACCGGAATGTCCTCCGTGCTCAGCAAAGGAGGCATCTTTGGGTCATCCAGCGGTCCCTTTGCGTTCACGAGTGAGTTTGCGGCTTCTGCTAATAGTGCATACATGCGCGTGTTTGGAGCGTTCGACGCATCACCGTTGTACTTTCGAATCCATCTAAGCCATACTGAAATGGATTGCGCCGCGATGCTGCGCATTCTGGGAGTTCCGTTTGACGCCGCGACGGAGCGCGCAATGACCGAGATTGATAACACTCGCTGATATTCACTCGGAGCCTTGATTCGCACAGAGTCTTCTAAATCCATGGAGTCAGTGCGCTGCAGTTGACCACCTGCGTGCTGTGCTGAAGTTGATTCGGGGCCTCCTAAAAATTCTAAAGTTGACATGACGCAACTTTCTATCCACTCTGCGCGCGCCTCGTGGTCGTAAGTGACTGTGGGTTGTTCGTCACCTTCACCCTCATTCAACCGAGAACGCTTCTCGTTCTCCGTCGCTTCAATCATCTCCTGTTCTTGCAAGTTAGAAAAGGCCAAGGAAAGACACTCGATCAAAGCATCAGAACCACAACTAGCGACAGTGTGCGGCAGAAGTGTCACTGCTTGAATTGCGAGCGACGGCCTCAAGATCAAAAACATGCGCAGCACGTCGAACAACACTCCTCGGATTGTATCGTCTCGAGCAGAATCTATGGCACTAAGGATTGCCGTGGTCAAAACGTTGGCGTGCTTCTGAAGAACCTCGTCGCCTGCGAGCTCTTTGAGCTCATACACCAACTGAAGAACGACTTCGTCATCTTTTCTGAGTGGTCGGCACGTCAATACGCTCGCTATCGCCGCTAATATGCTGTCGCACGGAACCAGGACGATAGGAATGTCCTGAATTATCTTCACCAGTAGAGCTGCGGCAGAGTACTGCACATCTCGAACGCCAATCATCAGCAAATGGGCCAACGCAAACAACAGTTCGCTCGTCGTGAGCGGTGCCACGTTTTGCGGATTGGTCCCCAAAGCGCTATCTAATAGTTTACACGCAGCATTGGTAATATTGATCGCGCAATCCAAACTCTGCACTTCAATCATCAAACCGGTACTCATATCCACATCCATCGGTCCATCAGTCGCGCCGGCGCGAGTCGCTTCCTTGTCTTCACTCTGCTTGACGTGCGCGAGGGCGGCGTTGAAGCAGCACAAAACGATGGGCTCTCGATTCAGCGAGATGGCTTCGTCCAAATCGTCATCGTATCCTCGCTCAATACCATCGTACCTTCGCCCTGGAAACAGCTCGAGAACCTTTTTCGAATCCCCCACCAACTCGACGCAGCCCTTACATAGCTCGTGCATGCCTTGTCTGTCGCGAACCGACGCAACCGACATCAACCCACTCAAAACGGAGTGCACGAGTTCGTGAAACGACGCACTGCGCGCGCGAAAAAGAAAAAACAACCAATCGTCAGTCTCGTCGTCGAAAATTCTCGATCTCTCGATGAACGCACCTCATGTTCGACACCGCAGTGAGCACAAAGACGTGCGCAAACACGCGAACCGCAGAAGCCCCACCGCCACTCTCAAAAACCGACGGGTACCGCCTGATCGTAATCTTTAATAAACCTAAAACATTCTTCACTTCCATCTCTCGCACAGACACTGCTCAAATCGAACGAATAAAGTGTGACAGACGCATACGGTCAGTAAAGTCATCCGCGCGTGCGGTCGCTCGCGGGAACATCTTAGTCTTTCAACAACTTTCTCTTCGTCGTCATCCTCGCCCGACTCGCCATGCCCCTCCCCCGCGGCGCGCATCGCATCACGCACCATTGATTGGATTGAAATAATTCTCCATCAGCGCCGGCAACGCCTCCCTCAACCGCGTCGCGAACGCTTCACCGTCTCTTTCCGCGCCACCACTCTGCGTCTGTTTCAACGCCCGAAGGATGCTCGGCAAATCCACGCCGCTACTTCCGCCCATCCCTCTCGACGTCGTCGCCGTCGCCGTGGCGCTCGCCGATTCGGTTCGCATCGCAACCGTCGGTCGGGTGTGACCGCGTTCGTCGACGTACGAACGAACGAACCGGCGTCTGTCGTCGGTTTTTGAAATGTTTTCATTGCCGTGTTCGTCGATAAAAACCAAAAATTTTCGAACATCACATATTTATGTAATTTATGACACTGTGTGACTAACAAAAGTTAACATCGAACGTGAATTTTCAAAGAATCATGTATGAACGAAATGCGTACACAATACGTAAACACGTATCCACATGTCCGAACATCCCCGAAAACACGATGGGTCACCGCGTTGCCTGGCGGCAGTGTCGAGCGACGCGTCGACCATGCCGACGACGCACCCGCGCGAGGACGCGCGACGACGAAATCGACCGAATGGTTTACCCCCGCAGAGCGCGTACGATGGCGCGTTCTCGCGATGGGGATCGACGACGACGATGGCGGCGGCGGCAGCGAACGAAGGCGCGACCTGGACCGCCGCCGGGATGATGCCGATCATCAAGGGCGTTTCGGGATCGTTCGGGGGGATCATCGAGGTATGGTGAACTTGGAGAGCGATGCGTGAATGTTGGATCGAGTCGCGGATCGATGCCGCTAAATGGCAATCGCGGAGGGTGACGAGAGACGCAAAGAGAGAGAAAGAGACGAGGGGGGCTGCGAGGCGAAGCGCGTTTGAAACTTGAACTTTGCAAGCTTTGGATTGAGACTGACGAACGCGCGTGGCTTTGAACGTCGTTGCGAATCGCGATTATAGGCGTGTTGTCTGCAACCCGTGGATGTCGTGAAGACACGATTGCAGCTCGATAAGACGGGTCAGTACCGAGGCGTCGCGGACTGCTTTAGAAAGATCCACGCCGAGGAAGGTTTGGGCGCGCTTTGGAAGGGACTTAACGCGTTCGCAACGCACTTGTGCTTCAAGTACATGCTGCGCATGGGGACAAATGCAACGTTTCAGGCGGCGTTGCGCGACGAGGAGGGTAACTTGACGACTTCGCGTAGAATGGCGGCTGGATTCGGGGCGGGAGTGGTTGAAGCGCTCGCCATTGTCACCCCGTTTGAAGTTGTGAAGATTCGTCTGCAACAACAAAAGGGTTTGTCTGTGAAGGATTTGAAGTACAAGGGTACACTTCACTGCGCGAGAACCATCATCAGAGAGGAGGGGTTCTTCGCCCTGTGGAACGGCGCCGGTCCGACCATCGCACGCAACGGTACCAACCAAATGTGTCTCTTCACTGCCAAGGCGCACGTCGACTCTCTGCTCTGGGGCAAACACGACGGTGACGGCACCGTGCTTCACCCCATGCAATCGATGGTCTCCGGCGGTCTTGCCGCCACCATCGGTCCTGTGGCGACCGGTCCCTTTGACGTTATGAAGACGCGTCTCATGGCGCAGAGCAAGACGGGCGTCATCAAGTACAAATCTGCATTGCACGCCCTCTACTTGATTCCAAAGGAGGAGGGCATCATGGCCATGTGGAAGGGTCTATTGCCGCGTCTCATGCGCATCCCCCCGGGTCAAGCCATCACGTGGATGGTTGCGGATCAGGTGATTGGCGCGGGTGAAAAGTATTTCAGAGACCGAGAAGAGAGTGAAAAGAGCGGGTAATAGTAAACGCGCGAGGAAAGAACTGGATCATTCTGGGATAATCGTCGCGCCTTCAAACCGAAACGCGACGCGATGCTACAGAGAGCAACGCAGAGCGACCCATTATTTATTACACACACCGTGCGCGCGCGCGTTTCAATCCACGTCGTCGTCGGTGTCATCAAAATTAGAAACAAAGTGGTTGTGAAAATACGCAATACTGAATAGATATCACTCCACACAACCCCACACACTTGCACGCGTCGCGAACGCAAAGAGGATGCGTATCGTCGCGACGCGCGGCGCGCGCGCGATCGCCGCGTCC
>Ga0255766_10002766_pt1 | contig 15539 bp, 10 predicted proteins | sample 071ome_23_FD_179966 | JGI IMG/M metagenome (GOLD analysis project Ga0255766, IMG submission 179966) | Coastal salt marsh microbial communities from the Groves Creek Marsh, Skidaway Island, Georgia - 071403BT metaG (version 2) | ecosystem: Environmental > Aquatic > Marine > Intertidal zone >... | reverse complement strand
GGTCGATACTTCCGTGTGGATAGACCACCTCCAGAAAGGAGACGCCCATTTGGCGACATTACTGGAAGAGGGTAGAGTCGTCACCCATCCCTTTGTCATTGGGGAGCTTTCCTGTGGCAACATCCAAAAACGGAAAGCAACACTAAGTCTATTAAAAAACCTTTCATCAGTCCTCGCTGCCAATCATCGCGATGTATTTGAATTGATAGAACAAAGGAGTCTGTTTGGACTGGGGCTCGGGTGGACAGACGCACACGTCCTCACGTCGAGCATCCTGCACGATTACCCTCTTTGGACACGCGACAAGGCATTACACAAAATCGCAGTGCAATTCCAATACGCCTATTTGGTATAAGCGCCCAAAACCCTGACCACAAGCAGCAGGATGTCACTTAACTATTATCCCCATCCAGCAAACCACCGATTCCGCCCAAAATCGAACCTTCACCGCGCGATTTACCACCGGCTTGAGGCGCATAGGCAAGAACACGACCGGCCAGGCGGCTGAATGGCAAAGACTGGAGCCATACTCGACCAGGGCCACGAAGAGTGGCAAAGAACAGACCTTCACCTCCGAAGACAGCGGACTTGATGTTGCCGACGTATTGAACATCGAAATCCACGCCCGGCTGATAGGCCACGACGCAACCGGTATCAACCCGCAAGGTTTCGCCGGGAGCCAGTTCACGTTCGTAAAGGGTGCCACCGGCGTGGATGAAGGCCCATCCGTCTCCCTGCAGGCGCTGCATGATGAAGCCCTCACCACCAAACAGGCCGAGTCCGATTTTCTTTTGGAAAGCAATGCCGATGCTGACGCCTTTGGCGGCGCAGAGGAATGCATCCTTTTGACAGATCATTTCGCCCCCCATTTCGGAGAGGTGCATGGGGATGATTTTGCCAGGATAAGGAGAACCGAAGGCGACGCGTTCCTTTCCCATTCCCTGGTTGGAGAAAACAGTCATGAACAGGGACTCACCGGTGAGCAGACGTTTGCCGGCGCTCATCAATGAACCAAAGAATCCGGACTTCTCTGCGGAACCATCACCGAAGATGGTTTCCATTTTGATGCTCTGGTCCATGTACATCATGCCGCCCGCTTCGGCGACCACGGCTTCCTGTGGATCGAGTTCGACTTCCACAAATTGCATTTCCGCTCCGTAAATCTGGTAATCCACCTCATGCATTCCTGACATTATCTGATCTTTCGTTTTGGTTAATGATGATTTTCTGTTCTTAAGTATAATCGGTGACTGCGCCCTTCCCGATGGGTTATACGCTCATGCCATACACGCGTTGCCTTGATATTGTTTCAATCGAAAAGGGATTCCCACTGCCAGTTCAATATCTCGCGTTTGATTTCCAGATAAAGATGAAATACTTCTTCTCCAAAGCAAACAAAATTAACTTGAGGAATGATTCCCCGGTCATTTCAACGCCCAAACAATCGATCAAAACCACGCCATTGACTCGGCGGCAAGCCCGGATCAAACAACGGTTGTCCCAGGTCGAAATCGTATTGCAACAGAATCCCGATACTATGGGCGCCTCGACCGCTTTTGCGAATGGCGTTGAACCCATAGCCATAGCCCAATGCTGCCTGCCAAGCCCGGTTGGGAGAACGATAGCGAATACCTCCACCCACCCCGGTGTGCCAGTCACCGCTTTGCTCAAGACCTGAAAGGTAATCCACCGAAGCGCTCCCCACCATGAACGCGAGGAACCAGTTCTTATCGTGGTCCAGGGGGATGGAATAGAATCCATTGACCAGAGCGAAATCAGTGGCGGTGATTTCCTGGGCATAGTAACCGGGAATGTTCAGTGGAAACTCGGCAATCAAGGGGAGAAATCCTCCCATACGGTAGGCGGACAAGCGGTCAGCGCGCGTGCTTGTCCCAAGCGTCAGACTCAGGGAAAATTGATGTTCCTTCTCGAGCAGTGTGTAATATAGCAAGCCACGCGTCCAAAAAAGATGGCTGCGATCGTTCACCTCACGATCATTGCCGAATCCATATGACGAGTGCGATCCACGCAACAAGGTCTCATGCCAGATGGACAATTCTATCGCCACTTTGGGGAACAAGACTGGAGCCCGCCCGCCCCATCGCAACCCGGTTCGCAGACTGAAGTTTTTCAGATCATCCGGGAGTTCAAATGCGGGGGCGGTTCGATCTTCTCTTCCGTAAGCGGCATAATGAAATCCACCGCGCAGGATGGCATTGAGGGGAATGCGGCTCTCGGGATTAAACCGGTGGAACACACTCAATGAAGTCCCACCACCATGCCCCACAAACGATTCACCCCGCACAAACCGACCACGCCGCATTTCCGCAAAGCTGTCCGCAAAACCACCCCCTTCCAGCCCTACACCCAAATCGGTGTTGGGACCCAGGGCATCCTTGATGCCCAGTTGAGAATCCAAAAACACCGGTGCAACGGCCAAACGAAAGGTTAGGTTGGTGCGATTGAATGCGGTCGGTTTATTGAGGTAATAAGAAGCGTAACCGGCAATCGGCCCGCGCCCCTGCAAAGGTTGATTGTATCCCAACTGGAACATCTGCCGGTCTACAGGATCGATCTGTGCCTGGGCAGAGAGAAGGCACATCCACAGGCCCAGGACCATCCATCGATTCATCCGCAATCGCCGTCGAAAGCGCATGTGAAAACCATAGCTAAAACCAAGCATTAGGACAAGATTCTTTGCATTCACTGGTTCCCAACTGGGACATTTCATTGTTCAAACAATGGAGGGAATGGCTCCGCTCTGTCCCCTACCGGAACCTCAAACTATTCCTGAGCAAGAGACGTGGAACGTGGGGAGTCGTGGGTGCTTGTTATCCTGCGGCGTTTCCATTGCAGCTTGGTTGGGGTTCAAGATAGGCATGAGGTTTGAAGTGGGCGCAAAGCGGAGTTTGCCCCTCCTTTCAATAACAATGGAGGGAATGGCTCCGCCCTGTCCCATACTGGAACCTCAAATTATTCCTAAGCAAGAGACGTAGAACGTGGGGAGTCGCGGGTGTTTGTTATCCTGCGGCGTTTCCATTGCTGCTTGGTCGGGGTTCGATAGGCATGAGGTTTGAAGTGGGCGCAAAGCGGAATTTGCCCCTTCCCTCCTTACAAAGGAGCTCGCATTTTATATTTTGATCCAGTCCGATTCTCTGCGAACATGAAATCGAACTCATCGTAAAGAACGATTCAATCAAGCTATGGCAACATTTCAAATCATCGAAAAAGAGGGGCTCAAGATGGTCAAGGCCACCATTCAAAACGAAACCATTCGTGCCGAAGCGGGTGCCTTGCATTACATGTTGGGCGACATTGAACTCACCACCAAGATGCCATCGGCAAAAGGATTCCTAAAATCACTCGTCACACAGGAATCCGTGTTCAAACCCGCCTACAAAGGAACCGGAGACATCTTTTTCGGCCCGCCCATTTTCGGTGAATATCACACGTTGGAATTGAACAACGAAGCCTGGATTCTCGATAAGGGAGCCTACGTCTGCTCGGACGGTTCGGTGGAAACGGGCGCTTTCCGCAACAAAGCCATCACCGGATTGGTCGGCGGTGAAGGTTTCTTCCAAACAAAGGTCGAAGGCACCGGACAAGTCATCATTCAAGCACCCGGCAAAATCGAGATCGTGGATCTGGAAAACCAAACACTGACAGTGGACGGTTCTTTTGCCGTGGCCCGACAAGCCCACCTTGATTATGCCATTAAAAAAGCGGCAAAAGGCATTATCAGTTCAATGGCATCCGGCGAAGGTTTGGTCAGCGTGATCAAAGGAACGGGGCGTGTCCTGATCGCGCCTGTTCCGAATATTTACGAAAACTTGCTGACTCAAATCACATCCAGCATGCCACGTCCTTCCGCTGGCAAATAACGCATCACAAACCCATTTCCGCTTCCCAGGCTTTGAAGCGATTCAACATGCGACGAACCTGATCCGTCCGAAGAGAAGCCACATCGTGCTTCTCTTCGGGGTCATGATAGAGATCAAACAAACGGAACTGCTGATCGCCCGGATGCAGCAGTTTCCAAGGACCACTGCGAACGGCAAATTCATTGCCATCCCGCCAGAACAGGGTTCGGTCAGGCAGAGGTTCGCGTCGTAACAACAAACGTGAGACATCTATGCCATCCAGGTTCAATCCCGATATTGTCAATTGGTTGGCGGTGAGACTCAGGAAGGTTGGAAACAGGTCAAACCCCATGACCGTTTCATCCGTTTCGCCCGGTTTGATACGTCCGGTCCAGCGAGCAATAGCGGGAACACGATGCCCCCCTTCCCACAAGGTGCCCTTCTGCCCACTCAAAGTCCCATTGCTCGAAATGTTCTGATGCGTCTCACCATAATACCGGTATCCTCCGTTGTCGGACATAAAAACAACCAGCGTGCGTTCATCCAGATGCAAGCGATCCAATGCTTCCATCAAACGCCCCACATTGGCATCCAATGATTCCACCATTGCTTTAATGTGCGGCGCTACATTGCTGCGATCGGGAATGATCCCCCATTTGTCGTTCCAGTAATCGGTCCCGACTTCACGATGCGGCGGATCACTGGGGCCTTGCCAAGGAAAGTGAATGGCCAGGTGCGGCAGATAAACAAAGAAAGGTTTGTTCTGATTTTCCTCGATGAACCGAATTGCATGATCTGTCAACAGATCGGCCGTGTATCCCTCCTCCTGAATCTTGTTTTCCTGAGACCACCAATCCGGACGCCCGGAACGATCGACGTGGGTATGATGATCACCGTCCCCGGAAGTCAATCCCACAAAGGTATCGAAACCCTGTCGGGTCGGTAAAAAGGGAGGCTGATAACCCAGGTGCCATTTGCCGAACATGCCGGTGGCATAGCCCGACTGCTTGAGCACTTCGGCCATAGTGACCGCTTGTAGTGGCATACCGGTTTGGACATCCGATTTACCGCTCAACGGACCCTCGAATTTGGCACCAAGCCGCTGCTGATAACGCCCGGTCAACAAAGCAGCACGTGTCGGGGTGCACATGGAGCCGTTGCTGTGGAAATCGGTAAAACGCAGGCCTTCTTTGGCCAGTCGGTCGATGTTGGGAGTTTGGTTGAGTTCGCTGCCGTAACACCCGAGATCCCCATACCCAAGGTCGTCAGCGAGGATGAGCACGATATTGGGGGAAAGATCGGTCGGATCAGTCGGATCTGACCGATCCGACCGATCACCCACGCTTACCGGGTAAGCAACCGCAAGTTCGCGGCTCATTTGGCGAACCAGGTCGGCGTACCGCGTTTCGGCGGCCAGGTTGCGCCGCTCGCTGGAGTCTTGGGTGTGATCGTAGAGTTCGCTTGCCAACACCTGACCAGTGTCGTAGGAACGCCACTCAGTGTATCGCCAGCGCTCGGTTCGCATGGAATAGCCCATGGCGCGTGGATCGGTTCCCGGAGGTGGATAAGCTGGTCTGGGGTGTTGGGTGAACGCGGCGGGTTTGACCGATGCTTCGGCATGTTCCAGAATCGGTTTAAGGCTCACACCCTCCAGGCGATGCTCGGGCGCTGGCAATTGGCAAAGGTCCATCAAGGTGGGATAAAGATCCAGCAACTCCACGAGACTCAGGGTGCTTTGCTGACCGTTGCGAAATCCAGGCGCGGAGATCATCATGGGCACACGCGCGTCGAGTTCGAAGTTGGAAGTCTTGGCCCATAGTCCATGTTCGCTGAGGTGAAATCCGTGATCCGACCAGAAAATGATGATCGTGTTCTTGCGTAAATCCAGGCGATCCAGTTCATCGAGCACCTTCCCGATTTGCGCGTCCACGTAACTGATGGCCGCATAATAGCCGTGGCACAAAGCCTTGGCCTGATCACGAGTCATCCCCTCGGGAAAACCTCGCAGCATTTCGCGACTGTCATGCATCGCCAGATTCGGAACATCTTCAGGAGGCAGGTTGTCCGAAGGTAGTTCTATGGCATCGCGGTCGTAGAGATCCCAGTATTTCCCGGGAGCATTGAATGGCAGATGCGGTTTCCAGAAACCGACCGCCAGAAAAAATGGTTCGTCTTTGAGTCGCTGCAAAGCCTTCACAGCTTCGTTGGCGATCCTTCCATCAAAGTAGGCGTCGTCCGGCACATCACGCATTTCGGCTCTGGGAACATTCAGTGTATCCGGCGGTACGGCCCCATCCACCATGGCAACATCATCTCCATGCCTCGCGTAATGCATCCGGGCCGGAACGCTCCAAGAGACCGGATCGCCTTCAAAGTTACCCTGGCGCCAGTTATGAAAAATCTTGCCGATGTCCTCGGCATGATACCCGTTGTTTTTGAACAACTGCGGCAGAGTGACCATGTCCGGAAAATGTTTTCGAAAATGCGTCGGCAAATCGGTAACACCTAAAGACTCCGGTCTCATACCGGTCAGCAAAGAAGCCCGCGATGGATTGCACACAGCTTGCTGACAGTAAGCGCGCTCGAATCGCAGGGAAGTCTCCGCCAACTTGTCCAAATGAGGCGACAACACGGTCGGGTGACCGTAACACCCGAGATCCGCGCGCATGTCATCCACCGCAATGAACAATACATTGGGCCGTGTCGAATCTGCTGCCACGCTCAAGTTGAGCAACACCCCGCATAAAAAAGTAATGACCTGGTTATAGTTCATGATGGGATATGCGTAGGAGTGTTGCAAAATAACAGAATAAATGAAAGTCGATTCCCAGCAGTCTAAAAGCAACAGAGCCTACTTTCTTAAACCCGACAAGTTGGCATGATTTCGGCGCAAATCTGGAGTGCTGGCGAGGTATCGCCGCTCTGGATACCTTGCGAGTACGCTGCGGGATGCCTTTCCGAATGCTTGTGCGTTACTATGAGGACGGTGTGGAGTGTTCCTTTTCAGAGAGGAAGCAAGGACGTTCCCTGGGTATGCGAACCGTATCCAGAGCTCCGATAGCTCGGAGCACTCCAGAATAGATCCATAAAAGACCGCCGCTTGAATAAAAACGAAACCCAATCAGAGCAACAAACCAATGCATCCCAACGTAAGCTTGCGTTTTGGAGGAATCCATGGAGACTCTGGTGCGGACCATCACATGGTTCCAAATGACGTTTCAACATCAAGCCCATGCAACCGGATCAGGACGAAACAATCGCGATGAGCGAGACGCCAACGATGGTGGAGACATCGGTGGCTCCCGGTAGTGAAACTTCGGCTTCGGCACCCGGCATGGGGCACCGTCAGTTGATCGACAATTTCCAGTCCATTGTTCATTCCCAATCCATCTATTATCCGGTCGCCTACCGTTTTCGGGAACGCATTGGTAGTGGACAACAGGGCGTGGTGTTTCATGCCCAACGACATGGTTCGCGTGGCTGTGTGACGGAGCATGCGGTGAAGGTGTTTGACCCGGGGATTTATCCCAACATCAAAAAATACTGGACGGACATGGGCAGGATTGCGGCGCAGGTTTCGCGTTTGCAAGCGGCGCGCTCTCCCAACCTGGTGGACTGCGACATCTATGAGGAAACCAACGGCATCGGTTTTGTTCAGATGGAACTGATCCGGGGCATCACTTTGTTGGAACTCCTGGATCCCAAGATTCAGCAATTGGTCAAATCCAGATGTTCGAATCGGGAATGGGAGACCTTGATGAAGATCATTTTCAACTGGCACAACAAACGATTGTGCATCCAACCGGGTGTCGCCATTTACATCATGCGCCAGATGTTATCCGGTCTGGAAACCCTGCATGCATCCAATTACCTGCACTGCGACATCAAGCCCAGCAACACCATGATCGATCCCTTGGGTTACGTGAAGATCATTGACTTCGGTCGCGCCAATCTCATCAACGAAAAATCCCGCATCCTGCTGGGCACTCCGATGTTCATGGCACCAGAGATCCATGACCGGCAACCGGCCACCGTGCAGTCGGATGTTTACGGTGTGGGTTTGGTCGGATTGTTCCTGATGACTGGAAAGCCCCTGAGCACAAGCTCCAATGTAACCGAACAGGAATTGAAAGAGATCAAGTGGCGTCTCCCCAAAGAACTCCCCCGCATGCTGCCGACCTACGTCACACGCAATGAGAAATTCGTGGAAATCTTGCAGCGATTGCTCAATCCGGATCCATCCCGACGATACGATGACGCGAGAAAAGCCGAATCATACGGCGAAGGATTGGCGATTGTTCACAAGCAACTTACCCAGCTGAACATTGACTCGGAGTATCGCCGCGATCTGGCCTATTACCTTGAAAAATTTCAAGGCCCAATGAGTCACCCCGTTGCCCGTTTGACTTAAAACTATCAGCCCCCCAAGCAACGATCTCTTGTTGGTGGAGCCACAAAAAAAGCCGCTGGTTATGAAACCAGCGGCCTTTGGAGAAAAATATTCAGGTTATCGCACCACTTCCATCACGGCGAATCCGCCAGGGTTCCAGGCGGTGGCCAGAGCATAGAGCTTTTCTACTTTACCGTTTTCGCCGTAGACCGGTTTCCAGGCTGCATTGTGAATGTGAGTGAACAATTCCAAACCGAAATCCTTCTTCGGATTCACTTCGGAGAGGAGGTTACCGTCCTTGTCAACGACGTAACAAGGAGCCGAGGTATAACCCTTTGGTCCACGCAAGCAACCCACCAGGACGAAACTTTGGTGGAAATCAATATCACAAGGAAGCGACCCGGCTGGGAGGTTGACATTCTCCAGAAACGTTCCATGGAAATCAAAATCCTGAATACGTGAGTTCGCGCGGTCTGCGATGGCGAGCCTCTTGGTGTGAGGTTCCAGAGTGATTCCGTGAGCAGTTCCGAATAAACCATATTCACGAGCACCGCTTGCTTTGCCACCGAAGTATTCATCGGTCCAGCTGGCCGTCCAAGGGTCGGCTATGGAGATGAAATTACCAGCGGAATAACCATCGGCAACATAGAGTTTGCCATTGGCATATTCGGTGTCGGTTGGATTGAAAGCGCCTCCACCTCCGTAGTAATCATTCAGGTCGAGTGGTGAGTTCAAGACAGACGCCAATTTCCCTTCATCAGAGATGATATAGACCCGGTGTTTTTCGTTGTCGGGCAAAGCGATGAAGCGTTCGCCGTCTCCACGATAGAGAATGGTCGTGTTGTGGAAATTCCCTTCGAGGATCATGGGTTCGGTCACAGGCAGGACTTTCTTCTCGGTGAGGTCGTTGCTCATCCAGATGATACCAGCACCTTTCAAACCGAAGAACACTTCGCCGGTTTTGTTGTCAACGGCAAAACCTCCGTGCGCTCCGGGCACCTTGGGCGCCACCTCGGCGGGCAATTCACTTAGATCCGCCGCATAGCGAAATTGGAAAGGAGCGCTCCCCGCCAACTCTCCACCTTGCACTGTCGCGGTCACACACAACATCGCCGCGCCTACACTACTGATAAATGCTTTTTTCATGTCCTTATTCATTGAAATCAAGTCCCGGGCCCATTGGGCACCTGTTGGTCTGGAATGGCCAAAGATCATGCCCGCGGATTCTGTGATGGCAAGACTAGATTTTCAGAGGGCAAGGGTCGGCTTCAAGTCTTCCAGATGCGACAAGGCCACCACATCCATCTGGTCGGCAAGACCATAGTTCCGGTCACCTGGATAAATGACAAAGAGGTGATGTAAATCAAGATCCACGAACGCGTGTCTCATTGATTTTGTGGTGGTTGGCGCATCGTTATATTTAAACTCAAAGCCATATCGCTTCCCGCCACGAAAGATCAGCAAATCCATTTCGGCCCCTCCGTGAGTTGCCCAGCAAAAGGCTTCCCCTGGCTCTATTCGGAATAAGCGCAGGACATGCTCCAAGGCAAAACCCTCCCAAGAGGCTCCCAGTTTTGGATGCGATTGAAGTTCGCGCATGTTCCGAATACTTTGCAGGGCATGAAACAAACCGGTATCACGGAAATAGATTTTCGGCGCTTTACGAAGTCTTTTACCAATGTTTTGCGTCCAGGGCTGTAATTGACGAACCATGTAGGAACCCGTCAAAATGCTCAAATAATTTTGAACTGTTTTATAGTTAACCCCTAGCGAACCGGCTATTTCGGAAGCATTCCAAGTCTGGCCGTGATAATGTGCCAGCATCATCCAAAACCGCCGCAATTCTTCGGCGGGAATGGTGATACCGAGTTGTGGGACATCCTGCGTTAAAAAAGTTCGAATGAAGTGATTTCTCCAGACCATGCTGGCATCATCCGATGAGCTGGAAAAGGAATCAGGGAACCCACCTCTTAACCAAAGGGTATCCGTGTGATCCCACCCCACTTCGCCCGCATCAAAACCGGCCAAATCCACAAAACCAATCCGACCAGCCAATGATTCGGAAGCGCCTTTGACAAGAGAAGGTGATGCACTTCCCAGCACAAGGAACTTGGCGGGACACTCCGGCCGATCAACCAAAACCCGGAGCAACGGAAACAACTCAGGCATTTGCTGGATCTCATCAATGATCACCAGCCCTTTGAGCTTGCTCAAAGTCTGCATGGGAGCCTGTAAACCCGCCCGATCATTCGGGTTTTCGAGATCAAAATACCGATCCGGATCTTCGAAAAACTGACGCGCCAAAGTTGTCTTTCCGCACTGGCGAGGCCCCAGTAATGCCGTCACTTTAAACTGCTTAAGGGAAGCTTTGACTTGCGATAAATAGCGCTCGCGCGGAACAATCATCCTTGAAAATTAGTATACGAACTCCTATTTTTCAAGGAACTTTCAGTCACCTTTTACGCTTTGCCTTGCTCAGCTTTTTCTGCAACGAACGCCAATTCCTCGTCGTATCGATTCAGTTCAATGGTGAAAACCGAACCTTTTCCCTCTTGCGACGTGACACGAATGTAACCGCCCATGAACTCCACCAGCTTCTTGCTGATGGTCAACCCCAGACCGGTCCCGTCAATCTCAGCCTCAGCCTGCTCTACATCCAATCGATCAAACGGCTTGAACAAGCGTTTCAGATTCTCTGAAGAAATGCCGTTGCCGGTATCCTGGATCTTGATTTGTATGGGGCCTGATGAAAAAGCAATCACTGCAAACGATAATCGCCCTCCCTTTCGATTGTATTTGATTCCGTTGTTGGCCAGATTGATCAAAGCCTGCTGCAGACGCTTGCGATCGGCCATTGCAGGCGGGATGTTTCCATTGGGGGCATCCCAAAAGATTTGAATCGCCCGTGTTGCCGCCAGGGGTTTGATCATTTCAATCACATCGCCGATGACCTCTTCCAATGGAACCGCCTCCAATTGCAAAGTCACCTTTCTGGATTCGATGGTGGAGATATCGAGGATTTCATTGATCAATCCCAGCAGATGTTGTCCTGCCTTATGAATACGGGTGGCGTTTTGGTCCATCGGACTGGGCAAGACCGCCAACTGCATTAATCTTGAAAAACCAATGATGCTATTGAGGGGCGTGCGCAATTCGTGACTCATACGGGAAAGAAATTCATTTTTGGCTTTGCTGGCATTGACCGCCTCTTCGTAGGCTTTTTGCAAAGCCTGCGTTCTGTCGGAAACACGCAACTCAAGGTCTTGCAGATAGAGTTCCCGTTGTTGAACCAACAAGTCTTTTCCGTGAATGTACTTCCTGAGGATCACCCCGGATAAAGCCACCATGCAGACCGCCACCATTGACAAGAATATGATGAACCTGGTTTTCTGATACCAAGGAGTATAATAATCATTGGGTAAAACATCGATGGCCACCTGGCTGGGTGGATAGGCATTCGCCAACTCGTCAAGCCCCCGATACTCCAGGGCATAACGGCCAGGTTGCCCGATAATGAGATCATCTGACTGATCACCGGGAATAATCTTCCAAGGAACGTCGTCTGATTTGTCGTCAAGAAGCCGGTACTGATAAACATGTTCCAATTGTGAACCCACCATGGAAGCCGAAGAAAATGAAATGGTGAGACGGCGATCAGCGAGCAGTTTGATGCGCTTTGCCTGTTCCTGATCCGGGTGAATATGGGTATGACTGTGTTCAGACTTGAGCGCAACACGCACTTTTGGTGTGGTGATGGTTGGTTTCCAACGAAAAACGCCGGCAGACGTCCCTCCCCAGACGGCATCTGCATCACCAATATATATCGCCTGAATGGTCCTGTGACTTGCAGGAAGCCCTTTGAGTGTCTCAATAACGGACCATTGCCCACGATTGTAAACGCCCACACCACCAAAGGACAAACTCAACCATGCAACATCCTTCTCCGGTGAAAAGCGAATCTGTTCCCCCCTGGACAATCGGGTCAAGTGCTCAGGTGACATACGAGTCAATTCACGATCGGCCCCAAAACGATAAACCCCCATATCGGAGACGATCCACAAGGCTTCCCCTCCGGGTTCGTATTCCAGATCCGCTATGGATGCGTCCGAAAGGATGGAAACAGCCGAATCCAGTTCCAGGCGATCCTCGCGTAGAACATACAGTCCATTTTCGGTCCCACACCAAACTTCTCCTGCGGGAGAAACGGCAACGCAACGCGCATGATAGTCCGCTTGTTTTCCCTCCATGCCATATCGGGTGGTCAATCTGGATGTGTGGTCGAACCGGATCAATCCTTTCAACCAACTTGCCAACCAAAAGTGCCCGGTTGCATCTTTGGCGATATCTCGAATCTCAGGAATCACGCCTTCGGGCTTGTTTGGATTCAAATAGGTATCCACGACCTTTTCATTTTCCAATTCGGAAAAACCGATCGGCCCTCCCACGAAAGAATGCCCGGTCTCTGGATCCACCAGAATGCAGGATACATGATCATGGGCAGACCATCATGAGTCGTGATCTGTTGAAAGTCATTCCCATCATAGTAAAACACACCATGACCCTCAGTCCCGATCCATATTTTGTTCTCATCGTTGCCTTCCATCGCCATGATGGAAGTACGAAGCTTCAAGATACGAAGGTGCCGATAATCCAATCGTGTCAACCCAGCCTGGGTTCCCACCCAAAGGTCGCCACCCGGATCGATCAAGCATTGATTGACGTAAACATGAGGGAGCACACCGGAATCAAACCACACCGTCCAACTATCACCATCCACACGCGCCAAACCAGCCCCCTTGGTGGAGACCCAAATGGTCCCACTCTCACCTTGAACAATGTCCGTCACGTAATGATCCATCAGACCTGTTTCCATTGTTTTATTGGAGAAGCTTTGATCCGTCGGATTAAAAATCGAAACACCACCATCAGTGCCGATCCAGACACGATCTTCCTGATCCCGCATTAAGGAACTGACATGACGGTGGACCAAGCCATGTCGCCCCTCCCATTGTTTCCATCCGGCATCGGTTTGTTCGAACACACCATTCCCCCAGGTGGCCACCCAAACCGGCTTACCATCCTCGGCCAGCACATCACGAATCCACATGGCATCAAAAGCATTCACTCTCTCCAGATGCTCAGGATCCGTTGGAGAGTAACAAAAGAGTCCCTGATCAGAACCAACCCACACCTTTCCATCGCCCCCCAAAGTCAGGCTCCAGATTTCATGGTCTGCAAGTTCTCTAAATACATCCGGTTTTCGAAAGATCTGTTCAGCCCCCAACTGCCAATAAACACCATGATCTGTTCCTACCCAGAGCCGGTTTCCATCGTGCAGAAGAGTTCGCACTTTCTTTTCAGGAAATTGATCGGATGACAAAGACTGAAAACTACCGTTTTCCCCGACAGCCAAACCTCCTTTTTCGAATCCAACCCACAGACGTTCTGCGCGATCAAAGGCCATGGAAAGCACCTGGATATCGTCGAACTTGGCGATTTGATCAAACGATTTAACACGCGGCTTTTCAAAGGATGGAATTCGAAAATGAAGTCCTTCCAAGTCAGATCCCGATACCACTTTCAACGGAGAGCCCTCCTCCCAATCGTTGAAAAGAGTTTCTGAATGAGGATTTCCATCAGTTTGCAAGGACCGCCGAATGCCGACGAATCCGTCGGGGGTATGTATCCGTAAGCGATAAGTATGTTCAGGTAGATGAGAGAATTGAAACTCCCCCCGGGCATCGGTCCATTCCCAAGCATGTGGAAACCGATTGTTGCCAGATCCCTGGTTGACATCGGAAACAGGAACCGCTTCGACGAGCACTTCCCGCATAGGCTGACCGTTCCAACTCACAACCGAACCCTTGATGGATACATCGGGTTTCAGCACCGGGTTCAGCTCGATCCTTTCCCCTGATTTAATCGGCCCAATCCGGGATCGATACCCCGAGCTGATACGCTGCACCACCAATTCTGCGGATTCCAGGTCGACGTCCCCACGGCCGATAACGATGTCATAACGTCCATCCGAATCAGACTTCACCTGATGCAGCATTTTCCCCTGATACCAGACGGAAACATCCGCTTCGTTCAAAGGTTGTTGATTCTGATCGTACACGACACCGTGCACGCCCCATGGAACCGGAGACTGCGTCAAGCTCGACCATTCCGACTCGACAATCTGAGCCTTCCCCAAAAAAGCATAGCTTCCCTGAACCTCAGCATTCCGAACATGTGTTGGAACATCGAAATTCCACAATCCCCTCAACCCTAGCTCCGTACCAGTCACTTTGGCACGCATGTTTTCACGGATTTGAGACTGCGACCGTGCATGATCCCAGATGCGGACTTCGTCCAGAAACCCTTTGCAGTGGCCATTGGATTCCCATGGACTGACACCCAGCATCGCAGGTTGATGTGCGGCAAGTTGATCGACAGGATGGAGCGGCTGCTTCGTTTGTCCGACCAGCATTCCATTCAGGTAGAGGCGCAAGCCCTCCCCTGGATCGATCACGGCAGCCAGGTGATACCACCGATGTAATTCAAGAATCGAGGGAACCTTCGTTACATGAAGTGTTCCATCGGTTTCGTATGCAAAAAACTGAAGTGTTGGATTACCTTGATAAGTATTGATTCCGATCGAACTATTTGCTCCACCAAAACGCCATGGCTGGGCAAACGGGACAAAATCTTTCCATTGCACCCAGGACTCAATGGTACACGCCTGCAGTCCGGACAATGTCTCAGTAGGCAACTCCACACCATCATCCGGGTGCAGCAAGGCCAAAACCCGGTTGGCATTCGGCTGGGCTTTCCCAGTCACGACGGGCAACAGGCAAATCGACAAAAGAAACCAATAAAAACGATGGCGAACACTCAAACTCATAACGAAGCCACTCAAACAGCTTACTCCGCAAACATGATAAAACAGAGGTCCCCACTCAACACCACATCAAATTGTCAATCGCAAACAGATGTGACAAAAAGCTGACATGGTCACTTTGATCGAAGCACATATGCAATGGTCGCCCTACATTTTCATCCACTTTTGGGCGCAAAATCCATGGACCAGGCGCCACGCAGTTCAGATTTTAGACAAGGGTGGAGAGATCCCGCATGAGGGACTCGCCCTAAGCTTTCACCTTGATAACGTTTCTGAGCAAAAGGAATGGAACGCGGGGAGACTATCGTTCATCGAATGACTGTGGCGTTTCCATTGCAGCTTGAAAAGAATTCCAAAGCACTGAGGTTTGAAGTGGGTGTAAGACGGAGCTTACCTGGCGCCAGCC
>Ga0255766_10002754_pt1 | contig 15570 bp, 14 predicted proteins | sample 071ome_23_FD_179966 | JGI IMG/M metagenome (GOLD analysis project Ga0255766, IMG submission 179966) | Coastal salt marsh microbial communities from the Groves Creek Marsh, Skidaway Island, Georgia - 071403BT metaG (version 2) | ecosystem: Environmental > Aquatic > Marine > Intertidal zone >... | reverse complement strand
TTTCAAGTATTTACTCTTCTTCTGTACTTTCTGGGTATAGAACTCTCTGATGATACAATCCCTCTAAACTTTTTTGAAATGAATCTTTAATTAAAGTTATTTCCTTAAACGTTAATGGTGAGTTTTGTAGTTGGCCATCAGAAATTTTTTCATTAAATATTTGATCAATTATATTCTTAATTTTATTTTCATTAGCATCTTCTTTCATGAATATAGCTCTACAAGCAGCTTCTAAAGAATCAGCAAACATAAGTATGGCAGATTCTTTAGTTGTAGGCTTAACACCCAAATGCCTATACTCATTTTTATTAACTTGTATACCTTGTTTTTTTGCTTTTTCATAGAAAAACCTAATCACTGAATCACCATGATGTTCTTCAATTCCTTTATATACAATTTCAGGTAATTTAAATCTTTTGGCTAATTTTATTCCTTCAGTTACATGACTTTTAATAATCTCTGCTGATTCGAACGGGCTTAACTGTTCGTGAGGAGTTGAGTAACCAATTTGGTTCTCAACAAACATTAAAGGATTGATGGTTTTTCCTAAATCATGATAATATGCCATAGCTCTTGCAAGTTGACTATTTGCTCCAATTTTAAAAGCAGCTCGATCAGCAAGAGTTCCAACTACAAGTGAATGATTAAATGTGCCTAAAGCGTTATCTTCAAGATATCTTAAAGCTGGATGGTTTCTATCAGATAATTCAGATAATTTTAAATTTGATGTGATTCTAAATATATTTTCAATATAAGAAATTAATGAGAAAGCAAATAAATTTGTTATCAAGGAACTAAAAAATGCAACAAGCAAAATTTGAGTTAAATTTGCTTCTTGTCTTAAATAAAAATATACTCCAAAAGCAAGTAATGGTTGGGAAAGTGAGATGTAAATAATTCTTTCTCTTAGTAACTTTCTGTCTGTTTCTTCTGAAATAAAAATAGCTGGAATTATAGTACCAAGTGCTCCTAAAGCAACTAATCCAATATTTCCACCTCCTGCAAGTGCAAGCAAGGAGCTAGAAAGTGAAAGAATTAAAGTAGCACGTAAATTTAATAGAGTCATTGAAATAATTCCAATAAATGACACAGGTAAACCATATTGTATAAATTTATAATCAGAAAGCTGAGAAAAATATGAAACACCTCTTAATGAAAGTGAAGACATGAATAACAAAGTTAATATTAGTAATAGTTCATTATCATTTTTCCAAATGGAGTCTTTTAATCTCCATAATAAAATATACAAAACCAAAAAAACTGAAACAATTATCGGAACTGCAGCTGTCTGTACAGTTCTTGATTGTCCTGATAAATAACCTAATTCGTTTAAGGCTTCAAAAATAACATTTGTAATAATCTGTCCTTCTTGAACAATTAATTCATCTTTAAAAAATTGTACTTCAACAACTTGAACAGATTCTATAGCTTTTTGTTTTTGGATATTCCACAATTCTTCTTCTAGCTTTTGGTTAGCTATTAAATTTTCAGCTATAATTTCTGCAACAGCAGATCCGACTCTCGCTTCAGGAATTATTGCATAAATCTCACTTTGCAAGTTTAAATTAGGTGGTGTGGAAACAATATTTTGTCTGATTTGGTTTAAAGAATCATTACTAATACCAGAAGTTAGTAATTTATTTGCTTGTACTTTTGCTTCAATTTCTAATTGTGTTAGATAATTGTTCCCATTTTTAATATCATTATTTGATACCTCAACTAGTACTTCAATACTTGATGTTGATATAGTTGAAAACAAAAGAGAAGATTGAATTTTTTCGATCTGTTCAATTTTACTTAATTGAACAATTTCAACAACTGGATTTGCTTCATTAATATCATTTTCATTATCTTGAATAAGTGTTTCTTCAGTTCTAGCTTTAATAACAGTTAGAAACATATCTGTAATACCATCAATGACTGTTGAATTAACTTCAGAATCTATTGAGTAAACCGGAGCTACATTATTTAAAGCATTTTCAATTAAATTTTGAGTTTTATCTTCATCAATTACTGAAATATACCTAGGTGAATAAAATGTTGCAGGAGATTCATCGCCAATATCTATTTCAATAATCTGATTCTCGGGAAAAACAGTAAACGATATGAACCATACACCTGTAGCAAAAACCATTAGGTAAAGTACTTTTTTAATATGTTCTTTATATTTATTCATTATTTTTGGGAAATACTTCTAAAATCTTTGAAACAATCTTATTTCTTACAATATCAGTTAGCATAAATTCCACTACCTCAATCTCGTCTAGTGTTGTTAAAGTTTTTCTAACTTTTTTAAGTCCTGATAATTGAGTATTATTTAAATCAACTTGAGACTCATCACCTGTAATTATCATTTTTGAATCTTCACCTAGTCTGGTTAAAAACATTTTTATTTGACTTAAAGTTGAATTTTGTGCTTCATCTAAAATAATACATGCTTTATTTAAAGTTCTTCCTCTCATATATGCTAAAGGTACTATTTCAATATTTCTCTTTTCTATCAAATATTGTAAACTTTCATTCCCAAGAAAATATTCTAAAGAGTCAAAAAGTGGAACTAAGTATGGATCTATTTTTTGTGACAAATCACCAGGTAAGTATCCTAATCTCTCACCTGCTTCCACTGCAGGTCTAGTTAATACAATTTTTTTAATTTTTTCTTCATTATACATTTTAACAGCACTTGCAACTGCTAAAAAAGTTTTACCTGTTCCAGCTGGTCCAATTCCAAAAGTTATAGTTGATTTCTCAATAGCTTCCAAGTATTTGAATTGTGTTAAGTTTTTTATTTTAATTTCTTTATTGTTAGTAATTATAAGTTGATTAAAACTTTCATTTTTTTGAGTTTTTTTTGTTTTTAATTTAGTAAGTAATTCAATATCAGAAATTTCAATATTTTCATTTTTTCTATTCAAAATTACCATTTCATCAAATATTTTTTGGAATTCGGAAATTAATTTTTCATCACCTTCTAAAAATATAGTATTACCGCGAACATTCAAATCAATAGTGGGAAATACTTTGCGTAAATATTTAAGATTTATATCATTAATTCCTAAAAGCTTTACAATATCTTGGTTTTGTGGAATTGTAATTTCTTTCATAATTAAATATTCTTTAACTTTTCTCCACCAATTAAATGCATATGAATATGAAACACTGTTTGACCAGCATTTTCATTAGTATTTACTATTAACCTATATCCACTATTACTTATTCCATATTTTTTTGCTAATAACTTTGCTGTTAAAAACATTTGAGCAAGATATTTTGTATCCTCTTCTTCAATAAAATTTATCGATTCTATTTTTTTCTTTGGAATTATTAAAATATGAACTTTTGCAACTGGATTGATATCATTTATTGCAAAAACATAACCATTTTCATAAATTATATCTGAATTAATTTCACCTTCTAGAATCAATTCAAAAATAGACTTATTATTCATAATTTATTTTACATCAATAATGCTGCAGCTGTTAAAGTTGCTGTTTCAACTCTTAAAGTAAAACTTGAAATAGAATATACAAAATCAAATGATTCAAGTTCTTTTTTTGACCAGCCTCCTTCAGGTCCAACAGCAAAATTGTTAATTTTTTCAGAATGTTGCTTTATTGGTTGTCCTGAAACATCTAAACAAGTATCGAAAATATTGAAGTCTATACTTTCAACTAAATTTAATTTTGGTATAAATGGAACACCTGACTGCTCTATTGAAGAAATTATCCAACTATTAATTTTACTTTCATTAACATATCCATTTTGCGTAAATTCAGTATTCCCGATAAAAATTTCAGAAACACATAATTCAGTTAATTTTTCAATTAAAAATCTAAATCTATCTTTATTTTTTAAAAGAGGAAAAAAAACTTTCATATCATTCCCTCTTTCATAATTTTTTGATTCAATTATCTCAATCAAGTTATTATTTAATTTTCCAAAATATATATTTCCCTGACCATCTGAAAGATTGATCGATTGCCCATTTTTAATTCTTAGTACATCTTTTAAGTGATGTATTTTTTTAGAATCAATAATTTCATAATGATCTTTTTGAGTAATATTGATATCAAAAATTGTAGGAATATGCATTATTGTTTTAAAAACTCCTTAAATGCTTCTTTAGGCACTGCTACTTTCCCAATTTGACGCATCTTCTTTTTACCTTCTTTTTGTTTTTCTAATAATTTTCTTTTTCTTGTAACGTCCCCTCCGTACAATTTAGCGGTTACATCTTTTCTTAAAGCTTTAATTGTCTCTCTGGCAATTATCCGTGAGCCAATAGCTGCTTGGATTGGGATATCGAATTGTTGTCTGGGAATTAATTCGGATAACTTTTTTACTCTATTTCTACCTATATATTCTGCGTTTTGCTTTGCCAAAATTGAACTGAACGAGTCAATGGTTTGACCATTTACTAAAATATCCAATTTAACTAAATTGCCTTTTTCATAATCCAATAATTTATAATCTAATGTTGCAAAACCTTGTGAAACAGATTTTAGAGAGTCGTAAAATCCAGTAACTAGTTCTAGTAAAGGAAGTTTATATTGTATTTTTACCATTGTGGTTGATAAATAATTTATATCTATTTGTTGCCCTCTTTTATCATTTAATAATTGAATTACCGAACCAATATATTCTTTAGGTAATAGCAAATTTATCTCACAATATTTTTCTTCTATTGATTTGATATCAGTATATTTATCAATTTCAGTTGGGTTTTTTATTAAAATCTCTTGATTGTTATTTCTAACTATTTTAAATTCTACTGATGGCGGAGTAACAATCAAAGATAGACTAAATTCTCTTTCGAGCCTTTCAATAACGATTTCAAGATGTAACAAACCTAAAAATCCACATCTAAAACCAAACCCAAAAGCTGAAGAAGTCTCAGGTTCAAAAAAGAAGCTAGCATCGTTTAGAACATATTTATCTAGCGACTCTCTTAATTTAGTATATTCACTACTGTCTGCAGGGAATACACTAGAAAATACAGTGGGTTGTGGTTCTTTATAACCTGATACTATAATTGGTTTTAGATCATCATCTGAAACTAAAGTGTCTCCTACTCTTATTTGAGATAAATCTTTAGCTCCTGTTACAACATATCCAACCTCACCTGATCCCAGAGATTTAGAACTTTTAAATTTTAAGTCAAAATATCCTAACTCCGTAGGAGTAAATGAAAAATTTGAATTTACAAGTCTTAGCTTTTGATTCTGTAGAATTTCTCCACCAAACACCCTAATAGATGCAACCACACCCCTGTAAGTATCAAAAAATGAATCGAAAATCAAAGCATTGGTGGTATTAGATTTAGCTTCAGGAGGTGAAATTAATTTTGGAATTTCGAGTATTAAATTGTCAACGCCTAAACCTGTTTTAGCAGATATCTCAAATATTTCATTCTCTCTAGATCCAATTAAATTAAATATTTGTTTTTTAGCACTAGGGATGTCAGCATCAATTGAATCTACTTTATTAAGAACTGGTATTATCTCTAATCCTGCTTCAATTGCAGCATACGAGTGAGCAAAGGTTTGTGCTTGAATTCCTTGAGTGGCATCTACAAGTAGTAATGCACCATCACATGCTATCAATGCTCTAGAAACTTCATATGAAAAATCAACATGACCAGGGGTATCAATAATATTTATTATTAAATCATTGAATTTTAATCTAACTGGTTGAGACTTAATTGTTATACCTTTTTCACGTTCTAAATCCATTGAATCAAGTATTTGGTCTTTATGCTCACCAGGTTTAATCAAACCAGATTTTTCAATTAATCTATCAGCAAGAGTTGATTTTCCATGATCAACATGTGCAATTATAGAAATATTTCTTATATTTTTATTATTTAACATATGTATTAAGTTAATATCTTATATACTGAAAGGTTTTAAATGGCAAATATTAAATCTCAAAAAAAGAGAATTAAACAAGATAAAATAAGATATTCTCGTAACAAATCTATTAAGTCAGAGCTTAAAACAGCACTTAAAAATGTATCTTTAAACGCAACTGAAGAAAATAAAGATACTGCTTTAAAGTCTTTAGATATAGCATTCTCAAAAGGAATTATTAAGAAAAGCTTTAGAGATAGAAATAAGTCAAAAATTTCAAATCTCTAATAATTTTTTAATTGATACTAAATATCTTTTAGCTATTGAAGTTTCAAAAGTATTATTTACTAAATAAGTTTCTACTTTATTAGTCAAATTTATCGATTTATCAATTTTTGTTTGCTCAATTTTTTTAACTTTAGACAAGGCATCTTTATATTTATAATCTAATTTTTCATTAAGAATGTTTGCAACAAATTTATCTTCATATTTAAATAACAATTTTATTCTTAAAAATTCCTTCATTAAAAAGGAAGTCAGTGACTTAAAGCTATCTTCATTTTTTATGAAAGCATTCAATATTGAAATTTCATAATTAAGTTTCGAGTTATATATATATTTTGATAAATCCCATGGCTTAAAATCTACTTTTTTTTCATCAGAATAAAGTATTTCGACATTCTCAGTAATTTTTTTAAATTTAATCAAATTTGCTTTTTTAATTTGAATTATAAAGTTTTCATATTGATCGATAGGTAGGTTGAACTCATTTAAGTCGGTTACAAAGTCATCAAAAATAAAATTTAATTTACCATAATCAAAAAGTGGTTTTGTATAGCTTTTAAGCTGGAACTTTGCTAATTTGGTAAATTTATCTTCTGGAATTTTAAACTCACTTAGGTCATTTAAGATTTGCTCTGTAACAATGACCTTCATTATCCGACAAAATTAATTAATTTATCAATGATAAAAATTACTTTTTTATAATTTTTTTTATCTATATCAAAATTTCTTTCACACAATTCTTCAACACTACTTTGACTTGAGCCAGACGGAATTTTTAACGAAAACTTCTTTCTTCCATTTATTTGAATTACTAATTCAAAGTTTGGATCTTTAAGATTTTCTTTATCCACAATTGGCCAATTATTTTCATTTAAATCTTTAGAAAAGTAAGTTCTATGTATATCGCTTGTTAAATGAGGTGCCATAGGATGTAACAATATTGTAAAATCTTCTATAATTTTAGATTTAGTTGAAACTGAACAGCTTAAAGAAACGTCTAAAAAATTTGACAATTCATTATTGAATTTCATAAGATCGGATACTGCAGTATTGAATTCAAATTTGTCTAAGTGGTTTGTAACAGAATTAACAGTTTGATTCAATTTTCTTAATAACTCTTTTTCAGAATCACTATTGGATTCATCCAACTCAATTAATTTATTCATATTATCCCAAAATTTAGTTAAGAACCTTTTAGTACCTTCTATACCACCGTCATTCCATTCAACTCCATCGCTAGGTGGGGCCATAAATAAAATATATAATCGAAGTGCATCTGCTCCATGAGTTTTAAAATAAGATTCGGGATCGACAATATTACCTTTGGATTTAGACATTTTAGAACCACCGAAATTGATCATTCCTTGAGAAAAAAGGTTTTGAAAAGGTTCGTTAAAGTCAAGAAAATTCAAATCTCTTAATGCTTTAACAAAAAATCTAGAATAAAGAAGATGGAGAATAGCATGTTCAACACCTCCAATATATTGATCTACTGGCAACCAACTATTTACTTTTTCTCTAGAAAAAGGAATCTGACTGTTTTTTGAATCAACATATCTTAAAAAGTACCAAGAAGAATCTACAAAAGTATCCATAGTATCTGTATCTCTTTTTGCTCTTTCTCCACATTTTGAGCAATCAACATTTAAAAATTCTGAGCTTTTAGCTAAAGGTGATTCTTCTGTGTTTTTGTAATCTTCAATTTCTGGCAATAGTATAGGTAAATTTTCCAATAATTCTGGAACAATACCACAATTTTTACAATGTATTACTGGAATTGGACACCCCCAGTATCTTTGACGACTGATTAACCAGTCTCTCAATCTATAAGTTACCTTTGAAGTTCCAATTTTATTTTCATACATAAATTCTATTATTTTTTTTGATGCATTTTTATGAGAATTGAGTCCATTAAATTTTTCTGAATTAATAAGAATACCTTCTTCTAAATAGGCCTCTGTCAATTCAATTAATTCAGCATCTTTTTTATTTATAACTTGAATAATTTCAAGATTATATTTTTTTGCAAAATCAAAGTCTCGCTGATCGTGAGCAGGAACTGCCATAATTGCACCAGTTCCATAATTAGCTAAAACATAATCTGCAATCCAAAGAGGTACTTCTTTACCATTTAGTGGATTAGTAACTATTAAACCTGTATCTACTCCAGTTTTTTCCTTTGTTACTGACATTCTTTCATAGTCAGTTTTATTTTTTGCATTTTCAATATATTTAATCAACTCACTTTTATTTTTAGATTTATTAATAATTTCTTCTATAAATTTATGCTCAGGAGAGATAATTGCAAAAGTCATGCCAAATATTGTGTCTGGCCTAGTAGTGAATACTTCAAAACTGAGGTCTGTATTTTTTATTTTTAGAAAAAATTGGGCTCCTTCAGATCGACCTATCCAATTTTCTTGCATTGTTTTGACATTTTCTGGCCATTTACCTATTTCGTTTAAACCATCTAGTAATTCTTGAGAATACTTTGAAATTCTAAAAAACCATTGATTTAAATTCTTTTGGATAATTAAAGAATCACATCTTTCACAACAACCTTCTACAACCTGTTCATTTGCTAGAACTGTTTTACATGAATCACACCAATTGACTGGTGCATCATTTTTGTAAGCTAAATTATTTTCATACAACTTTAGAAAAAGATATTGAGTCCATTTATAATATTCGGCACTGTGGGCGGCAAGTTCTTTTTCCCAATCATAAAGCGAACCTAATCTTTTAATCTGGCTTTTCATATTAGCAATTCTTTCTTCTGTGAATACCTTTGGGTGTATGCCTGTCTTAATTGCAGCATTTTCTGCAGGAAGTCCGAATGAATCCCACCCCATTGGGGATAGAACATTAAAATTATTAAGAAGTTTGTATCTTGTTATTACATCTCCAATTGTATAGTTCCTGATATGTCCCATGTGTAAATCTCCAGACGGATAAGGGTACATGCAAAGGTTATAAAAATTTTTTTCTGAACTTTTGGAGTTAGTACAAATTATTTTATTAACTTCCCATTCATTTTGCCATTTTTTTTCAATTTCTGAAAAATTGTAATTTTTCATATTTTGTAAACCTGTTCTATCTTTGGATATAAATTTTCAACATCATAGTTAATTAAATATTTTTTAATATTATTTATTTTTTCAGAATAAATAGCTTCAATTTTAAATTCTTCAGTTGAAACTTCAATATTTTTAATTAATTCATCTAAATTGTTAAAGAGATATCCATTATTCATCGTAACTAATTCATTCATAGGTTCAACATTTCTTGTTATACAGATCTTATAAAAACTTAAAGCTTCAAGTAAAACTAAGCCTAAGCCTTCTGAGTAAGAAGGGAAAATAAAAATATCAATTTTTTGGAAAAATTCATCTTGATTATTTACATACCCTAAAAATTTATATCTTTCTAAATGATTTTTTTTAATTTTTTCTTTTAAGAATTTGATATAATTTTCAGAACCTTGGCCTCCTATCAAGCAATTAAATTCGATATTTGTTTTATTCAATGCTGAAATCAAATCCTCTATACCTTTATTTTGGTTTAATCTACCAAGGAATCCAAAAGTAATTTTTTGATTTGAATTTCGTTTTTGAAAATTTTTTGTTTTAATCCAATAATTTATAACATATGGATCAATTTTTTTGTTTAATCCATAAAGCCAATTTTTAACTTCATCAGATATAACAATGACATTATCAGCCTTTTCCCAACATAATATAATTTTTTTGAATAAAAATATTTTAAGTTTACTTACAAATGAATTATCAAGGTATGTATCATATTTTCCATGAATTGAAACAACCCAATTAAAGAAATTTAAGTTCTTTGAATATTTTTTATTAAAATAAACCATGAAATCGCTTCGAGGTTGATGCGAATGTATAATTTCAAAATTTTCAATTTTCAAAATGCTTCTTAATCGAAAATATGAAAAAATGTTGATTGCTCGTGGACCACGTAGTCTATAAATATTCACTCCTAAAACTCTTAATTCATTTTCGATACTGTAAGTTAATTTTGAATCTGGCCCTATTGCGATTACGTATACATCTATATTGTTTTTTACTTGTTCAGTGCATAAATTTAATAAATGAGTTTCAGCCCCACCTCTATTAAGAGAATTTATGACATGACAAACTTTCATTTATATTCTCGGTGTTATCCAAGTTGACTTTGGAGGAAGTAGATGTTTTAAAGACATTATTTCTTTTTTTTCAATTGGAGCAAAACTGATTATTTTTTTGCTATCAATTTTTGAAGTTGTTGCTGGTTTGATAAGTCCAGACTCTTGAATGACTTTCTTGAAATCATATAAGTCAAGTTTATTTTTAAATAATGGAGATGAAAAATATTTATTATTAAATCGAATTGTATTAAAAGATTTTTCAGAAGTTTTAAATTTGTTTTTTTCTAACATTTTTTTAAATATTTCAGTTTGAACTTTTAATTCGAAAATAAATGAGTATAAATTAACTTCATTTGGATTGACAAATATACACTTTAGTTTGTGAATTTGGTGAGTTGTTTGTGCAAAATTCCATCTGTGATGGCCATCAAGTAAATATATAAACTTAAAGTCAGCACTATTACTATTTTTATTTTCAAATTCTTCAAATGATGGCATTACTATAATTGGTTCAAACTCATCGATATTGGAATTGTGTGGAATTTCAGTTTGAATTTCTTCATGAAGATAAACATTGTCACGATCAGGATCAAAATTTCTAAAGTCAGTTAAATATGCTTCACAAACATAATTTTTAAAAACATATTTTTTAGTAAAGTCAACTTTCACTACGATTCACTTTCTAAAAATTTCTCAAATGTATTTAAGAAATATGTAAACATTTTATTATCTATGCTGTTATACAGACTAACTCTAATTCCACCTACACTACGATGACCACTAATTCCAATTATTCCTAAATTTTTTGAATAATTTATAAATTTTTGATTTAAATCCATATTTTTGAAATTAAAAACTACGTTTGATCTTGATCTGTATTCCTTCTCGGCTAAAAAGTTGATTTTGTCTGATTGGCTCTCAAGTAACCTATAAAGTAAATCTGATTGATGAATTGATTTTTTTTCAAAATATTCAAGTCCACCCATTTCTTGCATCCATTCCAACATAAGTTTCAATACAAAAATTGAGTAAGTTGAAGGAGTGTTTAACAAAGAATCCGCATCGTACAATTTTTTTAAATTTAGATAAGATGAGTTATTATTTTCATTAACTAAATCTTCATTTACAAAAGAGACAGTCACTCCTGGTATACCTAAATTTTTTTGTGCACCAGCATAAATATATTGAATGTTATCAAAATTAAATTTATATGATCCAATATCAGAAGACATATCAACAATTAATTTTGGATGATTGATAAAGTTAAAGTTTCTAATCTGTATCCCATCTATAGTCTCATTACTCGTTATATGAAGATAATCTGAATCTGTAAAGTTAAAATTTTGAATATTATTCAAAATATCTCTAGAAAATTTATAACTAATTACATTTTGGTATTCTATTTCAAAATCTTTAAAAGTTTTTAATCCCCAATAACCATTTATCAAACAACCTAATTTTTTACCTTTAGGTATATTTTTAGAAATTAACGTATTTTGATATGTTGCACCACCTTGTAATAATAAAATTTTAAATTTACTTGGTAGATTAAATAATTTTTTAAAATTATCATTTAAGTTTTCGAGAATATCATTAAATTCTGAGCTTCTGTGTGAAATTTCTAAAATCGAGCTATTTATTGGAGAATAATATTTAACTGCTTCAAAAGCTTTTGAAATTACATCGCTAGGTAATTTCGTTGGGCCAGCGGAAAAATTATAAATTTTCATATGTATTTGCCTTAAAAGATAGTTGATATGTATAACCCAAAATCAATCCAAAATAAACATTAAATTCCTCAATGGGATTAATTATAATAAAAAGTGATACAGCTATTAAAAATATATTTTCTTTTGAAAACTTTAATTTAAAATATAATTTAAAAATTATCAGAACTAAAAATATCAAAAATAAAAATCCATAAGTTAGGTAATAAAAAGCAATTTTATTTTGAATATTTATAGGATATCGTAAAAGAGAGTATCTACCTGTACCAAAATTTTGGGTAGGATAAAAATCTAATAAATATTTAGGTACTGTTCTGTTTGTTAAATACATTTCTAAATTTGTGTCTTGATATAAATATTGTTGAAATCCAAAATTAACACCTAAAAAACCTGAGTCATCATTAACAAAAAACTTGTCCAAAATGTAGGTTAAAATTTCAAATCGTTCAGAATCAAATTCAAAAATTTTATAATTGTTTTCAAAATTTATATCTGAGTTTATAGTTGTTTGCTCAACTGTGATAATTTTATTAATTTCTTGGTTAAACTCTTCGCAATCAATACTTTTTGGATTTAATTGACATTCGTAAACATTTATCTGTGAAAAAATAAATATTCCAATGATAAAAAGTAAAATATTTTTATCAAAATTTTGTTTATTTTTTAAAAAAAACACCAATTGAAATAAAATAACTACTGCACAAATAACTTCAATAAAATCACTTTTTGTTAAACCAATACATAAAGCAGCGACAAAGATGTAAAGTTTTGATATGTTTTTATTATATTTAAACAATAATAAGCACAAAGGAAATAAATAAGTTGCTAAATAAGATGGTTCTCTAAATGTCCCAAGCGCTCTATGAGAACTGTTTGGCCAAAAGGTAGTTTGTGCTGAATTAATATAAACACTTGTATTAGATCTGTTTCTTATTGGCTCAAAAAAATCAAAAATTTGTGCTAAATAAATATACATTGTTATAAAAATAAAAATCAAAACTACGTATTTTTGAAACACAAAAAAATTTTTATGATAAATTAAGTCATCTTCAATAATAATTTTAAAAATTATAATCCCAGAAATTAAATTAAAATTTCTTAATATTAAATATTGAATATTTAATCTAGTAAATTCTATTGAATTAAAATTAGAAATCTCAAATATTAATGATATAAATAATAACAGAAAAATTAGATTTAAATTTTTACTAATGTTTTTAGAAAAAGAATATGAAATAAATATAAGTAAAAAACCTATCCAGTTAATTGGAATGCTTTTAAACGTATAGGCATCTAAAAAAATTAATGGTAAACCTAAAAATTTTAGATATGAAATTCTAAACATTATATTGTTCACAATATTAAGTTTAACTATCTTATTGTTAGTAAATTAGTTATATCTTATTATAAAAAATTTTGATTTCATATATTTTTTGAAGTATTACCCCAATAGTTGCACTTATAGCTATTCCATAAATTGGAAGTATGGATGAGAAAATATAAGAAAATAACAAAAAAGATATTGTGTTTATTAATCGTGAAATTGTATGAAAATTAATCTTTTCATTTAATAACAACACATGTCTAATCCAAAAAGTATTTAAATAAAATATATAACCTATTAAAAGAATTAATACTTGAAAATAAGCTGGCTCAAAATTTTCTCCAAATATTGTTGAAATAAAAAGCTTACCAAAAATTAAATAAAATAAAGCAGCACAAATCGAAACAGGGAATAAAAATGACTTAACTAATTTAGCCGCTTCGAATTTTTTATTATTTTGGGAAATCCTATTTTGGACTACTGGAGTAAGTGCATTTATAATGTAATTGATTGGTTCGATTGATCTTTTAGCTACTCTATATAAACCAACTGTATAAAAATCTGTAAATATACTTAATAAGATTAAGTCAAAATGTTGAGGAATTAAACCTACAAGTTGGTCGCCTCTCTGTTTAAAGTAATTTATTTTTATGACTTTTAAAAAACTTTTGAATGCTTTAATGCTTACCTTAGCTTTTAATATATTCGTTTTTGAGAAAATTAATGAAATCAATCCAAAAGAAATAGAAAATATTACTTGTGATAATAAAAAATTTTCAATAGTTGGGTTCTTTACAAAAAATAATATTATGTAAAGAAACCTAAGTAAAATTGCAGCAAATTCACAATAAGCCATTTTTTTGAATTTTTTTTCAAAAGTAAAAAAAGCTTTAGCAGTCTCAGAAAAACCTTGAATTACCTTTGAAAAAATAAAAAGATGAATAGTTTGGTTTAATGTAAAATTTCCGAAATTATAATTCAAAGGAGAAATCAATAAAATTAAACATATTAAGTAAGCAATACTGCCAATGAATAAATCAAAAAAAATAGATAAAGTGAATACATTTTCTTTATGTTTCGTAAGAAAAATTAAAATTACATCACTATTTCTACTATTTAAGCTTCTAAAAACAAATGATACTATAACTATAAGTAAACTTACTCTACCAAAAGCTTCAACACCAAGTTGTCTTGTTACAATACCTACTTGAATAAAAAGAATTACTACAATAAAAATTTGAGTTGAAGCTAACTCTTTAATCTCATTTAAGATTTTTTTTGCAAATACTAGGTTCATTTTGTGGAGCTGAGGGGATTTGAACCCCTGACCCCTTGCATGCCATGCAAGTACTCTACCAACTGAGCTACAGCCCCTAAATTTTTAGCCGAATTTAGCAATAGTTTGACTATCAAAATATATATCTTCAATATTGTAATATTCTCTTGATTCTTCATTAAAAATTTGAATTAAGACACCCTTGATACTAATTAATAGCCATGAAGTGTTGTAACCTTCATAATCAATTTTTTCAATTTTAAGTACTTTTTTTATTTTTTTTATAATAGGATTCATTTGAGCAATCGAATTCGCTGTTGCAATTAAAACATAATCGTGAAAAGCATTTTTATTTAATTCAATTAATTTAATATTTGAAAATTTTTGAGAAAACATTATATCTATGAGATTGTTTAAAAGGAACTCTTTCTGAAAGTCAATTGTAAAATTTTGGGTCACTTATAAATATATTACCATGTAATTTAAATGGCACTATTCTTAAATTGAGGACAGTTTGAAAAAAATTATCATTGTAGGTGCTGGTGAAGTAGGAAGTTTTCTTGCCACAAAGTTATCTAGTGAACAACATGATGTAGTTGTAATTGAGCAAAATTCACTAAAAGTAGAAGAGCTAAATAATACAATTGATGCTCTAGTAATTCAAGGAAATGGTGGTAGCCCCTCATCATTGGCACAAGCTGGTGCTGAAACTGCTGACTTGATTATTGCAGTTACAGATGATGAAAATGCTAATATGCTTTCCTGTTATATTGCAAAAAATATGGGAACTCAAAAATCATTTGCAAGAGTTCAAGACAGTTCTTTAAAAAATGAGCTTGAAGAATTAAATATTGACCAAATTATCGATCCAAGTGAAAGTGCATGTGACGAAATTGAAAAATTGCTTTCGAGGGTAGGTATATATGATATCCATGAATTTTCAAATGGAAGATTAATTTCAA
>Ga0255766_10002749_pt1 | contig 15586 bp, 16 predicted proteins | sample 071ome_23_FD_179966 | JGI IMG/M metagenome (GOLD analysis project Ga0255766, IMG submission 179966) | Coastal salt marsh microbial communities from the Groves Creek Marsh, Skidaway Island, Georgia - 071403BT metaG (version 2) | ecosystem: Environmental > Aquatic > Marine > Intertidal zone >... | reverse complement strand
TATTGGTGTATTAAATGCAATTGATGAACTAAATATACCAATATCATATATTTCTGGAACAAGCATTGGGTCATTTATTGGTGCTTTGTATGCCTCTGGAAATCTTCAAACATTTGAGCAAGAAGTCAGATCTAGAAATAGCTTTATGAAAGACGTACTTTTTAAACTTGATCCTGTTTTTCCAAAACTATCAATTATGAACGGAAATGAGGTTATTAAGATTTTTAAAGAACTAGCCGATATAAGAACATTTGAAGAGCTTAATATACCCTTAACAACCGTAGCAACTGACATCGTAAATAATGTAAAAATAGAATCAAACAAAGGGGATTTAATCAATGCTATTAAAGCAAGCATTGCTATTCCTGGAGTATTGACTCCAACGTATGTAAATGATAATCTTTGCGTTGATGGTGGATTAATTGATCCAGTGCCATTGCAATCAATTATTGATATGGGATCAGATAGAACAATTGCTGTAAACCTTTACGGTCTTCAAACCTCTAAAAAGAAAGACAGCAAATATAATATAGTTGATATTGTTGATAGGTCAGCTAAAATTATTCTTAATAATGTTACTCACCTTAGCTTTAAAAATAATGAACCTAATATTTTAATCGAACCTCCAATAGATCAGTTTTACGGATGGGATTTTCATAAAGCAAATGAACTGATTGATATTGGATATGATACAGCTAAAGAAATTTTGAATGTAAATTCAGAACTATTTATTTAAAACACTCTTTAAAGAATCAAGACAATAATCTACGCTTTCGCTTCTGGCATTATATCCCATTAATCCAATTCTCCATATTTTTCCAGAAAATTTTCCTAATCCTGCTCCAATTTCTAAGTTAAAATCGTTTAGAAGTCTTGATCGAACCTCAAAATCGTCATAACCATCAGGAATATATATAGAATTCATTTGTGGCAATCGATATTCTTTGTCAACAACAAAATTAAAACTCATTGCTTCAAGACCTTCTTTAAGCCTCAAATGCGCATTTAAATGTCTATTCCATAGCTTTTCGAGTGTTTCATCACATGCAAGCCTTAATGCTTCATGTAATGCAAAAATAGAATTAATGGGAGCAGTATGATGATAACTTCTTTTCCCTTGTCCGCTCCAATAATCTAAAACTAAAGTCTGATCTAAAAACCAGCTCTGAATTTTTGATTTTCTATTTTTAATTTTTTCGATAGCTTTATCAGAAAATGTTAATGGAGATAAGCCAGGAACGCATGAAAGACATTTTTGGCTACCTGAATATACTGCATCCAATCCCCATTCATCAGTCAAAATTGGAATTCCTGTAAATGAAGTAACAGTATCTGCAATAACCAAACATCCAAATTTTTTAGATATTTCTGCAATCTCTTTTGCATCGCTTCTTACTCCTGTAGATTTTTCAGCATGCACAAACGCTACCACTTTAGTATCAGGATTTTTCTTTAAAGATTCTTCAAGCTTATCAAGAGAAACTGGGGAGCCCCATTCATCATCTACTATAACTGCTTCGCCACCAATTCTTTCGACATTCTCAACCATTCGCCCACCAAAGAGCCCATTTACACAAACAATTACTTTATCTCCTGGCTCAACTAAATTAACAAAACTGGCTTCCATACCTGCGCTTCCAGGCGCAGAAATGGCAATAGTAAATTAATTTTTGGTTTGAAATAAATATCTTAGCATGGACTTAACTTCATCCATCATTTCAACGAATTTTGGATCTAAATGTCCAACTTCAGGTCTTATTAAGGCTTCTGATGCTTCAGGATATAAGTTTGTAGGTCCAGCACCCAAGAGCCTTCTTTTAGGTGTTTGAAAAGAACTATATTTCATTTTCCCCAAAATATATTTTCAATTAGTTTTCAAAAACTTCGCTTTTATCCTTCATTAAAACTGTCATTTCAATTTTTTCTAAAGGATTATCATTCATATCTTTTTCTGAATTGACAATTAAATCTATTACTTCAAGACCTTTAATAACCTTACCAAAAACGGTATAATTTTTGTCCAAGAAAGGCGCATTATCATGACAAACAAAAAATTGACTAGAAGCACTATTTGGGTCGTTTGTACGAGCCATAGATAAGATGCCTTTAGTGTGAGGAATATCGTTAAATTCAGCAGGAATTAACCAAGAATTTGGATTATTTTTATCTCCAAGACCAAAAAACTTTCCAGCCCTGCCCCCAGTCCCGTGTAAAGCTCTATTATCCAATTTTGAATTTGGGTCTCCACCTTGAATAACAAAACCAGGTATAACTCTATGAAACGTAGTTCCGTTAAAATATTCTTCTTCAGCTAAAGCGATAAAACTCTCTACATGCATGGGTGCAACGTCAGGGTAAAACTCAACTACCATATCTCCGTGCTTAGTGGAAATTACAGCTACTCTCTCTTCTGGTGTGATGTTCATACAGGAAACTCCTAGTGTAATTAAAATTAGTACTAAAATGATAAATTTATTGTTCATAATAATAGGTAATTTAAGATAATAATTCTTTTTGTTGGGCATATTTTGCCCAACAAAAAGAATATTTTGATTTTTAGTCCTCTTCTTGAGGTTCTGGAATCGCTCTAGTAAATTGATGTACACCAGTAATTTTTCCATCAAGATCAAAGAAATATGTTTCAGCGGCTTCAAACTCTGAAACACTACCATCTTTACGTATAATTTCTACTCTCGAATGAACAATTAACCCTGATGCTGGATCAGTGTCTTTTATTTTATATGGAATCATAGCCCATGGCTTCCATGACTGTGATTCTCTTGATGCAAACTCCTGAACAAAATCTTCTCTTGTTAATTCAGTTCCATTATATGAAAAAGGATATTTAACAAATTCAGAAAATCCATCTACATCTAAATTATTAGCTGCTTCTAAAAATTTTTCCATTGTTTCTATTTCACCTCTGTTTGAAAAAACAAACGGTCTTCCAAAATATTCATTTTCAGGATTTAAACCCAAGAACTTTCCACCTTCTCTCAATCCGTATTCACTTTTCTCAGGATCAGGTCTGAAAGTACTCCAAATTCCAGATAATTTTCCATTATCCTCATCGTCAAACCTTAAAACATCAATGTAATGCGTAGCAGCTTTAGAACCATTAGTCTGAACGGATTCATCGTATGACCATGACACAACAAATGCGCCATTATCATCTACCCTTCTTAGAGGAACCATTGCCCATGGTTTCCATGAATAATTCTCTTGATCATCCATTTGATCTGCGAACGGTAGTAATCTTTCATGTATCAACGAAACAAATGTTTCTTTATCTAGATTTGAATAAGCTTCAGTAAGTGCTAAAGCTTTGTCAACATAATCATCACTTTCTAAAACGTATGGTTTGCCGTAATTTGGATTTTCCTCGCCATTAAATGGCATATTTTTTCCAGCAGATTCAACTCCTTCGTAATTAACAACTGGCGGTGAAGCAAACATTACAAATAGCCCAGCTGCAAATAATAGAAAAGTTGGTAATGAATCATAGTTTAATTTCATACTTACCTCTTTTTTTGTTAATAATACCAGAAAATAGAAATTTTTCTATAGTTGTAAAAGGGTATTTTTGATAGAAGATTATTTTGTGGAGCCGGACGGGATTGAACCGACGACCTCGTGAATGCCATTCACGCGCTCTCCCAACTGAGCTACGGCCCCTGTATTATTGTAAGTTTAAAAAAAAGGGCTTCAATATTGTAGCCCTTTTTTAAAAAATAAATAACAATCAGTATTATCCGCGAGTACCTTCGCTTCCTCATTCACTTTCATCATCATTACCTCTTTTTCTACAATTATCTCTCCAAGCCTGTTTCATTTCTTGAACAGAATTCACTGTAAGCGAGGATCCATCTTCAAACATTAAATCTACAGGGAAAACAACACGAGGTCTTTTCTTTCTGCCTTCGTAAGATTCATAGAAAGCTTTCATTTTTTCTTCTAGGTCTTCTTCGTCTTCAGCAGTAAGAATTGTACCATCTGGCATTGTAAAGCTTACTGGAAAGCTAAAGGTGAAACATTTCTTATCATTTTGTTCACCTCTACATGACTGAAATGCTGCTTTTAATTCTTCATCTGAATTAACTGCAACCGCTTCTTCTTCTCCTTTAAATTGGATTTGAAAAGGAAAAGCAAATGCAGGTCTTTGTTTTTCGCCAGTTTCTTCGTAGTTAGCTTTGATTGTATCTCTAAATTCTTTGTAATCATTAACAGTATATGATGCTTCCCCTAGTGAGAAAGTCAATGGAAATACAAATTTAAAACATCTTTTATTATGTCTTTTCCTATCATCCATTCCTTCTCTATTGCCTAATTTTCTTCCATCTTTAGCAAAGAAAATTTCGGTGACATCACCAGCATCAAGCGCCATATCTCCCATTGAAATTAAATATCCATGTTCTGGAGAAATTTCAGCACTTATCAACATGTAATCATAATATTCTGCTGCAACCACAAACTGTGAAGCTTGAGGAATATCTATGCCATCCACTTCAAATTTATTTGGATCGTTAGCGATTGCTTCAATAAGCTGTAAATCGGTCATTTCTTCCATATATGACATGTTATCATCACATGAAGTAATCATAAAAATTAGTGCAAACATTAATAATAGTTTTTTCATATAACCCTTTATTTTTGTATTACAAAATTTATCTTAATTTTTTCTTTCTATCAAAATTTCTTTTTGACATCTCTGAAGCTCTATTGGCGACTCGTTTTACAGTCTCAGACTTCATTCTTTCTTCTTGAAAAACCAACTTTGTTCTTTGTTCGTTACTTAGTACGTTAGTAGTATTTTTCAAAAACTCAGATTCTAGCTTAGCTAACTCTTCCTTCATTTCAAGCTGATAATTTATTGCAGTATCTACGTCAAACTTTGATACATCCTTTGCTTTAGATCGCAACTTACCAACCTTCTCGCGATATTGCTTTTGAGCTTCACGTACTTGGTCTTTATACTCTTTTTGCATTGGAAAAAACTGTTGCGCTTGTTCTGGTGATAAATCTAAATAATTGGTTTGAAGCCCAATCATGGTAGATTCTTTTTGATCTTGTAATTGCTCCATACGTTTTTTACGCATTTCCATTTTTTCCATATCTTCTGCATTTTTGCCTTGCATCTGACCTTGAGCAAAAACACTTGAAAAAAATATTGCTAAAATAAGTAATTGTTTCATGATTTCTCCTGAAAATTAATTAATATATGCTTCTTTAAACACTGTAGTTTAAAAAAAGTTTCAATCAACCTTTTCTAGAATTTATAAATGACTTTACTGACATTATAAATCCAACAAGACATAAAACAAAAGTTGTAAATTGTTCAACGGTTGCTAAAGGCCTTTCTAACTCATTACCACTTAAAAGATAACCACTTAAATCAGAAACAGATCCAAAAGTAGCTCCAATACCAAGTATTAATATTAAAACATTAACATGTGCAAAATGTTTATGAAATTTTTGAAAAGTTCTTCCAAAGAATAGAACAATCTGCATCAAAAGCCCAAGTATTGAGGGAATAAGCGCAGTAAAAGTCATAGCAAAAGCATAAAATGCTATGCCTAAAATAATTAAACTGATACTAATTTTATTAAAAATATTATCCATAATATTCCTCTATTTTTCTATAATTTCGCTAATTTTTTTAAAACTTCCATTTAATTCCGAAATCATTTTTTCGGTATATGGATTAAAATTTTGAATATCTTCAAATAATTCCCAAGTATCGTTACATGTTTGACTGACAAGCTTATGCAGCGCTTTATAACCTTCTGTATCAATCCTAGTTTGATTTGTTCCAAAATCATCAATAACTCTTCCAACAAAATGGGTTAATCCTTGTGATCTTGCAGCCATCATGTCATGCTCTTCGGCAGAGATCTCTTCAATGGTAATATTTTGACTTTCAAAATAGTTTTTCCAAAAATCGTATCTTTCAAAATTATTTCGCACAGATTCCATTGTCATAACTGAACCACTATCTTTTAAGGAATCAGGACCAAATAATGGATGTGTTGCTATTATGTCTGTTTGAGCAGGCAAGTTATCTTTCATCACTTTTTTGGGAAATACCTTTACCGAACAAACATCTATTAAAGTCTTTCCGCTTTCAATTTTATCTGAGATATCGACTATTAGCTCTTTAAAATCTCTAATAGGAACAGCAATGAAAATAGTCTCATTTTTAAGAGCATCTTCGAGCAAAACTTCATTGATTTCTGAGTTATCGATAGGGTTTTTATCAAAAACATCAACTTGAAAACCTTTAGACAGTAAAGCATGGAGCATTGCTCCAAATCTACCAAACCCTATGATGCTAACTTTGTTCATGAGTCTAACCTCTTTACAGCCAAGAATAAAGTTAAATTTCTCTTTAGATCATGTATATCATTTTCAAGAATGTTAAGTCCATATTTCTTTGCGGAAAATTTACTTGCAATAACTGCTACTTGTTTCGACAATCTTCCCTCAGCTAAATCTTTAGCTGCCTTAGCAGTATCATCCTTCTCAACTAGCTTTTTTGACCAGAATTTTTCAGCCAAATAGTCTTTACATTGTTTTAATGCTTGTTCATGTGAATGAATTTCTTCAATATCTCCGATTGAAACTCCTTCTATTGCTAATAAATTTTGGCTGATTTCTACATAAAACATGTCAATGATTTGACACTGATTTTTTGCTAAAGCTTCTACGCTTTCAATTACCACTCCTCCTTGAGCATTTTCCATAGCAAATATTCCTGTATCAATTGAATTACTTGATAAACTATCAAGCACGTTCATTGAACTAACAAGATATTTTAATTCAAAATCTTTAATTCCAAATTTTTCACAATATGATTTTGCAGCTTCTTCGCTAAAACTTCCTTCAATTCCTTGAATACCTACTTTCATTTTTTTATCTCCAAAATATGCTTTATACCGTTTATATAACTTTGTTTTCCTTCACCAAAAAACTGTCCAATACAAACATTTTTAATAACGGAAGTTTTTCTAAAATTTTCTCGTTTATGAATATTTGACAAATGTACTTCAACCGTAGGAATTTGAGTTCCAACTATGGCATCTCTTAATGCATATGAATAATGAGTCAGTGCGCCAGCGTTTAATATACAATAGTCTACTTTTCCTCTTTTTGAATGTAAAAAGTCAATTATTTTACCTTCCAAATTCGATTGAAAGAATTCAAGTTCTAAATTGTGGCACAATTCATGATTCTGAATCCATGTATTGATTTGATTCAGGGTCTCACTACCATAGATTTCAGGCTCTCTTTCGCCAAGCAAGTTCAGATTTGGTCCATTCACGATAATTAATTTCATAACACGCTCAAACTTTCTTTGATTTGATCAAATGTGATATCTTCACTCATTCTTGATTTACCAATTTCATCTAATAAAATAAATCTAATTTTTTTCTCTCTAAATTTTTTGTCATTCTTGACAAAATTAATAAAAGTCTCTCTGTTATAAATATCAAGTTTTGGCAATTTAAATTTAGATAATAATTGAGTGGATATATCATATTCATCATTAGATAAATTTCCAAATTTATTGGAAAGATATAATGCGCACTTCATTCCATAAAAAATTGCTTCTCCATGTAATAAATTTTTGTATTTAGTAAATGATTCAATTGCATGCCCAACTGTGTGACCAAAATTTAAAATCATTCTTAATTCATTCTCATTTTCATCTTCACTAACAATGCCGCTTTTTATTTCACAACATTGGATAATTATTTTTTGTAAAACATCTATATCTTTATTTTCAATTTTTATTGAATTAACAACTAAATAATCAAAAAATTCTCTATCATAAATAAAGCCATATTTTATAACCTCTGCAAGAGCAGCTTGCAGTTCTCTATCTGGCAAAGTTGATAAAAAATTTGTATCAATTTCTACAGCTATAGGTTGATATATTCTTCCAACTAAATTTTTACCATCCTTTAAATTTATTCCTGTCTTTCCACCTATAGCAGAATCGACCATTGCAAGTAACGTGGTTGGATATTGAATATATTTAATTCCTCTCATAAAAATTGATGATGCAAAGCCCGCAACATCTCCAACTACTCCTCCGCCTACTGCAAAAACTAATGATGATCTATCAAAATGTTTTTTTGCCATCTCATTTACAATTAAAGAAATAGACTCAAATGATTTCGCATTTTCACCTTGATCAATCAAAAAAATATTTACATTAGGTAAATTAGAAAGCTCGTTTATTTCGTCTTTGTAAAGATTTAGAATCTCTTTTTGAGTAATTAACATACATTGTGATTTTGTAGAAGATGCAAACTTCACAACTGAATTTTTGAAACCTTCAATTAAACTGATATTGTAACTATTTTTTCCTAAATCAACTTTAATCTTATTGGACATTAATTATCTCCATAATTTGGTTGCAGTTGTCCTGAATAGTCTGATTATCAGTAATTACCTTACTTTTGCATAATGCTTCGTACTTTTGCTCTCTTTTAAGCATAATTTCTTCAAATACCTCATCTTTATTTTGAACATTTAATAACGGCCTAGAATAGTCATCTTTAAGCCTATCTAATAAGATATTTTTAGATGTTTTTAAATAAATGCAGTGTTTTGAGCTTAACAATTCGTAACTATCTTTACAGGATACTGCTCCTGCACCAACAGCTATAATAGTATTTTCTTTTAAAATATGTTTTTGCAATTCAGCAAATTCTAACTTTCTAAAATTTTCTTCTCCCCTTAAAAATAACTCATTTATAGACATATCGAATGACTTGGTTAGTTCATTATCAATATCAATAAAATTCCATCCCAAACTCAAAGAGAGGGCTTTTGCAGTGGAAGATTTTCCAGAACCCATCATTCCAATTAAATATATTTGATTAGTATTTTCCACTGCTTTTAATGTGTTTTTTTAATTGCTTAATACTATCTCCTCCGAACTTTTCAAGCAATGCATCCGCAAGGACAATGGCCAACATACTTTCCCCAATGATTGATGCCGCAGGAACTGCACAAGAATCTGTCCTTTCTTTATGCGCAAGCTTGGGCTCCATAGTATTCAAATCTATCGATCTTAAGGGCTTTATGAGCGTTGAAATAGGTTTCATACTCACCTTTACATGTATTGGTTGAGCATTACTCATTCCACCTTCAATACCCCCAGCATTATTTCTTGAACGAGTGATTTTGTCATTTTCAAATAATATTTCATCATGAAGTTCACTTCCAAATGCTGCTGATGAAGCAAAACCAGCTCCAACCTCCACGCCTTTAAAAGCATTCACAGACATCATTGCTTGGGAAATTCTAGCTTGAAGCTTTCCATCAGCATTGATATAACTTCCTAAACCATAAGGCATTCCCTTGGCAATAACCTCAAAAGAACCTCCAACCGAATCTCCATTACTTTTTGCTTCATCAATAACGTTAATCATTCTTTCTTCCGCATTTTTATTTAAACATCTTACGGAAGATTTATCGGCTAAATCATTTAATTGAGACATCGTTAAAGAATGGTCAACTTCTTTAGTATCAACAACATCATGAATTTGATATACTCTACTACCAATGGTTATTCCAACCTCATCTAATAGTTTTCTACAAATAGCACCAATTGCAACTCTCATTGCAGTTTCTCTTGCAGAAGATCGTTCCAAAACATTTCGTATATCATCAAAATCATATTTCATCATGCCTGCTAAATCTGCATGTCCAGGTCGAGGCATTGTTACCTTTTTATGTTCTTTTTTAGGCTTACCTACTGCCATTCTATCTTCCCAGTTAACCCAATCTAAATTTTTAATGATAAGAGAAATAGGTGATCCAAGTGTGTACTCATGGCGTACTCCTGAAAAAATTTCTGCAAAATCTTTTTCAATTTGCATTCTTTTTCCTCTACCATGACCTTGCATCCTTCTTAACAGATCAACTGCAATGTATTCTTCTGAAAGCTGAAGACCAGCAGGTATACCTTCGATAATACCTATTAACCCTTTTCCATGTGATTCTCCGGCAGTCATGTATGATATTTTTTTTAACATTTTAAGTTCTCCAATTGTTTTCTTACAGACTCAATTTGTGAATCAAAATTATAGTTAGTTTCTCTCCAAATTTCAATAGACTTCAAAGCTTGAAAAATAAACATATCAAGCCCATTTATCTTTTTGGAACATTTATTAAATTTTTTTAAAAATGAAGTCTCTTTAGAGGTATAAATTAGATCGATTAATACTGTATGATCTTGGATAGGAATATCAAAAAAATTGTCACAGTCTTTCTTATACATTCCTATTGGAGTTGTATTAATTGCAATATCAAAAATTGCATGATTAGAATTAAATAAATCTATATTATTGAAACCAAGGGTATGAGCAAAATTTTGAAGCTTGTGAGCATTATCGATAGATCTATTTTTTATAATAATCCTATCAACTCCCTTATCAATTAAGCATTTAACTACAGTTTTTGCAGACGATCCTGCGCCAAGAACAATACAGCTACTTCCCTTTATAACTATAACATTTTTATTTAACAGCATATCAAATCCATACTTATCAGTATTAAATCCACAAATCATATTATTCGATTTTGATATACAGTTCACATTATCTAATATTTTTGCCTCATTGTCAATATCATCCAAAAACTTTACTACTCTACTTTTGAACGGAATAGTAACATTAATACCATTAAATAAATCAAAATCATTATTAAAAAAATCATCAAGCTTATCATTTTCTATATGAATTTTTTCAAAAGTACAGTTCAAAATATTCAATTTCTCATAAAGAATTTCATGAAGCTGAGGGCTTAAACTTTTATCGATGGGGTTTCCTATCACTGCAAATTTCATTTGGTTACCTCGCTAAGATAATTGAAGAAATTTGGTAATGAAATATCAACGCATTGCATATTATCAAGCTCATATTTTTCAAAAGAAGTAAGGCTTAAAATTGTGAATGCCATAGCAATCCTATGATCATCAAAGGTAGTTATTTTAGACATTCTTTCTACCTTACCTCCCTCGACAAATAAGTCATTATTTTTTTCATATGCGTTGATTCCAAATGCTTCTAGATTATGTATAATTGCGCTTAACCTATCACATTCTTTATATTTTAACTCTTCTACACTTTTAAAAACCGTTATGCCTTTTGCAAAAGCTGCTACAACAGCTAATATTGGCACTTCATCTATGATTGATGGTATAGTTTTTGATTCAATTTCTATTGCTTTAAGATTAGATGCGCTAATAGTTAAATCTCCTACCTTTTCACCATTATGAACTGACTCATTTGATTTTGTTATTAAACAATTCATTTTATTTAAAACTTCAATAAATCCAATTCTGGAATCGTTAAGTAATACATTAGTCAGCTTTAAATTTGAATTGTTATTAATAACTGCCAAAGCAACAAAAAATGCTGCTGAGGATGGATCAGAGGGTACAGAAATATCAATCGACTTTAACTTGGATTTGAGTGGATAAACTATAATTTTACTTCCTTCACTTTCAATTGATGCTCCCATATTCATTAACATAATTTCTGAATGATTTCTTGTCGGAATAATCTCATTAATACTTGATACATTATTTCCGCCTAATGCGGAAAAAAGTATACTTGATTTAACCTGGGCACTTGCAACTTTCATATTATAATGTATAGCACTAACACCATCAGAAGCATCTATTGACAAAGGCAATAATCCATCATTCGAGGAAATTTTACATCCCATTTGTACCAAAGGTGTGATTATTCGCTTCATAGGTCTTCTTGACAATGATTTATCTCCTATCAAGGTAAATGATAATTTTTGGGATGATAATAGGCCTGCAATTAGTCTAGTTGTTGTACCTGAATTACCGCAATCAAGTTCTTTAGACGGTGAATAAAGTTCTTTTCCGTAAATTATAATCTCATTCTCATTTTGTTTAATTGAAGCTCCGCAATCTCTCAAAATATTTATTGTGGATTGAAGGTCAGCTCCATCATTTAGATTTCTAACATAACTAACTCCATCAGCTATCGCTGAAAGCATTATTGCTCTATGAGAAATAGATTTATCTCCTGGAAGTTGTAATGTTCCTTGAACTTGCATTTATCTTTGCAATTCCTCTGCAATATTAAATGACAACTCTAGTGCTTGATTAGCATTCAATCTTGGGTCACAATGCGTATGATATCTTGAACTTAAATCTTTGTCGCTTACTTTATAAATTCCTCCAGTACATTCAGTAACATTTTGTCCTGTCATCTCTAAATGAACCCCACCTAAATGACAACCTTTATCTTTAAGAATTTTAATTGCTTTTGATGTTTCAATTAGCAAAGCATTAAAATCTCGAGTTTTTAAACCTGAGGAAGATTTGACTGTATTTCCATGCATTGGGTCAGAAATCCACAATACATTTTTATTATTTTTCATAATTGCTTCAACTAATCCAGGCAAGTAATCGTCAATAATATCTTTACCATACCTAAATATTAATGAAATTTTACCAGCTTCATTTTGAGGATTGATAATATCAATAATCTTAATCAATTCTTCAGGATCAAGGCTTGGTCCACACTTGATACCAATCGGATTGCTTATACCTCTGCAAAATTCTACATGAGCACTATCAACAAAGCGAGTTCTATCTCCAATCCACACAAAGTGTGCTGAAGTACAATAAACCTCGTTTGTAAGTGAATCTACGCGTGTTAATGCTGCTTCGTATGGAAGATGTAATCCTTCATGACTTGTAAAAAACTCTACAGTATTTAAGTCAATGACAGTTGATGTATTAACTCCCACAGCATCCATAAAATCTAAGTATTCATTAATTTTGGCAGCTATTTCCTCATACTTTTTACCCTCTTTACTCGCCTTAACAAATCCCATATTCCACGAGTTCACTTTACGTAAATTTGCAAAACCACCCTGCGCAAAGGATCTCAGTAAATTTAAAGTTGAAGCAGACTGAGAATATGCTCTCAATAGTCTTGCAGGATTTGGCTCTCTTTTTTCCTCAGAAAATTCAATACTATTAATTGAATCTCCAAAATAACTGTTCAAAGTTTTTTCATCTATTGTTTCTAAATCAGAAGATCTTGGCTTGGCAAATTGTCCAGCAATTCTTCCAAGCTTTATGACTGGTACTTTTAGTTTTGCAGTTATTACAGCGCTTATTTGTAAAATAACTCTAAAAGTATCTCGAATATTATTTGCATTAAATTCCTTAAAGCTTTCAGCACAATCTCCACCCTGAACTAAGAATGCATCACCCTTACTAGCCTTAGCAAGGTCTTCTTTTAAATTTCTACATTCTCCGGCAAAAACTAATGGTGGAAATCCTTCTAGCTTCTTTAATGCTTTTTCAAGCTGATCTAAATCATTGTATTGTGGAATATGTTTAATCTTGAAGTTTTTCCAAGAATCTTTGGACCACTTTGACATTATAACTCCTCTACTTTTTTTGATTCTGATATGATTGACTGATAAATTGATTTTAAAAAGCTAGCTTCTGCGGCAGAAAAACGCGCCTCAATTTTAGCATAGATTGCATTTTCTCTTTCTTGATCTAGAACTGATAAACCTTCTAGCTTTTTTATATGACCAATAGCTGTTACCGCATCCAACCTTTCCAACAGTAAATCAAAGATTTGTTCATCAGCATTATCTATTCTATCTCTGTTTTTTAATATTTTTTCATTCATAATTTCCTCCATATAACAAAAAACCCTAGCGGGTTTTACTAGGGTTTGTGTAGAATCGATATAAATTTACCGTTAGGCGTCTACAGTCCCCCTGCTTATAAAATAAAAATAATAGTTATAAAATTTTCTCATTGGATTAGTTTAAACACCTATTTGTAGGGATTCAAGAAAAATTTTATTTCGATTTGAAAGTCATTTTAGAAGATTTTACTTCATTAAGAGCATCATAATTAAACATGAATGGTTTAAATTCTCCATTATTGTACATGTCAGTTTGATCATCATAGTGCTTTGATCTAAATAATCCTGACTGTCCAGTTGGTAAAATACTAAATCCATTATCAAAATCTGAAAAATCAATCACTCTTCTCATAGAAGACCCAGCTCGAACATTGAATGGCTCGCTCACAGAGTAACTTGCTGCTCTTGGAGTCATACCTGATCCTGCCATAGGATATGGCCCAACGCTAAAATTAATTAATCTTTTTACCAATGGATCTTTATCAAGACGGTGACGATAAGTAACTTGGTGTACTTGACCCCATGTTAAATCTTTGGGATTTCCATACTTTTCTGAAAGAAATACATGTGCATCATGAAAAGACTTATTCACAATATCATTTAATGTTTCTTGTTCATCAGTTAACACATTATCTACCCATAATGTAGCCTCACCATCAAATATTTTTCTTATAGCTAGTGAACGGATGTATTTCAAGCTATAAAATGTGTCAAACGAATCATTACTAAAGCTAAACAGTTCATCTTGAAATAGATTTTGAACTAATTGAAGATATACTGCATGGAAGGCTACTGTAGCATCTGAATTAATAGATTCAACGCCATCCCATCCTTTTAACATGCTATAAATCTCATCCCCTTCATCTGAAAAACCTAGCGTATAATTTTCAGTAAAAATTGGAGCATATTCTTCTCCAAATGGCGAGGTAATATCATTGAGCACAGATTTCATATCATCAACATCAAATTTAGCATCGATTCTTAATCTTCTATCGATCTGCTCTCCACGACTTGGATCTGCCCAATATCTTGATATATAGTATGGATATTCATCCCCAATAATTTTATTGTTTCCGTTCGAAACATATCCTTTATCAGGATTAAAAGAATATGGCATCTCATCAAATGGAATGTAGCCCTGCCAATCATGCTTTGTGGTAGTGCCATCAAAAGGAATTAGCATTTCAGCATCAAGCCTTATAGGGACCTTTGAACTAGGTCTCCAACCAATATTCCCTTCCTTATCAGCATATGTCCAATTCTGTCCAGGAGCACCAAACATTTTAGAAGCCTCAGAAAATTCCTCCCAATTAGATGCTTGAGCTAGCATAAACAATGCTGTAGTCTCATCAAAAGCATCATATTCTGTCCATTGAAATGATATAGCCTTATTTAAAGCTTTAGCATCTCTGTGAATCTTGCTAATAATTGGACCTCTGTGAGTCGAACGAATAGTAATTTTTCTTACATCTCCAGATTTTAAAGTGATTTCTTCTTCTTCAATTAATAAATCTCTCCATTCACCATCAACATAATATTTTGTTTTATCTTCATTCAATGATTCGATATAAAAATCCATATCATCTGTCATCACATTAGTAAAACCCCATCCTATATGCTCATTATGTCCAATGACTGGTAAAGGAAATCCATAAAGACCATAGCCACCAAAATTAAAGTTGTTACTTTTTAATCGTATTTCGTACCACCATGGTGGTTGATTATAGGCCAAGTGAGGATCATTTGCTAATAGAGGTTTTCCAGAAACGGTTTTAGATCCCGAAACAGCCCATGCATTAGAACCATAGCCATCTCTATCAGTTTTTAATAGGTTTCTTAAATTTTTTGTGTCGCTTGCA